>Ga0302155_10001351_pt1 | contig 17905 bp, 16 predicted proteins | sample I_Bog_N3_1_FD_193508 | JGI IMG/M metagenome (GOLD analysis project Ga0302155, IMG submission 193508) | Peat permafrost microbial communities from Stordalen Mire near Abisko, Sweden - I_Bog_N3_1 | ecosystem: Environmental > Terrestrial > Soil > Wetlands > Peat | place: Sweden: Abisko, Stordalen...
CGGTTTGCAGGCTGAGGTCGAAGCCTTGAGGGGAGAGGTCGCTGGCCGTACGGCCCGATTGACGGAGGTGGAGGGAGCGCTGGCCCAGCGCGAGGCCGATCTCGGCGGCGCGCGGGACGCTCTCGCCCAGTGTGACGCGGCATTGACCGAGACCCGGAAAGGTCTGGCCGGTTTGCAGGCTGAGGTCGAAGCCTTGAGGGGAGAGGTCGCTGGCCGTACGGCTCGACTGACGGAGGTGGAGGCAGCGCTGGCCCAGCGCGACGCGACATTGACCGAAACCCGGAAAGGTCTGGACGATTGCAAGGCGGACCTATCGGTCACCCTGCGCATGCAAATGCTGACGCAAGCCGATCTGCGCGATCTGCAGGAACGCTATCGCGAGGCGGATCGCCAACGCCAGGCGCAAGCTGACCTTCTGCAAAAGTTGGCCCCTCGACTTCAGATGGTTCGTCACCAATTAACGCAAGTGATGGACCCCCCTCCCCTTGAGCTTCCCAACGGAAGGATCATCATATCGACCTCCCATAAAAAGAAAAAACGCAATGCTGGGTCCAAAGCGGAGAGGAAATCCTGATGCCCGATCTGCCCCGCTCGTTAATGGACAGTCTCGATGAAGCGCTCGGGCTCTTGAGTGATTTCGCCAGCAATCAGCCTATTCCCGAAAGCGAGATCAGGTCTCCGGCTAAGCTGCTCGAGCAGTGCGAAGAAATTTGCAACAACCGTCTCGAGCCACAGCCCGTCAGAATCGTTCACCATTTCGCCTGCACCGGCGGCACGCTGATCTGCAAGCTATTGGCAACAATGCCCAATACACTGCTTTTGAGCGAGATCGATCCGTTGAGCCAAATCATGACCCGAAACAGACGCTCCCCTGCGTTTGCGCCGACCGACTTGATCTATGGCATGCGCGTCGCCTTGCGACCGGCGGACGATGCGGCGGTTATCGAGGTGTTTACCGCAGGTTTACGCGCTCTCTATACGCAGGTCGGAAGCATTGGGCAGCGCCTAGTTCTACGCGATCATTCCCACTCGCATTTCTGCACCGACATTGCCATCGATGCCCGGCCGTCCCTGCGCGAAATTGTGCAAAGTGTTTTGCCCGTCCTTTCTATCGTGACGGTCCGACATCCGGTGGACTCCTTTGTATCCCTGGACAGGAACGGTTGGCGTCATTTCGCCCCCTTCACGATCGATGAGTACGCGCAACGTTACCTTGCCTTTCTCGAGCGGCATAAAGATATACCGATGGTGCGCTATGAAGATCTCCTCCAGGAGCCGATCGACATTTTGAGACGGATATGCACGTTGTTGAATTTGTCGTTTTCCGATAGCGCCAAAAGTCTGCTCTCCGTTGTCGCGATGAGCGGCGATAGCGGCCGTTCAAGCAACGTTATCGGTCATCGGCCTCGGGGCGAGTTTCCCGGTTGGATAAAGAAACAGGCTGCGAGCAGCGCGGCCCTCGGAGAGCTCTGCGCGCATCTGGGCTACGAAGCCGCAGTGTGACCTGGTTTGCAGGAGATAGGTATCAAACATAATATTATTTTTTTATCCAGGTAGGGTGATTTGTAGGCTGGAGAGCCCCCTTGCCCATAGGCGCCAGGTTAGGCCTGACGCTCTCCGGCAAATTGCTTGTTCTCCAAACTTTTCGCCAAGCTTTTTCCAATTCCGTCCTTTTTTCTGCAAGCCGATCCAAACATTTCTCTGGCGGTTTTGAGCGATTTCAAGGCCTTGCAAGTCCACCAAGTCCGAATTCGTTTTCTCCAAACTTTTCGCCCCTCGGGGTCGCTGGGATCGACTTCGCCTTCCGTGTTCCGCCGCAGGGGAGAAACCTGGATCGCGCCCTCCCGGCGCCCCGAATCCAGCGCTTTTCGCGCCGATTGGCGAAACGGGCGGGAAGGTTGAGTGACGCCATGGGCGGACCTTGGTTGCCGCGCGGAAGCGGATTTTTTAGAATAACATGCTTTCTCTAAATCAGAAAGAAAAAACAGGGGCTCGCCACTCCTGGGAGTTCCGTTGCGCGGACCTCCCCATCCGGGAAAGCCCGATGATGAACGCCCAAAATCGTTATCCTAGCGCGAATGGCATTACATTTTGTGAAAGATCTGTCGTTTGCGCCTGGAACAAATCGACATCGACATACCGGTCGAATTTGGCTGATACGCCTTCCCGCCAGATCCCCGCTTCATACGTCTTGAGTAGTGACTCGTAACGTCGATATTCGGCGGCGTTGCCAAAATGTTGCCCGCGCCTCACCTCTTCGGCGACTTTGGTCGCCAGCCCTGAATGATACTTGAAATGCGCGAACCAGAATATCTTCGAGGAAACGCGAAGGTTCGTCGCGGAATGGAGTCCTTCCGATAACCGCACGCCCGGATTATACTTAATAATCGCGTATTTATTCGTGGTGAACGCATGGGGTGGACTTGTCGGATCGACGCGGTGACGGGCGTTGCTCGTTACCGTAGGCCCATCGCCGAAGACGCCCCTGTGGAGGTGCACTTGACGAAATGGAATTTTATCATACCACGGCGCAACCTCGAACGGATCCGCCTCAGTCAGATCTGCGGATGAAAGTGGTCCTTCGGGATACATATCCACCATCAGCACTTGCGCCGCGTCGGCGCCTTCTTCGGAAATCCGCTCCAACGCCTCGCTGAGGCTCGTTTTCGTCCAGCCCTCGAAAACCAGTAGTTCATCCGCGTCCGCGACCACGGCCCATTTTCCCAGGAAGTGATTGGCGAGCACAGCCTGCTGCCAGTCCACGCCGTAATGGGACATGCGATATTGTGTATCCGCGGAGTAAAGCACCACGTCATCCTGGCCGAGAAGCAATTCAAGCGTGCCATCGTCCGAAACGTTATCGACGAAGCAGAAGCACTTCACGCCAAGACTTCGGTAATGTGCAAGGAAATGGCGGACCATCACCTTTTCGTTTCTAAGTACGCACACTACGGCGATATTTTCACGGAGAAGCCGCCGGGCCTTGTCGACACCCGTCAGCAGTTCGAGCTGGTTCGCGTCGACGCCAACAGAGGCATGAGAATGCGTGGGCCATATTTTCTTTGGCCACAATTCGGCCGAGGCGCGACGGCGGAAGACCAACTCCTGTTGCCGATGGTCGTCCAAGTGAACGAGACTTATTATCGAATTCCTCGAGGGAAAAAATGTATTCTCCCATCTTCCGATCGGGATCGCGCTCGACCCCGTCCTGCGCCGCTGATACGTCACGTAACCGGCGTCGGAGCACGCGATGCCGGCAAGGCTCAGAAGGTCGCCGACCAATTTGTCCTCCATGTAAGAACGCGAAATCAGCCGTCGACCTTCTTGCGTTTCCGCTTGCTTGAGTAACGATTCGAAAGCAAAACGTGACAGGCTGTACCCACCGCCGCCATCCGCATAGATTGAAGGCTCAGGAGACGTGTCGAACGTCATCCGTGCGTATTCTGAATTCGACTTACTTTGGTGCCACAGGCGATCCGTCCCGCCAATGCCTCGGGACAGCTTTCGGCCAAAATAATGAAACTCGCGGTAGCGCGCCGATCCGAAATACTCATCGATATTCAAGAAACAATCGTCGTCTATCTTAATAATGAATACATAATCTGTGCTATTTGCAACCCATTTGAGAAGTTCTAACGTCTTCATAGGGAGATATTCATAATCGTCGTTAATATTCAAGCTAAGAACATCTCCGTCAATATTGCCTTCCCCGCCCCCAACTACAATCACATAGTGGATGCGCCAACGGTCTAAATCTTTTAACCACGTGTTTCGGATGGCCTCAATCCTCGTGGCGAGATTTTTCTGACAAGAATAAACGACGACGAGAGTGTCTCCCAAAGGGTCAATCTCTCTGTAGTTCGTTGCCGCCGCTCCGGGGTCCGCGGCCGCGGATCCTCCAAATGCGGCCACGCGAAAACGCGCGGCCACCGCCGCCGCGGGCGCTTGCCTGGGACCGCAGAGTTTATCGAGTTCTGTTTGCGCTTCGGAAATAGCCGCTGCGAGCGCACGCTGCAGTCTGTCTCCACATGGCAGATAGCCATAGGCGAGGCTCATGATATCCAGGCCTACCGCGACCGCCTCGGGAATGCTGCGATTTGCGGACTGCCAGATGTCGAGAACCTTGGCCGCGACGCGCGTTGCGGAATCCGCCCGCCACGCGGCGTCTACATCCTCCTCACCGCCGTCGGAGAAAATATTGGCGGCCAGCAAAATTTCACCGAATATGCGCTCCTTGTTCGCTAGGCTCGACCGCTGTTCCGAAACGCAGTTCACGCCAATCTGGTCCCAAATTTTTCGAAGTTGAAGATTTATGGATTCGTTATCCTGCGATAGAAAGCCGCCAAAGGGATGCGCCACTAGGCGCAGGCGCTCTTCGGCGCGAACATCTGAATAAGTGGTGATAAGGAATTTGAGATCGTTCTGCGCCTCATCAATGGAATTAAGCTTCTGAATGGCGAAGGAAACCATCTCCCGGAGCATCACGTCACATTCAGCGACCCTGTTCGATCTAAACCACGTGATCAGGCGCGCTATCTCCAGATAATCGACCTGGCGATCCTCAATCATATCTCGGACCAGAGCCATCAGCGCGCAGTACCTGGAGTACGCCTTATCGAGAACAACAATTCTTACCGACGTCTCCTTGGCGCCAAGATTCTCATAAAGCGACCAAAATACTGGATTGAGACCGAAATGCGCCAAGGCATGCAGTGTGATACTGTTTTCATACCAGAGCGGCATACGCGGGGTTATCGATATCAGTACATGCTCCAACTTTACGATATCGTTGTTGTATACTCTGGAATACCATCCGTTTCCAAGTGTTGTTATCAACTCAATGAACCAATGACAACAGCTACCAAGCAAACCAATGTCCCTATTTCGCTCTACAAAGCGCTGCGCGGCATAGGAAACGGCCTCGATACAAAACCATTGCGGGGACGACGTATTCTGGATGACGAGTTGATTAAGGCTATTGCCCATTCGGGCGAATTCATCTTGTGCGGCAAAAAGCGCTGTGACGAGGGAAAGGTTCCACGAGCCCTCTTGCGGTATCTTCATCATGACCACCGACGGCTCAAGAATGCTGAAAAGCATCGGTAACTCGTCGTGCTGCGCAAGCAGCGGGATCATTTGCAACAAGAATTCGACGCCCAGCATTCCAACCAGACCATGCCTGTGCAGGGTTGTGATTACAACCGGAAACACTGAGCCGCGCTCGTGCAATAGCGAATTGACGTCGTAAAGCGCGATTTTTAAAGTGGATGCGTTGCGTTCGCTCTGTGTGACCTGATCAGCGACTGTTTTTTCCTCGAACGGCGACGATTTGACCTCATCGGAGATCGACGGCGGCTCTCGAGTATCCATCGCCACATCGAAACATACGGAGTCGACGCTGAATTCCCGAGCAATCTTCGCCGCCAGAACACGGCTGGCCGTGTCAAGCCTCGACCAAAGCCGGCCACGCTGAATGTGGCCCAGGGCCAACAGGGCTCGATGCTGCCCATCGGGCCCGGAGTGCGCGCCGCTCAGACCCCGGATGAGGGTAGCGATGATATCGTCACGAGTTATGACGACCATATTTCCCGTCAGCAAATGATCGTTGGCGTATACAGATAGCTCAAACGCTTTTCCATAGGCAACATCCCAGATATCGACGGGAATATCGATCTCAAACTTCTGAATGAATACGCTTTGGTACGGCGATTCCGCCGATTGATAGCGCGAATATAAGACGGGTCTGATCTGCCGTTGCCTACCGTTTACGCATAATTTCATGACGATATTGGCGCCTCCGGAGAGGCTCGAAACCCACCCGATTATTGTCAGATCCGAACACGCATCGACACATCCCACCAGATTGCGCGCCGCCCCGGCCGGCGCGGAGCTGGTTCGCTGCCGGGCGAACGCCCGGAAGTCGCGGACGGTCGAAACGCTCGACTGCGAGTCGAACATCGAAATCGCGGATTGGCTGAGTATGGAATCCGGTTCGGACAAAGTAATGATATCGTTACATTGTTCGCTGGTCAAGAACAATTTACATACATAATCGTTATTAAAGAAGACTAGGCAATGATGATCGTGAAACAACAATTCTATAAAGGCGCTCGTCATCTTAGATGATTTTATGGCATAACGTAAATGCGGGCCTATTATGTTAATTTCACGCAAGTTAACACCCAATATAGATCGATGCCAATCGATAAAAAAATGTAGAGATAACGCAATGTTAGGTGTTGATAGCAAAATACGGCTTACAGGAGCTTCGTCGGGGAAAGCAAAAAAAAGAAGATGACGGCCTATTTGTGTCAAGGTTAAATCTCGATTTGTGCGAGTTGAAAACAAAGCGGGCTCTGGAGCGCTTTGCAAAACGCCGAACCTCGGGGAGGGATCGCAGGTCGTAACCGCCGTGTGCGGCGCGCGCGCTGACGGCGCCATCCATTCGCGAGAGTATTCTTGTTCGGTTAGCTGCTCATCGGGCCTCGATTTTCCGTTTTGAATACTGAAGTGGACCCCATTCGTGGCGCCAGGGGCCGTCGAAGTTAAGCTGTAGCCCGGCCTGTCTGTTTCTTCTCTTCCTATTCGTAAAAAACTTCAAGCTGCCCCCTCGCACCTTCTGATCGCGTGATGGACGCGGACCATGACAACTGGGTGTAAGTTTTGCGCTCGGTACACCTCCTTATTGCCGGGGGACACGCGCTCTTGAAGGCGCGCGGGCACGAACTGTCTGTCAGCCCCGAAAACGGATGAGCAGCCTCTCTGTACAGGCCAAATAGTTGGGCGCGTGGCTAATTTTCGCCCCCGGACGTGACGCGCTCGCGCCGGCAACGTGACGGCCCTCCATTCGGCGGCGCAACGGGAGAATAAACGCCAACGAGCGCATTGCTCATGTCGGCAATATCGCAGGACGGGCGGCCTCCGGGCGCGTAACTTCGGACCTCGGAGAACGAGTTTCTGGAGCCGGCGCGGAAGCCTATTTGAAATGTATTGTTTTGGAAAATCGAGCCGAAATAGGATCCACCGCTAACAACATTAGCGTTCGCATTCGGTCCATCGATGATAGCGTTGCCAAATTCGTAAATAATTGTCGATTTTCTCACCGTAACAAAATTGTTGTTAGTGGATGGAGTCGCACCGTGCAGCATTTCGTGTTTAATTCGCACAGTGTATCCGCTAATGATATTTGCGATCACAGAGTCTATATTGACGCGATTGCTGCTGGCGTTGCTCAAAAACAAAACGCTGTGATACCCGGGCGTCCACCTTACGGAATTCGTCGCACCCTCCGGCATGTAAAACGGGATGGTCGGCGACGAGTTGTACACTTGCACCGCTGGCCCTAGGCTGATTGCGGTGTATCCGGCGCCCATAAATCCGGGTGTCGCATTCAGAGCGGCGGCGACGCCGCTCGCAAGCTTCGAAAGCGTATCTCCTGGGACACCCGTGTACTTGGCCGTATAGCTGAGCGTCATCGTCAGATCGAATGACGCCGCTCCATTCCCGGGTTCAAGACCATTTCCTGGAAGCCATGAGGTGGCGCTCGTCGATGGCGCGGTTACGCATGCCCCTGGACGGACGATTCCGGTCACCTTGCCAATGTTACCGCTGGGCGTGGTGGCGACGGCCAACACGGGAGGCCTCGGACATCCGCGTCCGATCCATGACATTGTGCCCGTCTTCGAGACCCCGTAGCCCTTGCCGGAGGCGTTCACCAAAGCCTTCCTGACGCCGGGGGTAAAAACGCTCACCGTCACCATGTCGCCGCCCGTCGCGTTCGGCGTCCCCGTCAAGGTGACGATTGCTTGCTCCGGGTTCCTATTCGTCAGGGTTCCGACGTGCAGGACGTTGTTGTGCGAACCCTCGTCGAATGCCAAATCGAAATTTGTCGGCCTAGCGCCAAGGGGCATCCCCCGCATGTTTACCTCGCCGAGGTCTATGATATTGTTGTTGGACTGGTAAGCCGGCTCCAGCGCCACCCTTACGATGTCCTCCCTTCGAACGGAAATATGCGAATTCTGAATCGCGTTGCCGTAGCCTACTCCAAAGGCGGCTGACACATAGTCCGGAGCGATAGTGCAGTCGGTAAAAGCGTCCCCCGCCATAAAGGGTTGCGCGCTCGGGTCAACCTTCGAGGCGATCCACGCTCCACCCAACACGCCACAATCATGTGTCGCGAACGCGGGGACCGTTGACCAGCTGATGGTAGGCCAATCGGCCGTTCCGGCGCCGTTGGTCAGGCGGCGCACCTGCACGCTGCTGGACGTGAAGTCGACCGCGGGCGAGAACGTGAGGATCCCTGTTGAGGCGCTTTGAGATTTAATGATGACGATCTTCTGCAACGTCGGTTCGGTCGAGCGACTTACATCATAAAGACTCGTCGTCTCGATTGTCGCCATATCTCCGACGACAAAGTCCTTGGCCCCCGAGGGCGTCGAGAGCGTCACCGAGGTCGTTCCGGGCGAAATGGTCGCCGCCGTGGCATAGGTGGGATTGGTCGACCCTGCGACTAGATATCCGGTCAGAATCGCTCCATTCAGAGGCCATGTCGTCGTACCGTGCGCTCCCGTGTAGTCCGTGCCCGAAGCGTCCCCGGTGAATTTGATCTGAGTCGAATTGGCTTCAACCCGAAGCGTAACATAAGGGCAGATGCGGATTGCCTGCGATATGCGATAGCTTGCGATCGCGCCCGAAGCCGTCGCAGGCGGGACAATTACTAGCGTCGGCTGCTTATAGGTGCAGACGCCGGAGGCGTTCATGCCCTCTGCAAGTTGGAAAGCCTCCCAATCGTCGGTCACGCCGTCTCCTGTCGCCCCCGGGGCGGAGGTCAAGCCCACGGTTTGCGGGTCGGTCACTTTCACAATGTGCGCGGGCTTGTTGGGTGAGGAAGCAATGGGCGTCGATGCGGCCCCCTGATCGTCGGCTAGCGCGGACCCGATGGCGAAACCGCAGCAAAACGCAAGGAAAAAGCGCCAAGTGAAGAAGCGCCAAGTCCTTGTCATCGATAGCTCTTCCATCGGAGGACCGCTCCGGTTCGTCCCCCTTTTCGTCATGGTGCTTACAACTGCGTCGTGCGTGAACATCGAAGACTCAAAACCACAACAAATCATAGTCGACTTTCTCTCTTCAAGCGAAATGTCCGCATATCGAGAGGTCGTTGGCGCGTCCAAATCGTCGGCGACGCAGATCAGGAAACTCACTCAATCTCGTTGACCTCGACGAACTCCCGGGCTGAAGTGGAAAGCCCTGGCGTAATGGACGTCGCAGCGCAACGCGGCCTTGGCGGCGCTCACGCCGTCGATCATCGCGTCGGCATGCTCCAGCCATTCCGGCTTCTTGTGCAATCCCGCCATCGACCTTTTCGTCAGGGCGTTGAACGTCTTGCGGCACGCCTTGCGGCGGTGGCGCGGCAGACCGCTGGCTTGTCCCCAAGCGGTGATTTCGCCCGACGCGCAATGCGGACAACCCGAGAACTCGACCCTGCGATGAACGATCTCCGCGACCCACTCGACCTCGGAAGGTTTCGAGCGCGACGTCGCCCGCGCGCCCACCGACCTTTCCTTGGAAGGTCAGGCGTCGCGCTCCCGCTTCAGGTCGGCAAGCGAGACTTCAACGGCCTGGACGCCCACGCTCTCAATGTCGGACAGTGTCGACAAAGCACGCCCTGGCTGCGCCAAATCTAAACGCGCAATTTCCGCGAGCCAAGCTTCGAGCTCTTCCGCTTCCATGCTCGCATCCCGAATCGACGACCCCGCTGTTACCAGATTAGCGCCGTCCAATAATATTCGATATAAGCGCCTACAATTTCGAGAGGTTCAGCACTTCATCCATTTGTCGAGAACTTCTTCACCAGATTGCCCCGGAAAGGCTGTTGAAATAGGCTGCGCCATTTGAAAAAATGGGGTATCTGATATCGTTTCGAAATCCGCATATGCGCGCACGCAAGGGACCGAGGTCAGCATGTCAATCTCCGAGGTGTCTGCAAACCTCTGGAATCACGTGTATTGCAGCCGGTCAACCTTTTCGAAATGGCTCCCTACTTCTGCAGCGTCACAATTCCAATTTGCGGATACGCGGGTAGCCGGGGCGCTTTCCAGGGCGCGAATTTGCACGAAAGCCGGTGCTGCGACTGCGAGAGCGAGCCAATTGAATCCCTCGGTGGACGGGCAACCCGCATATCCGAGCCTCAACGCTCGGTTTGCCCGGGAATTTGCCCCGGTTACGATACGCCGCATATAGGGCTTTGATATTTTGCCGATTCGTATTTCGGCGGAGACGGCGACAATGGATGGAACGACGTGGGAGGGCGAGGCAATGTTGGCGAAGGTTCGCGAAATCGCGGTTTCGCGGCGCACGGGGCGTCGAAGTCCGACTCGTCGGCAACTCGGAATTTCGCCCTACGCTCATGAGGCAGTAGAATTAACAGCGCAAACAAATTGGCAGAAAAACGCGTCTAGAGCACAGACAGGCCGCGACTGACACGAGCACAAAAATCAAGTGATATTTTGGTTACGCAACAACTAACTAAATAGGTGAGATATAATAATGTTGACGATAGATGAAGAGCCGATTTTTTTGCTAGGTACCGGTCGATGCGGTTCTACTCTACAGCAAAGCGTGCTGAGTGGGATCGATGACGTATGGATTTGGGGTGAGCATAACGGGGTCATAGGCAAACTTATGGCGTGGGGTGAAGCGGTAAAAAGTGATCATAGATTGCGGGAATTCTCTTACTCTCAAAGCAACGAAAATATATCAACAATTATGTCGAGCTCTCCAACTAATGATGCCCTACCAGTTGCGTGGTTAAATTATTTTCGTCCCACGGATATAGATGAGCAATTGAGACTCATTATTTCGAACATATTCAAATTGGGTTTGCCGTCGGGCAAACGCAGATGGGGATTCAAAGAAATACGATATGGTCGAGAAGATAAAACGGCAGAAAGCCTTCTTAACGTCTTTCCGAAAGCAAAAATTTTATATACAGTTAGAGATCCATTTAAAACGTGCGAAAGCAGCATTTATTCATGGCACTATCAGCCAATAATTAAATTTGTCCAGGGTGGAAATAAGGACGAAATTAGTCAGTTATACACGCATTACATGAATAGATGGATTTCGTCCGCGAAATATTTCGCTAGACTAAAGCAAGAACGACCAGAATGTGTATATATATCACGAATTGAAGCATTCTGGGATAATCTAGAGTCGATATTAGATTTTCTAAACATCAATAAGTCTTCGTATATGGTAGAAAAGAATCATTATGTAATCAATAGCAGCGCAAATCGTGCGCGATCGGATACTGTAGCAACGTTGATGAAGGCGTTGCACGAGCAGCGTAGGAAGGAGATCGTCGAGGTCGCAAGGATCGTCGGATATGAATTGTGACGACAGATCTCGTTACGCCGAGGGGGTAACCGTGCGATCCCCCCTCCCCCCCCCGCCGGCTTGCGCGCGCGCTGTGCGAAGAGGAGGACGAGGAGTTGGTGACTGAGGGGCGTTGTTGCAGAAGAGAACGTGAAGAACGAGGCTTGGGCTTTATCGGCTAGACCATGCGGTCTTCTTGAAGGAGCGCACGGAATTCGGGCGACCGGCCTCATGCATGCGATTTAGAATTGTAACGCCGATGGTGGCTTCGGTTTTTTGACCGGCAAACGAACTGGCCCGAAGTTGCGGGCCAAAAATCCGTGGCTCATATCGGATTCCGGGGTGATTAATATCTTGGTGTCTCGTCCTTTCGATATTCCGAAAAATTGAACTTTGCCGGCTTCGACGCGCGAGAGATTTGAATTCGCGGGCGCCTTCGCCGAATTCGAGTGCGAGATGATCCGTGAGCGCACGCGCGCCGGCCTGCACGAAGCGCGCGCTCAAGGCCGCGTCCCTGGGCGAAAGCCGAAAATCACACCTGAGCAAAAAAAGGAGATCGTCGAAGCCGTGTCATCCGGTCGCAAGACGCCCGCCGAAATGGCCCGCCTGCTCAAAATTCACCGCGGAACCGTCTCGCGGATCGTTTCTCAGGCGCGCGCCGGGGTCTGAGCTAGGCTCAAATCCTTAGCGTCCGATTTTGGGAAGAGTCCACGATGACCCCCAATTGCCGGCGGCGTTCCTTCACCTTGGCGTTGTCGTGGAGGATGCGATACATGGTGCGGATCGAGCAGAAGTAGAGGCCCAGGTCGAGCAGTTCGGCGTAAATTTCCGCCGGGGCCTGGTCGACGAAGCGGGGTTCGCGCAACAGGTCGAGAACGGCCTGGCGCTCGGGAGCGGCCAGCGCCCTGGCGGGGGTGGGGCGCGCGGCGATCGGCGTGGGCGGCCGGCGCGCCGCCGCGGTCCGGCGATGGAAGCTGGCGCGGGAGAGGCCAAGCGCCGCGCAAGCCGCGCCGATCAGCCCGCCGTCGGGCTGCAGGGCCGCCACGGCGTCCATCAACTCGCCTCGCCGATGGGCATCGACAGGCCCAGAAGCAAAGCCACTTTTTTTTGGATGTCGATGATCGCCTCGGCGCGTTGCAGGCGCAGCGTCAGGCTGGCGTTCTCGCGCCGCAACCGGGCGTGTTCGTCCGCTGAGGGAACAAACACGGCGGCGGGCCTGGGGCCGCGCTTGACGGCCTTCAAGGCCTCGTAGGCGCCAGCGTCGCGTTGCCGGCGCCAGTCGGTCAGAAGCTAGGTTCCATCGACAGGCTCATGGCGGCGCCTCCAAATCAGCCGCCATAGAGATTCAGGTTTCGTTCCATTCGTAAATAGCCGTTAACCTGACTTTGGAGCCCTGCACGAATCGGCCTCGTACTGGAAATCGAGCACGCCTTGTGCCAACATCCCCTCATCCCGTCGGTGATCGTTTTCGAATCGGAATTCAAAATTATCTCCTTGATTTTTCAAGGCCAACGGGGAATTTCAACGTTTGATGCTGAATCCAGGAAGCCCCATGACCGCGCCAGCGACCGATCTTGCAACAAACTGGTGCGAGCAGACTGTGGACGCGATCGTCGCAGCCCTGTTAGCTCTGCCCTCAGAAATCACGGGCGTCGAAAACAACGTCCCGATAGTCTCCAATTTGTATTTCAGCTGGGACACGGAGTTGGGCGCCGTCAACATGACGGTCAGGCCGTCTCGGTCCGGCGGCTTGGTTGCTATTGAGGCGCAGGTTTCCGGTACGCCTCGCTGGTTTTCGCTGAACCTCGAACTCGGTCCGGGCGCCTTTGAACCCGGGCAGACACTGGGACTTGTCCTGTCGGCGCTCAGCCGCGAACCGCAGGATATGAGGGGCTTCATGCGTTCAATGCCGGCGACCGAGAGCGGATCAGATACGGTCTTCGCCGATGCTTTGCATTTTGGTCCCGATCAAGTCGTGGCGGTTGTCCTTCACACCGTGGAGCGCGCTCAGGCGATGGCTATGACGCAGGGCTTCCATACATTGGTCTTGACTCTCCCTCCCCGAAGTTGGGAGTTGGAACTCGTCGGCGTAAGGGTGTTCGTGTCCGAGCCGTTCCCCTACATACGCTAGGGCGTGTCGTCATTTGAGCCAAGCGAGGGCGCAAACGAGGTGTGAGCCCGCCAGGAAGTTGCAGGCGGTCTTCTCGTAGCGGGGGGCGATACCACGGAATTGTTTGATGATTTTGAAGAATCGCTCCGCTAGGTTGCCCTCCCGGTAAAGCGTGAAATCGCAATCTAGGCTCAGAATTCGGTTGGCTGCCTTCCACTCGTCGGAAGCATCGGCGCGCGTGTCTCGACGTGAGTGCCGCCTTCGCAGCGTCTCGCTTTTCCAGCACGGAGCGCACCGCTTCAGCCTGTTCTTCGCGGATCGGGCGCATGGCCGCGGCGATTTCTAACGGATTGAGTGCTTTTCGCGCGGCGGCAAGTTTCGCCGCGTAACGGCGCCTCAGCGCGTCCAGATCGATACGGCAATTGAATGACGCGCCCGCCGCGGCTTCCGTTGCCGCCAGGAACAGTTCGGCGATCATAGCCGGCGGCCCGGGAAACCTGGATAGAGGCGCAAGAGGCGCGCTGAAGACGGCGCGCGTCGATGAGGTTCTCCGAGCCCTGGCGCCTCACCGCGAAGCTTCCGAAGTGAGCGACGACCAAGGCGGCAGGCATCGCCGGTTCGCGAAAAAGTTCTGAGAACTGAACGGTCCTGCCCTTTATAGGTTGGCAACCTCCGAAATTGCCGCCTCAAAAGCAACTAGATCGACCTCCACGTTTCGGCCGTTCGGAGTCTGGTGAACTATCCTCCTGTTAGGAGTTCCTGCTACCTCCGCATAGAAACTGACAGACAGCCATCCGGGAAAGCCTTCAAACACCAATTCGACTAACTTAGAAGTCGGAGAAAAAATAAAATTCATCAAGCCAGCTCCATGAACGCCGGCCATTATGTTGCAATTTCTAAAAATGTCGAAATATTGAGAAACGGATAGCCTAGAAGACTCGACGGTTTCAAAATTCCACTTACGAAGTATATCAGTCATTTCATCCGAATTGGTAATTATTACTTCATTTTTGGCCGCGCGCCTGCCGTCGTTTCTAGAGATATAAATGTTTTTACGTTGAGATGGTATAGGAGGAGGAAATGCCTTGTCGATTTCGGCGCGCAGTCGTCTTACCGCCCCCGTGCAAGCATTCCAACACATGAAGTCCACGTGTTTGCACGGGAGCACTAGCTTCTTGATCCGAATAACTTTTGAGGGGAAAAAATTCCAGCTCGATTTTTCCGAGCCAAGTAATGTCTCCAATGTTACTTCCATAATCGGAAACTTAAAATTTCTACAAGCAAAAAATGGAGACAAAATGCGATCTTCACTCGCAAGTGCAATGAATGTTGGAACGAGCGTCATCGTATCGTGTACAAAATGACCGAAATTTTTACTTCCGTATCTCACATCGAATAGAAAGACCTTTTTATCAAGTATATGTATTTCTGACTCTTTTGGAAAATTAATTGATATTGTCTGATCAAATATGTTAACACAAGAAATAGAATTCTCTATCAATACTTCGTTTAAAACGGCCAGATTTTCGCAATGACCCGATTCCCAAAACGGCGGCGCAAACTGACTATCAGCGATAAACATATCATCAAATATAACAAATCCCTGCCCAGTCACTAAAACATTGTCAAGCTCCAGAACTTCACAGGGGAGCGAGCCAGGATAGACGCTCGCATCGGACGAAAAAAGAAGACGTCTATATTTTGACAGACGGTTGTCGCTCATATTGCATATATTATATTTACGCGTCGCTCCCGGCGGATCAAACGATCGCACTTCGCTTAAAGACTCAATAGATGGTTTCCGAGCACCCCTAATTTCCCCAAATCTTCTTTCTACCGATTCGTGCACGCTTCTCTCCAACAAAAATAGCGCCGGCAGGTGAACCGCACCGATTGTTACACAGCAGGCCATCCAAAACGCATCGCCATCTCACCCTCGTTGAACTTTAGCGCTGCGGAAATCACCTGAGGCATGTCCATATATCGATATATCCCCAGGCGTCCACCTCGGGAATCCGTTCATGCTTCGGCAGCAGGGGGCTCGCAGGCGAATATATTGTTTTGATTGATTATTTCTTCGAATCTGATGAGGCGAGGTCGAAGGCGGGGTTAGGGCATGTCGGGGACCCCGGATCAAATCCATACGGGCTCCGGAAATCGCCAAACAAATCGAGGCTTAAAATATCGCCGCGGGAGAGGGATTTGGAGTTGCAGCACGCTCGTACTCACCCCGGCAAAGCCGTGGGATTGGCTATTTCATTTGGAATTGCTGCTTTGGCATGGACAAAGTACAGGTTTCATGTTTCATTCCGCCTGGCGCAATATAAACCATAATTATGTGGAATTTAAACTCGACCCCATGACCATTGTGCGCGCAAGAGGATGAGTATGACGAGACGTGTAGCGCTGATTACAGGGGTGACGGGGCAAGATGGGTCCTATCTCGCAGAGTTGTTGTTGGAAAAGGGCTATGAAGTTCATGGGATCAAGCGGCGAGCTTCCCATTTCAACACGCAACGCGTCGATCATATTTACCGGGATCGCCACGAAGCGTCGGTGAAATTCTTGCTGCACTACGGCGACCTGACCGACTCGACGAACCTCATACGCATCATTCAGGAGGTTCAGCCGACCGAGATTTACAACCTCGGCGCCCAAAGCCACGTGGCGGTCAGTTTCGAAAGCCCTGAATATACCGGAAACTCCGACGCCCTGGGCGCTTTGCGGATGCTGGAAGCGTTGCGTATTCTCGGTATGACCAAGACCTGCCGGTTCTATCAGGCGTCCACTTCGGAGCTTTACGGCAAGGTGCAGGCGGTTCCCCAGGACGAGCAGACGCCGTTCTATCCGCGTTCGCCCTATGCGGTCGCCAAGATTTACGCCTACTGGATCGTCCGCAATTACCGCGAAGCCTACGGTGTGCATGCTTCCAACGGCATTTTGTTCAATCACGAGAGCCCTCGGCGCGGCGAGACTTTCGTCACCCGCAAGATCACCCGCGGAGTCGCGGCGATCGCGCTGGGTCATGAGTCCTGCATCTATCTCGGTAATCTCGACGCGAAACGCGACTGGGGGCACGCGCGCGAGTACGTCGAGGGCATGTGGCGCATTTTGCAACAGGACGAAAGCGACGATTACGTCCTCGCCACCGGCAAGACCCATTCGGTGCGCGAATTCGCGGCGCTGGCTTTCGAAGAGGCCGGGATCGGAATCGAATGGCGCGGCGACGGGGTCGACGAGATCGGCGTGTGCATCAAGAGCGGCCGGACCCTCGTGCGGATCGACCCGACATATTTTCGTCCGACCGAAGTGGATTTGCTGATCGGCAATCCCGCCAAGGCGGCGGCGAAACTGGGATGGCAGGCGAAAACAACCATGGAAGAGCTATGTCGCGAAATGGTGCGGGCCGACTTGGCCGCGCTTCGGGAAGGCTCGGAAAACTCGGCTGCCGCGGACATCCGTACACACAAACCGGGGGCGGTTATTGTCTGAGGATATTTTCTCCCTCGGCGGCAAGCGGGTTTGGGTAGCCGGACATCGGGGCATGGTGGGGTCGGCGATCGTGCGCCGGCTGGCGGGCGAAAATTGCCAGATCCTGACCGCGGACCGCGCGACGGTGGATCTGCGCAATCAGACCCAGGTGCGGTCCTGGGTCGGCGAAAATGCCCCGGACGTGGTCTTTCTCGCCGCCGCCAAGGTGGGGGGAATCCTTGCCAACGACAGTCTGCCCGCCGATTTTCTCTACGACAATCTGATGATCGAGGCGAATATCATCCATTCGTCATTCGAATTCGGCGTGAAGAAGCTCGTTTTCCTCGGCTCGTCTTGCATCTACCCGAAATTCGCCCCGCAGCCGATGGACGAAGGCGCCTTGTTGACGGGCTCTCTCGAACCGACCAACGAATGGTACGCCATCGCCAAGATCGCCGGGATCAAGCTGTGCCAGGCCTACCGGAAACAGCATGGCGCAGACTTCATTTCCGGGATGCCGACCAATTTGTATGGCCCCGGCGACAATTACGACCTCAATTCGAGCCATGTGCTTCCCGCGCTGATCCGGAAGACCCATGAGGCCAAAGCGTCCGGGGCGGCGGAATTCACCATTTGGGGCAGCGGGTCGCCGTTGCGCGAGTTTCTCCATGTCGACGATTGCGCCGACGCGCTGGTGACCCTGGCCAAGCGCTATTCCGACGCGGGCCACGTCAATGTCGGTTCGGGGAGCGAAATTTCCATTTTCGAATTGGCCCAGTTGGTCGCGAAAGTCGTCGGTTTCCACGGCGAAATTCGACGCGATACGACCAAGCCAGACGGCGCCCCGCGCAAATTGATGAATTCGGCGAAACTTCACGCAATGGGATGGAACCCCGCCGTCGCTCTCAGCGACGGTATCGTCGACGCCTACGGAGATTTCCTGAAGCACGA
>Ga0302155_10001352_pt1 | contig 17876 bp, 16 predicted proteins | sample I_Bog_N3_1_FD_193508 | JGI IMG/M metagenome (GOLD analysis project Ga0302155, IMG submission 193508) | Peat permafrost microbial communities from Stordalen Mire near Abisko, Sweden - I_Bog_N3_1 | ecosystem: Environmental > Terrestrial > Soil > Wetlands > Peat | place: Sweden: Abisko, Stordalen...
ACCCACGGCCCGCCCCGCACCCCCCCCCACCACCCCCCCCCCCCGGCCCGCCAAATGAAGACAGCGGTTGTGTTCATTCACGGATTTACCGGAGGTGAGGAAACTTGGTCTAATCCGAAAGGAGAGAGATTTAGAGACTTGTTAGCAGGCGACACAGAACTGACAGAATACGACTTTTACGAGTTTAGCTATTACACCAAATTGCTGGATTTCTTTAGTTCAGCCCCTTTTCAAAAAATTCTGGGTGCTATACCGCTGATCAAGCATCTACCTGGAATTACTGGCAGGGTGAGAATGAATCGCCCCATAGCTCAGCTAAGCGAAGAACTGGCGACTTATATGAGTCTAACTCTCGGAGACTACAGCGAGGTCATCCTTGTTGCTCATAGCATGGGGGGGTTAGTAGCCAAGGACCATATTTTGAACTATCAACCTGGACATGGACCTCTGCCAAGCGGGTATATATCAATTGCAGTTCCACACAAAGGCTCACTAAGCGCGCATTTATTAGGCCCACTGAATAACGTAAATGCGAAGGAACTATCCCCCCTGTCTGAATACTGCGACGCGCTAAATAATAAGTGGATTGAGCAGCGCGATAATTTGCCCGCCGCGATCTATATGTTGGCGCAGCATGATGAAATCGTAGTGAAAGAAAGTGCGTTGCCTTTTACGGTTTCCAAAGACTCCAAGGTTGTAGTGAGCCACGACCACACTTCGATATGCAAACCTTTGGATAAGACGGATTTGTCCTATCGAGCTGTAAAAAAATTCCTGGCGGAGCGTGGTTACGACAAAATGATGAAAGTTCTAGCAAGTGATTCTTCATCGATGTCGACACCTGAATACGACAAAGAGATTTTCGTTCTTAAAATGATTGTCTGTGATATCGGAAAAAAAGGTATCGCGGATGCAAAGGACTGTTTTTTCAACGCAGAAATAATTTCGAAGGCAGCCAATAAGAAAGACGCATTAGAACTTCGCTCGCTTCAAAGTAAGGTATTAAGCCTTTATCAGCAAAAATACAATGCATGTGTCGGAAAAAAAATGGTTTCGAACGATATTTTCGCAGAGGTTCATACCGAAATTACCGCTCAAGATGCAGGTGTCTTGAAGTCCACAGTTAAATATTTGAGTTTTCTTCACAAGAAGGGGCTGCTACATCAGTTGGCGAATAATCTTGGGGATGATGTGATCTGGTCTGAGGACACTGATTTCGAGAAAATTCTGTCGAGAATGCAATGAGCCAATTTCAAGTATTTGATTTTAGAGACGAGTTCTACCTAAAAACGTTTCGCCGTTTGTATTTAATCACAACTCTTTGTTCCAATAAAAAATTTAGCTCAGGCGTGTCTTTACAGAAGGCCGGATTCGTGGACTTCCTCCTTGATAATCCGTCAGTCTTACGGCGATTTTTAGTTCACTTCGGAAAGGCAGATCCATCACTAAATTTAGATGACTTACTGTATCGAGATGACGCCGAGTCTGGTGGGGGATTAGACATGACTGATTTTTCTAGAACGTGCGCACTTCTAATATCTCGCGGTCACATTCGCTTTGATAAGAATGAAGGGGAAATCATCTTGATCCCAAGTGGCGCGAATTTTAGCGTCGACAACATGATGGCCAGGCGTTGGGAAAAAGAGGTCAGTTTAATTCAACCATTATTGAGTAAATCGATGACGGTATTGTCAGGTGGAATTTTGCGAGGTTGAAATGGAAACAAGTCCATATTTGGTTGTGAATCGACTCCTCATTCAAGGGTTCAAAAAAACCTACGAAGCGAAATTCAAAGAAGGTCTCAACCTAATTTGGGGTGATATGGATTCGGGGAAATCCAGTATCTTGAATTTGATTGACTATTGCTTCGGAGGAAAAAATAACAATATTCTCTACGGAGAAATGAAAGCCTATGGCCGCGTAGCCTTTTTGGAAGTGGACCTTAACGGAAAGGTTTACACATTTGAGCGAGAAATTCTATCCGATAGCTCTTTTATAAGAATTTATACAGGGGAGTACGAAGGAAGAGCATCGCACTTTCCTTTATTGGTCGCCGCCACTTCGAATGACAAGACGGCACCTGACGGCTGGATATCCGACTTCTTGCTTGATAGTCTTGGCATAGCGAAGGTAACCATTAAGGAGTCGCGTCTACGAGATGATGCGGCGTCTGATCGGTTGAGCTTCAGAGAGTTGATGAAACTGATGTATCTCAAGCAGACCCGCGTCGGTGCCGACAGTCTGTTGGATTATCATTCGCCCGTAGTATTTAACAAAAATATCGAGATACAGAAGTTCGTTTTTAATATTTACGACGACAAGCTGGCTGCGTTAAGTGCAGACTTGGCTAGAGAAATAAATGAGGCCAATGAACTAGAGCGAAATGAGAGATTCATTCGAAAATTCTTGGCAGATGTGGACATTCAGCCTGAAGATTTTGGACAGGCTAAGGATAAGGTCGGACAACATGAGGCCGATCTCGAAGAGCTAGAGCTGGGGCTTAATCAAATCAAAGAAGATGTATTTTTAGCTAATGATATTGGGTCATCTCTTGCAACGGCAATAAAAGTATTGCGGGATGAAGCTCAGAGCGTTGATATCCGATTGGCTGAGTTGGATCTGAAATATGAAAATTTCGCGAAACTTAGTAATACCTATAGATTCGATCTCGAAGCGTTAAAGCTATCTAAGATTTCTCGATCGATTGTCAATATTAAGAATCCAAAACAGGAATTGATACCATGTGCTCTTTGCCAGACACCGTTGGACATCAGCTCACCCTCTATTGAAGATGCTGATGTTGAATTTCAACTTAAGTCATTAAAAAACCGCGACTCAGGAATACAAACAGCGCTCTCTGAGATCCGTGGTAACCAGCGAGAATTACTGAAACAAAAGCAGACGATAGCCAATAATCTGGCTGAGGCCAGCCGCAGCTTTGACGAAAACAACATGGAAAGTATTTCGCCTCTAGTAACAGCTATTCAAGCCGTGGAGCAGTCTCGCACACAATTGAAGGTCGAATTAGCTGAGGCCGAGAGAAATGTAGCTATTGTCAATAAGTTTGAAGATATTGGAACGAAAAGAGATAGTAAGGCCGCGCAAATTTCACAACTACGGCGGGCGATTCAAATTATTAAGGATGGACTTATTGGACTTGACGATGTCATTGAGGAGTTGAGCTCGCTACTCAACAAGCATCTGCGAGACAGCGGACTGTTGAATGTAAGTGAAGTGTATATAGACAAGAAATTCACTGCTTATTTTCGAGGAATATCGTATTACAACACTTCGTCGGGAGGCGTTAGAACAATTACTTCGATTGCAACATTCGTTACGCGACTTCAATATCTTTTGAAATACGCATGCAATTTGCCGACCTTCTTGATGATTGACACGCCAGGACAAAACATCGGACGTTACCGAAAAACTGATGATTCTTCCGAAGTCTCTAATCTGTCAGATCCCAAGCTGTATGAAAATATTTTCAATCAGATCGTTCGCGTCCTGAGCGTGGCCACCGAAGAGGGGCGCAAATGCCAAGTTATTATTGTCGATAATGATTTACCTGAATCGCTAAAAGAAAATGAAAACTTCCACCTTGTAAAAAGATTCAGCAAGCAAGGCGGTAAATTCGATAAGGGGTTAATCGATGATGCTGAAGCTAGCTGACTCAATCTTTTCAATTTTATTTAACGAATTCTAGACAATTAACTGCACTGTCACCTACTAAGCACCATGATTCTCAAGGAGCACCATGTCTGACAGGCCTGCCGGAAAGCCAATAACAAAACGAATCAACTTCAAAAGCAACGTGCCAGATATTTTATATCGTCAAGCAGGGGGACGCTGCTCTACACCGCGATGTAAGAACCCTACGATGGGGCCCTATTACGATGGCGATGGGGCTGTGAATCAGGGAGTTGCTTGCCACATTTACAGTGCATCCGAGGATGGCCCACGTGGTTGGGGGGATAAAGACGAAAATTTTATCAGTAGTGCTGACAACGGAATTTGGTGTTGCCAATATCATGCTTCGCTTATTGACAAAAATAAGGGAATTATATATTTAACTCCCTCGCCCATACTCCGCTGATGGTGAAACAGTAAGTGCGTATGGCGGGGTCGTTGGGCGAATCGGAGCTTTTTCCCCGACCATGATTACGGGAATGTTTTTTGGAATGTCTCCTAATGAGACTTTTGAGCGGTCGCCGCATCCAACGGATAGCCCAGCGTTTTTGAAAGCGGCATATAGCGGTTCGCTTGCGTAGTCTTCGACAGGTTCTGGAATGACAATATATATTTCCGACCAAACCTGTCCCAGTCTCTGCGGCCACACTCTCACTTTCAAGCCTGCATTTGCTAAAGTTTGTGCTATCTGATCGGCAAATCTAGCGGCCTCAAAATTGGTAGTGGAAGTTATGATTATTTCCTCCACCTTTCCCTTCAGAGTTTGTAGTGCATTGTATTGCGCTTCGTCCAATCTTCTGGGAAGCATTTGAATTTGCAATTTAGCTAGTTCAAGTTGAGAATTGGCGGCGCGCTCCTTGGCTTCGTTTGCTTGCTTATTTAGTTCGGCGATTCTTTGTAGCAGCCTGTCTTTTTCTTGATCTTCAAATCTGCTCGCCTTGCCTGAATAATGTGTTTCTCCAAATACTCCAGCGAACACAAGAAAATCAGCGAATAGCGGAAGGAACTTTTCTCTCCATGATGTCGGTTGGCTCCATACATGGATGACCTCAAGCGCAAGGCCGCCAATAACAAGCCATGCGAAGAAGTGATGTTTTGACCGTGCTTTTGCAATGTCTTTTTCTAAATCCATGGGGGATATGATGATCGGCTATAAGGTTGGGCCTAACCCTAGGCCATGGATAGGAATTCTGATTGCGGCTTGCGTGTACGCAATCAAATTATTGCTTGATTGGTGTTTTTTCTGAGCGCGCCTTTTTTGCCTTATCAACTTCTTTTTTCTTCGCCGCCAGCTTTTTCTTCTTAGCTGGCGGTCTGTAGGCAAGTACGACATCAACGATCTTGTCTAACTCGGGAGGCGTTCGGTTCATTTGATCAACTCCTTGTAGGTTAAACGGCGACCGACAGCGGCATCAACAAAGCTGTCCAGGCGCTGCAAGGTGTGGCGTTTGACATTACCTTGATTGAGACGGAAAGCGAATTCATCGACATAGCGGCCAAGATGCTTGTCGCTGGCGTGGTGATAAACACCGTGCAGGCCGCGCTTCATGACGGCCCAAACGCTTTCAATGCCGTTTGTAGTGACACCCTTGCTGACGTATTGGCCAGCGCCATGATTGACCGTGGCATGGTCATACAGCATTGAGCCGATGCCAGCATAGGCGGCGTGTTCGTCAGTGTGCAGGGTTGCGCCGTGTTCGACATTGGCGTGGATTTCGCCTTGCAGGGTTTCAGCGCTGGTGCTGGCAACAGGTTTGGCGATGACGCGACCTCCGCGTTCGCGCATGCCCATAACAGCGGTCTTGCCAACCGTGCCGCGACCAGCGTTTTGCTTCTTGTCGGCATGCTTGTTCTTTTCCTTGCCCCCGATATAGGTTTCGTCGATTTCAACGATGCCACTCAAGAGGCCGGGATTGTTGCCGCAGGCTTCGCGCAGACGTTGCAGAACGAACCAAGCGGATTTTTGAGTAATGCCGATTTCCTTAGAAAGCTGCATGGAAGAAATGCCCTTGCGCGAGGTAACGAGCAAGTACATGGCGTAAATCCACTTATGCAGCGGCACATGCGAGCGTTCAAAGATGGTGCCAGTGCGGACGGTGAAATCCTCCTTGCACTGGTTGCAGCGATAGTAGCCGTCCTTGCGGGCGGTAATGCGGTCAGGAAGGCCGCAGCAGGGGCACTTTACACCGTTAGGCCAGAGACGCGATTCGAGATAGACGCGAGCCGATTCCTGATCGGGAAACATCTGGAACAACTGGAAAGTGCTGATCGTGACCTTGTCTTCCATGGCTTTCTCCTTACTGATGACTCAGTATAGGAATAAAAACCGAGGGAGTCAAGTATATAAATCCCAAAAATAAGGGCCGCGACTATCCGGCGAACACCCTCTTTTCCTGGAAAAAATTAGCAGAAGCACGAACCTTAAAGTTGATGAATGACCGACCTTCTCCGTTAGGATGGGTTGAGTCAATAGATTTCAAGAAATTCTCGCCTCGAGCAGGAATGCCGCGAGCCACGCTTTCGCATTGCACTTTACTTTGGGGGGCGAATGGAAGTGGAAAGTCGGTCCTCTTGGAAGTTGCCGCATGTGTATCTCAAAGTAAGCATGCGGGTAGATTCGCTGGAAACGACCCTGAAAATCAAGGTGGGATGGAGTCTGAGTTCCGAGCTGAAATTCTATATTCCACCGCTGAAAGCGTCGAAAAAAGGATCGATCTTCAGATCTCAAATGGTCATGTAACTAGAAGTGAAGGACTATCGCCGTGCTTACTTCCGCCTGGAGACATTGAATTCATATATTGCTCTGCAGAGGATATTTCCCGAAAATATCAGGAAGACGACGTGGATTTTCTGATGAACGCTCTTTCCATAGATAGAAGTGCGTTAGTAGCACTTCTGAAGCACGGAACTACAACTGTCCTTCCAGGAACACTCATTCTTGCGGTCGATAGTGAAGAAGACGAAAACGGGAATTCGCGCCCCCGACAAAAGGAAAATGGAGAACCATATTGGCAGTTACGAGTTAAATTAGATTCGAAGTCATCTAGTCTCGGATATACGCAGCTTTCAGGAAGCGAGCAAACAAGAATAATCCTAGATCTATTGATTTCTAAGGCTCGGGAAGTTGCGAAACAAAGGCTTACTATTTTATTGATTGATCATTTAGTTTCCTCTTTCGACGCTATTAACTTTGGTAAGGTTCTGAACACCCTCTCATTAGAAGAGTTTCAGTCTGTAGTTGCAATGCCCGCCGGCCAGACTGATGGCTTACTAGATATTGAGGGCGATAGTGCAACTTTCAAAGAGTTGCCTGCGGTGAGAGGATGGAGGCTGGTTACCCTTCAAGGCAAAAACTCGCTATTAAATAAGTAAGTTTTTGCCGAAAAAAGGGAGGCAGTTTTCGATCCAAAGCCCAGTGGCGCTAACAATCAAAAAAGAGTGATTAATTTTCCGATAGCTAGTTGATTAAGGTGGTTAATCAACTCTAGTTCACTAGGTTCGTATGGCAACCATTCCTGTATGAAATCGCCAGATTTTTGGCCGTTGGGGTGCATAAGTGGTCTTAGATTGGTTTTCATGAACTTGCTTGTGATCTGAGCCACCGTTGGCATCGTGGCATATAGCGGGAATGCTCGTTCTGCTTCATCTGCGGTTTCGTACCAATGAACTTCGTACTTGTGTCCAACTTCGAGGCCCGCAATTCCAAGGAAGCGGGCTTTCCCATCACGAAGATAGTGTTGAAGTGAAGATATATCCATAATTGGAATTTCCTCCAATACAGTTCCAACGTAGAAATGCCCATCGCTTACTACTATAGGAAATATCTTCACTGAATCCAGATGGCCGAGCAGGTTTGGATAGTGAGCTGAGATAAATGACTTCAGATTTTTCTGAATGTACGCGGCCTTTCGTTTAGCTTGACTAGCTTTATGAAATAGTCCATTCGCATCATGCAAATCGTTGTGATAATCAACGGGAGTTTGAGGACGTCGTCGACTGCGGGCTTCGATAACAACTATTGTTTGGCCAATGCAAAAACTAAGATCTATGTCTTCAAACGTTCGGTCTTCGCCATAGAAATGTAATGAAGGGGTTGTCCAATTAAGACTCTTTGATAGGATGCTATTTCTTTCTTCACTTTGGACGAGCAGAGGGATGAGGTCTTGTTCCAATAGTGATCCACGGAGGCCATCATCATTTCCTCCGCACAAGCGCAACCATTCTTCAACATTTCGGTAAACGTTTGCCGTCAAAATAGCGGGAAGGGAGATAAAAACGCTGATATCTAATTTCACCAATGGTTGAATCCAAATATCATCTCTTCTACTTTTTGCTGTAAAAGTTAGAAGCTGCAGTATCACTTCAATATCTGTCGTTTGGCGACCAGATAACTTTGAAAGTTCATCTACTAGTTCTTGATAGTCAAATTCGGGGGAAAAATCTTTAAGGTTCTCGAAAGACTCCGGGTTTTTCTGTTGTTTCAGTTGATCGTAAATCTGCCTGCCAAAAATGGCCAAAACTGTCCAAATCTCCAGGACTGCCTTGAGGGGTAAATTGGCTAAACTCTTTTGAGGTATATCGAGGAGGGGCCGCAAGTGATCTTCAACGAAATAATGTTCGGCACCTATAGCATATTTAGCATAGTCCGCTATCTCCCCGTGGAGTTCGTCAAACAGGATGATGCCCAACCTGGATTTTTTCGGATTTAAGATGGGGGCTAGATATTTTCTGTTACGAGCAGTGGCCTGAATAACATGTTGATGGAACTCGTTTTGTAAGTCCGCAATAAGATGGCCAGCCTTCTCTGCTGCATGATGACTACGTCTATATTCAGCGACGGCTCTTCGTTTTTGGTCACCATCATTAACGATTGAAACTATGCTTTTTCCATCCTGGAAAAAATAATCTGCAAATCCCCACAGCAAGCTCTGCCATAAATTACTTAATCCTTCGTGGAATTCCGACAAGCGACTTTCATGCTGAACAAAATCGAAGAGGGGGATTTTTTCTTTTGCGGTTATTCGCTGCGTGATATGGGAAACGTTTTGGGGTTCTCGAAAAATTTCGAAAAGGGGGCCTCGTAAGCTATCTAGAAGATGCTCCATAACAAATGCAGGTGCAGCAGAGATTCCTCCGATTGTCCTTTGGGTCTCGTATGTCAAGATAGCATCGACACTAAGTTTTTCTTGATTGCGTTGCGAGCTTTCCGTATCTGAAATCATCTGTTTAAATTTGAAGCAAGCCAGACCTAAATGCCCTCGAGCAAAGTCAATTGGCGAAACAGCTTCTGAATCTAGAGTTCGATAGTAATCTCTTGTTGTTCTGATTCCTTGTAACTGATTGAAAATCCACAAGCCAGATGTATAAAGTCTGTATGCCATAGCGTCACCGCCGTGGTATTGAGTAAACTCCTCCATCCAAACTCTAGGATCAAATTTTTCTTGCGTCGGAGAGCAAATTTTATTTTTTTGAACGGCTTTGATAAATGGATTGTCAGATAGCGCCATAGAGATATTTTTATTTAGGGAATACTCGTTCGAAGAAAGCGTTACGTATTTAAAGTTTCGTCCTGCTGTCGCTAATCGTATTTTATTTTTTCTTTAATCTACGAACGATCTGAATGGGGAAGGGAGTGTGCGGTCGTACCATTATTCAGGGAATAAATTTGGAATTATTTTTTCTCGAAAAGCATATCGGTTGGCTTGTGCATCATACAAAGCATGATGTTCTGGCAGATTGTTTTTTTCATGATAGTCATGACGCAAAAGTTCATTGACGCAGTTTTCAATTAACCTTGACTTACACCAGGCAGGAATATTGTTACCCAATACCTCACCAAATAAATCCCAGTCAGTCTGAAAGTCAAAGCAGATCTCCAGATCTTCATGGCCGTTTCGAACTATCTTCAACCAATTAACTATGCTCGAATATATTTCGTCTAGAGTACATCTCGCATGAGGTGTCTTTCCTAACATTGGCACGACGGTCTCTCGTACAAACTCGCTACAATCATGCATGGAAAAAGGCAGTTCTGCATAGAACTCCTCACCAGACTCTGCCGCTAATCCTATACTGATCAGCTTTGGATCAGAAAAATTGGTGAATTCTGTGTCTATGAATATTTTCGTTGTCATGGCATACGTCCGAAATATTATTTCAAAGAAAACTCTATCACGACAGTATGGGTCGTGGATGCGAATTCGTAGCGATGATCATACGAATATACGACTGTCGGAGGATCGAATGCAATTGACAGAAAATGGAGAAAGAGCAGCTTCCCGTCGGCTTGAGCTTGGTATGACAATTACGCAACTTGCGAAGCTAACTAGATGTTCAACGAGAACTATTAGCCTACGGGAGCAGGGAGGCCTGAAGGAAATCGGATTTCAGAGGCTGCAAAATCTATTGGGGTTGTTGGGACTATCGCTTGGTAATTTGTCGATCGCAAGCCGTGAACGAAAACGGGGCCTATGGATGGCGACACAAAATGCCAATGTTAGTTACAAAAGTCAGTTGACCCTTGATGAGTTGCGCGTTGCACTCTCGGGCGGGATGGTTCCGGTGGAAAAGTCCTCTAATATCCGGCATCTTCTTAGATGAGGCACCTCTAGCTTTGATAGTAATGGCGGCAGAAGAAGTGGGCGCTACACCGATAGAAAGAAAAGCGATTTGGGGAAATATCAAAAATTAGCAATCGCGTTGGAGGTTGAGCGCAACGGCTTATGGAAGTATTGATGTGTGCAAGTTTACAATTTACTCCTTCGGATCGAGAAAAATTCTTCCCAATACGCTTGATTTCTTTGCAAGTAAATAAAACGTGAGAATTTTCACGAAGATCAAAAGACTAACCGGCTGTTAAGCACTGTTGTAGAGTGTCGCGACACTGTGCATCTGTGAGCCTCCATGGGTGTCGTGTCTCGTGCCATTCCAACGCGAGTGTCCGAGCTGGGACATGCGGAATTGTGCTTAAGTACACTTCGCATTGCGTGATGCACGCGTTCAACATTGGGAGTGCCGTCGGATACAGTGGCAACTTATCTTTTAACTCGTCCCGCAGACCTCCGATAAAGTCGGGAAAAAACGTCGCGTCATCATTATATTGGCGAGCAACGGATCTAGGTAGGTCAAGCTCTCTAAGAACCTCTGGAAAATAGGAAAAGCATTTGAATATCGCCCACTGAATAGTGATTACAGTCCATGTTTCAATTTGTTCTCGACGCCGCCTGTCACGTTCTTGTTGCAAGATGACCAGGCGATATGTGGGATCGCGTTGGCATGCTAAAAATTGCATATTGAGTTGCCGCTTCCGTGTAATTTCTTCAGCTCCGATTTCAATTGCCGTCTGTTTTTCACGACTCAGATTATGGATTCTTTGTGCATTTTTTATAATAGTTTTATAAGTCTGTTCTTGTGATATCGGTTGGATGATTTTTTTCGTACGCTTTTTCTGGGCGCAAGGATGAGGGCTAAATTTCTTTGTCGCATCCAGATCTTCAGCAATTGGATAAGAACGGATCTCTCGCGTAAAAGGAATTTCTTTGTTAGGTGCAGCATGCAGAACATTTCGGCAAAATGGGCATTGCTCTAATAGCCGCGGCCCAACTGGTATTGTCGTGCTGTATCGATACGGGAATACTGGAAGGTCGCAATGTGGGCAGCACGTAAGAAGAGCGGATTCGTGAATTGCACAAACTTTGATATTTTTGTATCGCCACCTGTTCCGAAAATAAGGAACTTTGTCTGAGCTCAAGCACTGGGGACAAAAAGCACTTTGATATGAAGTGTAGCCGAGTTCCTCAACTAGCCAGATTTCTGTGGGCCAGTCTAGTACTCGTCGTGTAAGCGCGACCAGACTTGTGAATGCGTTTGGAGGTTCGCCCATTTTAGATGCCAACTTAAGTTGAATATCGTTCAAGTCATTTATATCAGGATCGATGACGAAATACGGCTCCACTCCGTCGCCAAAGCAATAGTTAGTAATCTTCTGAACTGCAACGAAATAATGGTAGGCGGTCCGGATAAGCCAAGAAGAAAGAGATTCGTCGGCTTCAGGCAAGGGACATCCATACAGTCGACGAATCGGCGGCATGGTCACATTTTTCTGCGTATTTCGTAAGACAGAGTGAGTAGGCAACCTTTTCTCCTTAGATAGTTAAATCCAATCGCAATTGTTTCTCCATCAAAGCGGTCTCGGAGTTTTCAGAAGCTTGGTTTATTCCAAACTCAAGGTCAAAAAACGGACGCAAAATCGAGAGATCGGTGATTGAGAATTCGTCTCTAATGTATCGTCTAATTTTCTCTATGCCGGGTAGTTGTATTGAATTTATCGCTGTTGGTTTATATGTATGCGCTGATAGTCCGAATATCTTCGTACCACCGGTTGAGAACAGCTTGTGCAGACTCTGTTAATGTCAAACAAGAAGAGATGCCGAGTTTCGTCCGACCATGTCCATTCTTGAGTGTTGCGTGGTTTGGGGCTAGCCGCCCCAATAGCCAAAGCAGTGCAAATTGACCGTTCAAAGATAGATGCCAGAAGACGGCAGGAATTTCTGCGGCAGGAACGATTGCAACCCCGGAGATTTTAAAATTGAGCCGAGCCGAGACCTGTTGCGCGATACATGTGGTAAAGGAGTTGGCCGATGCAGTAGGGGACTTGCGTAGGTCGAAGCCGCAATTACAAAAACATGTGCGACTTCTCTTCCAAGACAATCGCTGTCCACATCCAAAACATAAATCTATTAGATTGGCTTTGTGTAAATGGCAACTGGTAAGAAGGGTCAGGTCCCATATGGCTTTGGCGATTTTATTTTCGCTCAAACAGTGAGGGCAGATGCGAGGGTAAAAGAAGGTTAGAAAACATTCGCGGGAGAGCGATTCGTTGAGGAATTTGAAGGCACCTTTATAGTTTTCACCCAAAGATCGTTGATAGTGCCGTTCATCTAAATCACTAAACGAGCAGCCAGCTAGATGGGCTAGGCGAAGTAAATGGGATCTTTTCGAAAATTTCTTCATCGCTGATAATCTCCTGGATTGAAGAGAATTGTCGCAATATTGAACTCATCCCTAATGGATGATGGAGGTCTGTTTGGAGGACGTGATGGCAGAGTAATGAATAGAGTGTGGGAAGATCTATGTCATTGTTTTGATCAAGAAAATCAAAAATAGAAACGGAATATCCGTTGGAAAATATTTTCCTGATGTTGGCCAAGATTGCAGGACTTAATTGCAAAGAGTGGTACTTGAAAAGTAGCTTGATATTCGAGAGTCGAGGTTCGATTCGAATAATTCCATCGTCAAATACGCTATAGGACGAACCCTGCAGATAAAGCAGGCCGGATAAGATCTTGGTGCGACTTGCAAATCGTTCGACTTGTGACTTTACTTTCACTTCGACCCAGGCGGGTTGCCCTTTAAAGATCAGATAAAGGTCTGGGCAATGCCTACGTACCAAGTCGTCTTCGTCGATGTATTCAATCCAGCGAGTTTGACTATCGATGAACGTTACGTCTGGATGAAATCGGAAAATCTCTATCGCATCGCGTTCAAGCTCAGATTCCCAGGCGACAAGCCCGGGATTCTTTCCGGGGCAGGGCATTGCTCCTACAAGCCGTTTATGTGATCTTTGAACTATCTTGCGGGCGTTGCCCATTCAACCTCCACGTGGAAGCTATTCGACCGACGCATTAGCGAAGTCCAGATTCACTGAGTCGCGGGTCCGTTTAATGTGAAAAGATGCCGATATTTAGTTACTCCGAATGCCTTCGTCCGACGGGACCAAATTCTGGTCTTATCTGTTTTTTTTCCAAAAATTATTTGAAACAGTACGCGCAGCGTGCCTAGTTTTTTGCAGAGATCTTATTTTTACGGTGAATCAATTTTTTCAAAGAGTAAGCTGAATAACGCGGGTACGTAAAGAAAAAAATGAAAAAAAATCATTTAAATCAATTGGTTAAATTATTTTGTGCTATGCCGCGATGTCTTTTTCATAGATCCCTTTTGTCACTAAAGGCTATTCAGTTAGGCAGTTTTTTGTAAGCGTTGCGATGATTTACGGCCTGCCAACGTCCATACGTTCGGTTAGCATCTCAATCGCATCAAGCAGTAGTTGAACCACCGCTTCCGTATCACAAGATTGTTGCAGTCCTTGGCCGGCGAGGAACATGATTGTTGAGCGGATTAACGCAAAATTTTGCGCCAATAAAATTAAGTGAACCCCTGTTGGCCCCCGAACACCTGATAACCAATTCTGGACTGTTCGTTCGCTCGCATTTGTCATCCGTGCTAGCGTCTTGACCGCGTGTCGAGATGTCCCTATTTCGCGCTTAAGTGCTACCTCAATCGCAACAGCGTATTCGTGAGGGGTAATTTTTCGGGCCGAATCATTTGGTAATTTCTTGCGCGCTTCTCGCAACATTTTTCTTCTCCACGAAAGTATATTGGCTCGGAGCTCAATGTAAATAGCAGCTAGATGTACTGAAGTTCAGAAGCTGGAGTTCCAGAGAAACGGGGGAATGTAATGTTTCGACGTGGACGGAAAACTCGTATGTTGGACGTTGGCGGCAGGGAGCGTGCTGCTGCCTATGTGCGCATGTCCACCGAACATCAGCAGTATTCAACAGAGAACCAGCATGACGTGATTGTTGCCTTTGCAGCAGCGCGCAATCTCGATATTGTGAAGATATACGCAGACGAAGGGAAAAGCGGACTGCGGCTTGAGGGACGCGATAAGCTAAAGGCCCTATTATTTGATGCGGAATCTGGCGAAGCCGAATTCAGCGTCATTCTGGTTTATGACGTTAGCCGATGGGGGAGATTCCAGGATCCAGACGAAAGCGCAAGCTACGAAATCCGATGCAAGCAAGCAGGAGTACGCGTCCTTTACTGCGCTGAGCAATTCGAGAACGATGGTAGCGCGGTATCCAGCATTATCAAAAATGTAAAGCGCACGATGGCTGGTGAGTACAGCCGAGAATTAAGTGTCAAAGTACATGCTGGGCAAATGCGTTTGATCCAACTCGGTGTGCGGCAGGGGGGACCTGCCGGTTACGGTCTGCGCCGTATGCTGATTGATCACACCGGAGTGCATAAAACCATATTAAAACCTGGGGAGCACAAGTCGATTCAGACTGATCGGGTGATTCTCGTTCCTGGTCCGGGGGAAGAAACGAATACCGTACGTTGGATATATAAAGCCTTCGTCGAAGACGGACTAACTGAATCGGAAATTGCTGTCTTACTCAATTGCGACGAGAAACGCACTGATCGAGGAACTACGTGGACTCGCGGGACTGTGCATCAAATCCTAATCAACGAAAAATATGTCGGTGATAATGTATGGAACCGCACCTCGTTCAAGCTTAAGGAGGAACGAGTGAAGAATCCACCGGCATCCTGGGCACGGGCAGAAGCGGTATTCGAAGCTATTGTTGACAGGCTAATTTTTAATGCTGCACGGCAGATCATTCTTGCACGTTCTTACCGGCTTTCCGATGATGAGATGCTTACTGCGCTGCGTCGCGTGCTGCTGCATCATGGTTATCTGTCAGGCATCGTTATCGACGAGACAATAGACTGCCCATCTAGTAGCGCGTTTGCCGGTCGCTTCGGTAGTCTAATCCGCACATACTCCTTGATTGGCTATACCCCAGATCGAGACTATCGCTATCTTGAGATTAATCGGCGCTTACGCGCGTTGTATCCGGATATCGTTTCTGAAGCAATGAATGCCATGACGGCTTCCGGCGCACATGTGGAGCGAGACTTAGCAACGGGCCTGTTGGAGATCAACAGTGAATTCACTGTTTCTCTTGTCTTATGCCGCTGCCGCCTCACCGAGTCGGGAACCGCCCGTTGGATTGTTCGATTTGACAACGTGTTAAATCCCAATATTACGCTCGCTGTGCGCATGGAGCCAGACGCAAAGTCAATCCGTGACTACTATCTGCTTCCGTCCATTGACATTTGGTCCGAACAGATCCGCCTTGGAGAATATAACGAGCAGGGTTTCGACGCGTATCGCTACAATGATCTATCGATGCTTGCCTATCTCGGTCGGCGAGTTCCGCTACGTGGAGGAAGTCATGGATGGCAACCAAGAGCGTAAGTCTGTGTCGCTGCTTTCTTCAAAGACTATAACGTTAATTTTGGCCGACCGGCTGCGCGTGCTCAATCCGCGCACGCGAAATCCACTGTCTTTTTCACAGTTGATGGAAAATATCGCGATGGTCGGATTGAAGCGGCCAATAAGTGTGGCTTATGGCGGCAGAGATGACGCTGGGGATTGGTATGAGGTGTTATGTGGTCAAGGCCGTCTTGAAGCACTAAAACATTTGGGTGAGACGAAAATTCCGTGTTGCATTCTCAATGCCCCAGAAGTCGATCGTTTCCTTATTTCGTTAACTGAGAATCTTGCGCGCCGGCGGCATACAACCGAGGAGTTATTGAGCGGAATCCAAGTCTTGCGGACGAAGGGATATAGCGCGGAGCAGATTGCTCAAAAAACCAACCTCGACGCTAACTACATCCGAAGCATCTTGCATCTTCTCGACAACGGTGAGCAGCGCCTCGTCCGTGCGGTGGAGAAAAATGTGGTGCCCATGTGGCTTGCTGTCGAAATATCGCGTGCCTCAAATGAAGGAATTCAGAAGGCTTTGCTGGATGCTTACGAACAGGGGACTCTTAAAGGAGAGCAGCTTCTGCGTGTACGTAAACTAATTAGCAAACGTGAGGCTCTGGGGAAATCATCTTACTCGAGACCCAATGCTCGGGAGGACAATCCTACACCGCAGAAGTTACTTCGGATATATAAAACTGAAGTGCGACGACAGCGGCTCAATATTCAGAAAGCTCGTATTCAGGAAGAGCGCCTCTTAATAATTACATCTGCCATGCGGCACTTCCTGTCCGATGAACATTTCCGCACCTTACTACGCGCTGAGCAGATCAGCGATATTCCCGAGGTCCTGGCTCGTCGAATTCCATCGGAGATGCTGCCATGAGCGTAATTCGACATGGTTTTGATTCGGCACTTATCGAAGTGTCGCTCGACAATATCCATTCGTTGGTGCCAATTCGTGGGAAAGTCCTCCAAACTGCAAAATTTAGGACGATTCTTAGCTCTATACGTGAGTTGGGCGTGATTGAACCGTTGGCGGTTCACCCGTCTCGGGATCGTGAAGGGCACTACGACTTGCTTGATGGTCGCCTAAGACTCGAAGCGTTAAAGCAACTTGGGCTTGCGAAAGCCCGCTGTATGGTCTCACTTGATGATGAGGGGTTTACATTTAATCGGCAGATCACACGTATTGCGTCGGTGCAGGAGCATCGTATGATTCGCGCTGCGCTTTCCAAAGGCGCTTCAGAGGAAAGAATCGCCCAGGTACTTGATATTGATGTACGGCGTGTACGGGAGAAGGCCCATTTGCTTGACGGGATTGCACCTGAAGCAGCCCGATTGCTGAAGGATAGACAGGTGATTCCTGCTGTGTTTAGAGTTCTACGCAAGATGAAGCCATTCCGTCAGATTGAAGCTGCCGAAATGATGATTGCAGCGAACAAGTTCACAAAAAGCTACTCAGAAATGATCCTTGTGACCACGCGTGCAGACGCATTGACGGATAAGGCAAAGTTAAAAAAGACTGAGGAAATCTCACCGGAAGACATTTCTCGGATGGAAGCCGAGATGGAGCGCTTACAGCAAGACAGCATGGCTGTTGAAGACACCATCGGCGACACCATGCTATCGCTTGTTGTTGCCAAGGGTTTCATTACTCGGTTATTTCGCAATGAAAATATCTATCGCCATTTAAAGCGACACCATGAAGATCTGCTGTCGAGCGTGGTGACTACGATAGAAGCTATTGCCGCAGATAGTCGGGCAGCTGAACGGGAGTAGGGGATTATTAAGGCGTTGTCGAATTCAAATCATTTCGCCAGAAAACCGCATCAGTTCAGAACTTTATGCCAAGATAATTCAGAACTTTATGCCAGCGAAAATTGAAAATATGTTTAAAATCAAATAGTTATGGGTTTTTAAATTTCACAACTTTGTGCATGCGGACACTTCAATACTCAGTAAAACTCTTGTCGGAATTCTTTTATCTCTGAACTTTATTCATTTATCTCTGAACTTTGATAAGCCGCAACTACACTGGACTTGTCTGTGCAGGGCCATATATGGTTTAGCA
>Ga0302155_10001353_pt1 | contig 17848 bp, 15 predicted proteins | sample I_Bog_N3_1_FD_193508 | JGI IMG/M metagenome (GOLD analysis project Ga0302155, IMG submission 193508) | Peat permafrost microbial communities from Stordalen Mire near Abisko, Sweden - I_Bog_N3_1 | ecosystem: Environmental > Terrestrial > Soil > Wetlands > Peat | place: Sweden: Abisko, Stordalen...
ATTCATTCTGGGAGCGGGCCACGGCACGCGGCTCAAGCCTCTCACGGACGCGATGCCCAAGGTGATGCTCCCCATCGCGCCCGGCAAACCGCTTTTGGAACATACGATCGAGTTGCTTCGAAACCAGGGAATAACGGATTTTGTGGTCAATCTGCACGCATTTCCAGCGGTGATCGTGGACCACTTCGGAAGCGGTAAAAACTGGGGAGTCAATATCTCATACAGCGATGAGAGCGAACGTCTTCTCGAGACGGGCGGAGCGATCAAGAAGGCTGCCCCGCTTCTGCATGACGACTTTCTGTTTCTCTATGGGGACGAGCTTCATTTTTTCGATTTCGCGCCGCTTGTGGACCTGCATTTTCGAAACAACGCACTCACAACGATTGTCCTCAAAGGTTCCGAATTCCCGCAAGACGGCGATATCGGAGAGGCCGATCGCGAGACAGGCAGAATTCTTCATTGGTATACGCGACCACATGGAATCACTTCGCTCGCGGAGAATCAGAAGGTGAACGCCGGATTGTACGCAATTTCCAAACGCATTTTGGATTACATTCCGGAGGATGGTCCGGTAAAGTTCGATGGAGAGATTCTTCCCAGAGCGTTTGCCGCCCGGGACAACCTCTATGCGCTCCTTGTCTCCGAACCAATTCTCGATATCGGCAAGCCCGAGAAATATGAGATCGCGAAGGAGTATTACAAGAGAAGGAAAGGGGAACAATAGTACGAGCGCCTGATCCTGGCCCTTCTGCTATCCTCACCATCATGCCGCGTGAAAAACCGAAAGTAAGCATTCTGATGGCGACCTACAACCGCGCTGCCATCATCGGACCGACGATTGAGAGCATCCTGAGGCAGACATTCGAGGATTGGGAGCTGGTAATCCCCGACGATGGCTCGATCGACAATACCGAGGATGTAGTCAAGACATTCCAGGAAAATGAGCCGCGCATCAAATACATAAAGAGCCCGGTGAACCAGGGTATTTCGCGAAACTACAATATGGGATTCGCCATAACCACAGGCGACTATATCGCCATGATCGACGATGACGACCCATGGTGCGATAACGCCAAGCTCGATAAGCAGGTCAAGTTTCTGGATGAGAATCCGGACTACGTCGGCGTGGGTGGCGGCGTCATTGTCGTTGACGAGACCGGCAAGGAGCAGTATCGCTACTTCAAGGCTGAGAGCGACAAGGAAATCCGGAATTACATGCTCTATTCAAACCCGATGGCGAACAGCACCACGATGTTCCGTCGCGCCGCAGCCGAGCAGGTGGGATGGTACGACGAATCGACCCGCTATTCCGGAGACCGCGACTTTTGGCTCAAGATGGGCCGCATTGGCAAGCTCCGCAACGTCAGGGAATATCTTACCTACTACACGATGGCAGGGCACAACACCTCGATCACCAAGCTGCGCCCGCATTTGAAGGCATCCTTGACGATCATGAAGAGATACAAGCAGGATTACCCTCACTACTGGTCCGCGCTGGCCTTGAACAGGGGGCAATATGTGTACGCGTTTTTGCCCGAGGCAGTGCGCCGCAGGGTCCATAAACTGCTCGCACGCCTGAAGCGCTTGATCGTCAAATAAACCCACTTGGCTGTTTGGAATTGCGGCTAACACACTTACGCCGAAGCCAGAACATGCCGCGATTGCGGAACAAACATTCCAGCGCAGGGCCCCTTTTGCTCCAACCTTGACATCGGAATTGCATCGATCTTCCCCTTTCCCGATAGGTCGCGCTGGAATTGGACCTGCTTGCCCCAAATGAGAACATTTTTTGATAAACAGGTGCAAGATGTTGCATATTGCTGGGCTGCGTTGAGCGCAAGTTATTGAACGTAAAGGTTTTTCTTTGGAACTCAACTTGCATCTGTGTTGTCGGCCTAGACGGGTCGAAGTGCGCAGGTTCTGAAGCGCCTCTACAAGCGGTTCTAAGAGCGGCATGGGCAAGAGTCCGCAAAACTGGGAGGATTAATGAAGAAGTTTGCGATTGTTTCACTCGCATTGGCAGCGGCCTTTGCGATCGTTCCAGCAGCGTCAGCCGATCCCGTGACCTGGACCAAGTGGGGTTCCGACACCGGCACCGGTACCACGTCTGTTGGCACCGCAACCGGGACCCTGGGCGGCATTACTGTTACTTATTCCGGCCAGACCAGCGGCCTCGGCATCCAGTGGGCAGCCGCTGTTGGCAGCAGTTATCCCGGAAAATCAAGCACCACCTGGGTTCCCACCAGCAGCTACGTAGGAGGCGATGTTAGTAACGCGCCACCGACCAACTACAACCTGGTTGCGATGGAGGGCGGATCGAATCTCCCCGAGTCAATTACCTTCTCTTCGCCAGTCATTAACCCGTTCATCGCCATCTGGAGTCTCGGTCAGAATGGCGACACGGCCAGCTTTGTCTTCTCCAACCCCTTCACAATCGAAGCCTGCGGCCCCTCCACCGAGTACGGTGGCCGTTGCATCACAGAGAGTGGTGATTCCGTCTTCGGCACCGAAGGCAACGGAGTCATCCAGCTATCCGGTACTTACAGCTCCATCGACTTCACCACGCCGGGTTCCGAGAACTGGTATGGCTTCACCGTAGGCGCAACACCTGAACCGAGCAGCCTGTTTCTGCTCGGAACCGGACTGCTTGGACTCGGCCTTCTCGTCCGGCGCCAACTGGCCTCCTAGTCAGCGGTAATCGTTACTCGATTCACAGTGTCCAACCTTGCCAGGCCTCTGAACTTTTCAGAGGCCTGGCGACGTTTGGGCTCAGCCGAGCTCCCATGCGATCCCCAATTCGCTCTCACGCCCTTTTGGATTGCCGCTGATTCCTTGGGCGCGGTGCTCTGTCTCTTCGCCCGTCCCAACGGCCTAGAGGAATACATGCCGCTGATCTGGTCCTGTCCCGGCAGGTTATTTCATAGAGCAATCGGAGTTGATTTTGGGAAAAAGAGAATCTTCCTGGTAAACAAATATGCAACTTGTTGCACATCGCCAGCCTTCCATGGATGCAAGTTGTTGAATTTAAAGACTCGCGGTTTGGCCCCTGGTCTGCACATAAAAAGGTGCGTTTCTAACACCGAAGTTCGCGACATTGGACAGACCTCTGCAAGAGGAATAGACAGGGTGTTTGTTCTCGATTGCTAAACCGGGAGGCAATATGAAGAAGTTCTTGTTAGCATTTTTCGCACTGGCAGCGGCCCTTGCGATTACCCCAGTTGCGCTGGCTGATAGCTGGAATTTCACAATTAGCAGCGGTAGCTTCTCAAGTGACCTTACACTGACAGGCACTGCAGCTGGTAACGGTGCCTACACCATCACTGGGGTATCTGGATCGTTTTCGGACCCCGACTCAGGTGGGGTGGTGAAATCGAGCCTAAACGGCAATGCTTTCACAGTGCTCTCAACGGGCCTTCTCCCTCTCACGCCGAACGGGACCGACTATGCGGACAATCATGGGTTCTACTACGACAATTTTCTGTTCCCAAATCAACCCGGGAACGGGATTTTGGACTGGGGCGGCTTGCTCATTAGCGTCGGCGGTACTGTCAATTCTGACCCCAACACCTACATACTCAATATCTTCTCCGCCAGCGTAGGCGACCCTGCGGGGCACAACGGAAACTTCTATTGGGCTGACAACTACGAAGACTACGCAAATATCCCGATCTTAAGTGGTTACACATCGCTTACTCCGGAACCCGGCTCTCTCTTCCTTCTCGGCACCGGTCTGCTTGGCCTCGCATTGATCCTGTTTCGCAAGGCAAGCAAGCAGCAGCGCTCTGGCATGACTCTCAGCGCGTAGTCACGGTCCGAAGCGAACTGTAGCTCCCGGGGGTTTGGGCCAGCTGAGTTCTTTGGGGTAGAGCAGAGAACAATTGGTGTTGATCGCGGAAGACGGGGTCAAGGTTGGGTGAAAGGGAATCATCTCCTTTCACCCAACCAAGGTCCCGTTCTCGTTTTGGGCCTTTGCTCACCAGGCTCACTTGGCCAAAATGAGGCATGATCGAACAGCCTAGGATTAGGGGCGAAAGGGCCTTGAGTGGGGAGTCAACATCCAAGAGGTAGATAGCGTCGGACCTTGGTAGTTCCACCATGGATCTCAACAAGCGTGAATGGGGCAAGTTGTACCATAACTTGGGAAATTGATTGTCCAGCTTCTACCGATATAGTGTGCATGAAATTGCACCTTCCAGTTCTTACCAGCTCGCTATCTCACTTATTTTACTGAATATTGTTTGGCCATTGGATTGCTTTGTTTTCTAAGTAATAAACAGCAAACAGCTGTGGGGTGAGCGTTGATTGTACTCCAGCGTTCGGGTTTTGACGGCAGTACCAAGTTCTCAGATTTGGCAATTGTGCCAGAACCAAGGCTCCGCAATAGAACGGGGCAATTTGAAATGGGCCGCGTGAAATCTCCTCTGGCAAATGCGAGTGAACGGCGTGTAACACGGCGCTTCAAGGTGCTTGCGCCAATGACCCTGACGATCGGAGATCGCGAGGTTTCGGCCTATACACGTGACCTGAGCAACAGGGGAGCTTATTTCTACCTAGCCTTCGCCCAAAGCGCACTGATAGACCTTGACTTTGAGTTTGTGGTTGAATTGCCCCCGGAAATCACACTCTCTACCGGTTGTCGAATCCAATGTCGGGCAAGACTTCTCCGCAAAGAGAAAACCTCCCGTAGCCTGTCGGGGATAGCCGCAGAGATTCTGGATTATTCGATTCTTGGACAGGCAGCATCCACCGCCTAGATCTTGCGCATTCCCAGGACCCGAAGGTCCGCAAGCCAGCTCTTAACGACGTAAACGAGCTTGTTGTTGCTCTCGGGGTCGGTTGGCATCAGGAAGAATCCTGGATCTACCAGATAGCGAAGAGAATTGTGCACAATCCCCTCCATCACTTCGCCGTCCCGAAACTGCAGCCTCATCCAGATCCCCTGGGCTACGGGCGCTCTCGAGTGAAAATTCAGATGGGTGTGATCGGAGTCCCCATTGAAGGTATTCACATAGAAGACTGCCTTGATCCCGCTAGTCGGGATCTCCTCAACTAGATCGGAATCAAAATGGCGGATACGGAAGGTCTCCGGTGAACTGGGGGGAGCGTTGCTTAGCAAATCCTCAATTGTGTTCCAAACCGGAGATTCAAGGTACCCCTTGACCGTCCTGGTTCCGAATTGAATCACAACCTGTTCCGATTTGTTCGGATTAGTCTCGCTCATGAATGGCGAACCCTTTTACGGAGCCAAAGCGTCCGTGGCTTGCAAGTTGAACCCCTATTTCCTGCTTCGCGAATTTCGATGGGATCGAATGCTTTTCTACTTCAGCGCGCCCGAATCAAAAGGAGGCGCTCGTAGAGATGGTTGCAACTCCAATACGACGATGGTCGGCCGTTACAAGGGGCTCTGTATGTGAAATTCGATACAATGCTTCGAAAGTGCGGTTCTCTCAAGGTCCAAGATCCACTATCGAGGCTTGGGCCCGGGGAAGAGAAGGTGCAAAATCACAGGTTCGGCCGATCGAACCGTTGCCACATCTCCGCCGAGGTGGTTCAGCCACACCCTTTCAACATAGCCCACAGCTACACGAGTAAAGGCCTTCACACAAATAACGCCATGAGAAATGGTTTCCCTTTAGGAAAACCTGGCCCACGTCTTGGAGAGTCGAGGCTCCTCCTTTAAGCCTTGCGGATTCCCAGAACCCGATGGTCCACAAGCCAGCTCTTCATGACATACACCAGTTTGTTATTGCTGTCTGGGTCGGTTGGTAACAAGAAGAAGCCGGGGTCTGCAAGATAGCGAAGGGAGTTGTAAACGATTCCCTCCATCACTTCTCCGTCCCGAAACTGAAGCCGCACCCAGATCCCCTGGGCGACGGGAGCGCGGGAGTGAAAATTCAGATTCGTATGTTCTGAATCCCCTTTGAACGTGTTCACGTAGAAGACAGCTTTGATCCCATTGGTTGGAATCTCCTCGACGACATCGGAATCAAGATGGCGGACCCGGAAGGATGCCGGGGAGCTCTGGGGAGCGTTGTCTAGCAACTCTTCGATTGTGGTCAAGACCGGAGATTCCAGGTAACCCTTGAGCGTCCTGGATCCGAACTGAATCACAACCGGTTCCGACTTGATCGCGCTAGTCTTCTTCATGGGTGGGCGGACTTTCCTAATCGGCGCGGCTCTCTGAGTGACGGGATTGCGGCGATGTACCCCAATGATGCTCAATCGACTGTCAGAATGCCAATGGCTGTTTTGTGCTACTTAGGTGGCGCAATGGCAGCAGACTTTCAAGGAATCGGAGGCAAAACTGGCACAGCTCTCTCAGCAAAACGGCATCAAAGCCATTCAGGATTTACCGACCCAAAAGTGGATTGAGTATTCTACGCGTTACAGTTGCGAGCCCTTCTGAGACGCCTCAATTCGATCCAACGCTATTGCATTCATGGAGGAATGCGATGAATCTACGGGACGATCCCAAGCCACTTTGGATAGCCCCAGCTTTGACTTGAATTCATCCCTCATTCGGAGGGCAATGCGTGTAGGGCTAAGCTCCCTCCGCCCGACGAAGACTAACCGCTTGCCCGACCCCAAGTGGGCGCCTTTGTGGAGGGTAAAGATCGTACTGCTTGATCTTGTAAAGCAGAGCTTTGTAACTAATTTGCAGGTCGCTCGCGGCCTCTTTGCGATTCCATCCCGTACCCTCCAACGCTTGTGAGATCGCAACGGATTCAGCATCACCCTTCAAATTTCGCACCAGATGCTTCAGGCCCGCACTGGCGCCGGTCTCATCCGCGGAAGGTTGATAGCTGCCGAATCCTTGTGTTGGGTTCAAGTCTTCGATGATGGACTGTTCGCTCCCCAGAATCAGGTAGCGTTTGATGGTATTTTCCAGTTCGCGAAGATTACCTGGCCACGTCTGGCTCGCAAGCGCCTTCATCAGCATCGGTGAAATGGGCAATGGATCGCGCTCGTACTTGGCCGCGACTTTACGCATAAAGTGGTGGGCCAGTATTGGAATTTCTTCCATGCGCTCACGCAGGGGAGGCATCTTCAAGGTAAAGCCATTCAGACGGTAGTAGAGGTCTTCCCGAAACGTCTTTTGCGCAATTGCAACCTTGATATCGATGTTGGTTGCTGCGATGACCCGCACATCCACCTTGACGCTGGCCCGGCCGCCAAGCCGCGAGAAACTTCCATCCTGCAGCACCTGCAGCAACTTAGCCTGCAAAGCCGCAGGCATCTCCCCGATTTCATCCAAAAAGATGGTGCCGCCGTTGCATTGCTCGAACTTGCCAGGCTTGGACTTCACAGCGCCTGTAAACGCGCCTTGTTCATAACCGAAAAGCTCGCTCTCGAGAAGGTCGGCGGGCATCGCCGCACAATTCACCTTCAGGAAGCTTCGCTGGCTTCGGGCTGACATCTTGTGGATGAACATTGTGGCAACTTCTTTGCCTGTGCCGCTCTCGCCAAGAACCAAAACCGGGATGTCCGCCCGCGCGACAAGCCTGCATTGCGACTCGATCTCCCGCATGCGCTTGCTCGCAACAACCAGCGAAGTACTCTCATCGAGAGCGATCTCCTTCGCTTGACTGTCTTCTCCAGCACCGTACTTGCCCACATCCTCCAGACACTGCTGTACCACAAGGTCGATATCGGCCTTCCGAAAAGGCTTCACAATCACATCGGTGGCACCCCTGCGTGTCGCCTGTACTACGTCCTTCAGATCGGCAGAACACGTGAACATAACGATGGGCAGAGCCGGCTTCAAGGCGCGAATCTCCGTCAACAGTTTGAGTGCCTTCTCGCTCGTGTCCTCTTCGTGCATATCCCAATCCATCATCAGCATGTCCAGCTTCACTGATTCCTTCAGGCTTTGGCAAAGCTCTTCGGGCTCAGTGAACAGGCTCACACTGTAGCGGTCAGCGAGAATGCGGTGAATGTATTTGAGGATCGCGGGATCAGCGTCCAGTACTGCTATCTGCTGCTTGCATTTGATCTGGGATTTCATGCGCACACCTTGGCAACGATAAAAACGTCAGTTCATTTCACCCTTTTAAAATGGGTGATTTTGGGACTCAAACCACATGGCTCATTTCAAGACAAGTTAGCTTGCACCGATCTGTCTTGGCTCAGCGTGGATTGCCGAATGACTCAAGGCCTTGCGATCATCTTACGCAGTTAGCGATGGGGAGGCACTCCCTCGTAGAAGTTATAGCTCTGGTGCTTGAGAGCTATCATAGCATCGAAAGTGGTAATTAATTCTCCTGTTGTGCAAATCTTTTCACAATTTAACAGATGAGGCGTTTTGGAGAATTCGCTACTAAAGTAGTAAACGAAGGTGTATCTGCTTTGTAAAGATTACTTACGAGAGCGCGCTGATTACCTAATTACGAAATTAGATGGTTACAATCGGCGATTTTTGTTTGGTCATCAAATTGCTAGGGGAGATAGAGAAACCCAAATTCAAGCCCAGCAGGCCTACCGACAATGCCCTTGGCCCCGACGAGCGATTCTGTAGATACTCGTGAGCTCCCGCCAGCCGAAATGATCTTCGGACAATCCTCCTTGATGGCCTCCGCCAAGGACAAGCTGGAGCGCGTTGCCGATACTACCGTTCCTGTACTTTTGCAGGGCGAGAGCGGCACCGGCAAGGAAATCTTCGCCAGGCTACTCCATGCTTACTCACGACGCGCAAACTCTCCCTGGGTCAAAGTCAACTGTCCCGCGATTCCCCATTCCCTGATCGAATCCGAGTTGTTTGGATATGAAAAAGGGGCATTCACAGGAGCTTATGCCAACAAGCAAGGCCGAGTGGAACTCGCACACCTGGGCTCGCTGTTTCTCGATGAGGTCGGCAGTCTCGACCTATCTGTTCAGGCCAAGCTGTTGCAGGTGCTCCAGGACGGCAGTTTCATGCGTGTGGGAGCTCAAGAGTCAAGAAGCGTGAATACCCGACTCATTAGCGCGGCCACTGGGAATCTGCGCGACCAGACCAACGACGGCACCTTTCGCCTGGACTTCTTCTTCAGGATCAACGCAGTTACTATCGAACTGCCTTCGTTGCGCCAGCGGATCGAAGACCTGCCGAAACTCGTCGATTATTTCTTTGATATACACTCTAAAGCCTTTCGCTGCAACCCAAAACCGCTCTCCCGCGAGATCCTGCGGTTGATGCAACGCCACGACTGGCCGGGCAATATCCGTCAACTCGAAAACATGATTCGCAGTTACATCCTCATAGGCAATGAGGAGGCTTTAGCGGAGGAACTTGTTCCATCGGCAGCCTCCAGCCTGACCACTGAGATCGATCTTGCGAGCCCTGTTTCGCTAAGAGAAATCACCAGGGCCGCCACCCAGGACCTCGAGCGCCAGATCATTCTGAAGGTTCTACAGGCCAATGGATGGAGCCGCCGCAAGACAGCCAAATGGCTCAACATCAGCTACCGGTCGCTGCTTTATAAGTTGCAGGACACCCAGGTCGGCGGTACAGCGGCCAAATCGTCAAAAGCGAGGGCCAAAGCCGCCAATTCCTCCCTACCCCAGGCCTCAGTAGCATCAAGTAATTCCAAGTCTGACCGGGTTGCTAAAGTGCCCAACTGACGATTTGGCACCCAATGCCTAGATCCAGCCGCGCACAGCGTAATCAAGAATCTTGACGGATTCGGCCAGCATGACCTCAAAGGCTTGGAACCTCCCGTTCCAGTGTTCGGTGGAGTGCAAAACATCGGGTACCGCCATGGGCGTCACGTCCATTCCCAACTTGCGGAAAGTGCGCAAAGCCCTGAACATGTGAAAGTCGCTGGTCAGGAGAACCTTTTTGCCCGGCGTACCCTGAATCAGCCGTGCCGTTGCGATGCCGTTTTCTCGCGTACTCGTCGATTCCCATTCTGCGACGATAACTTCGCGGGGAATACCGTCGCATATAAGGAAGTTGACGATCCCGGGGCCACCACCGCCGCTTACCACAATCTTCTTGAATCCACCCGTTTGCCACGCGAGCAGCGCTTGCCGCGCACGCCAATACGATGAGTACGATATCCCTCCATTCTCGTCCGATGCCGCGCTGAGAAGGATGAGAACATCGCCTTTCGGCTGTTCGATGGGGCCTGCGTAAGCGGTCGCCCACCATGAGACCACCGGCGTCGAAATCACAAGCACAGTGAACAGCCCGATTGCCGCAAACAGGTTCTTGAGCCACTCTCCGGTCTTGTGTAGGCCTGTCATGAGCAGCCTTCCTGAATTCGGAATACCGGGTGATCACACATGTGCAGTTGCCTTACGAGGAGAAATGAGCGATTCGAAGATTTCGAGCATCTCTTCCGCTACGGCATCCCAGCTTCGGCTCCTTTGCGCGGAGATGGCCGCAGAGTCCCAATCGGCATCAAGGACTGCGGCCAGAGCTTGAGCTAATGCGCCAGGCTCGCGAGGGGGCACGAGGCGTCCGCACTCGTCGCCCATGATCTCGGGAATGCCGCCAACTTTCGTAGCCACGACAGGTCGGCCACAAGCAAGCGCCTCCAGGATGACATTGGGACAACCCTCCATATAACTTGGCAGTGTGATTAAATCGGCTGCGGCCATCCAGACGGCAACGTCGTCGAAGGGGCAACCGGGCAATGAGTGAATATAGGAGCCAGCGTCATGAGCCTGAATGGCGCTTTGGATGATCAGCCTGTCCGGTCCCTCGCCAATCATGTACACATGCAAATTGGGTCGCGCGCCATGGATCGAAGCCGCTGCCTCGACCAGCTCGCGCAGACCCTTCTTCACGTCCATGCGTCCGATGTAAACGACGGCCTCTGTGGCTGATTCGATGTGCAACTTCTTTCGCGCCTCAGTCCGGTCTTTCACGTGAAAGACCGAGAGATCGCAACCGTTGACGATGGCGCGAGATTTCTCCGGTGATGCGCCCATCGCCACTGCCTTGTCACGCAGGTCGCTGCTGACCGTGACCAGAAAATCGGCCTCGTGCAAAACAGTTCGCGTGTGCATCGCGGAAATAGGATCACCGATCCGGTTGATGTCGGATCCGATGCTCATGGTAACGACGGGAACAGAGAGGGCTCTAGCGATTTTGAGAGCGGCAAACCCATCGGGGTATAGAAAGCATCCGAAGATGAGATCGGGCTCGAATTCGCGCACGTGAGGCAGCAAAGCGCGGGTCACCATCCACCCGTTCAGCGGCCGGGAGACAACAGGCAGGGCAGGGAATTCGTAGTAGCTCGCCTTCACTCCCGGGGGGCTATACGAGGGGTCGAGCTTCCCATAATTCCGGCTCCTTGGCTTGAGCAATGATGGGTAGGCGGCGCTAGGATAGAAGACCCGGACCTCGGCGTTGCGAGCAAGCACACGCATCGTCTGGTAGGCCGATCGACCCTGCCAGGGTTCGGCCGAACTCGGGAAATACGAAGTGATGACTGCGATTCTCATTGCTTGGCTCTCGCCCTGACTGCCTTTGAATCGATCCGGCTATTTTCGAGGATTGTCTCAAACTCGCGGCTGACAGCCTCCCAGGAGAATTCGTTTTGCGCGCGTTGAAGCGCTGTCTTCGCGATTCTGCGCCGGGCTGCATCGTCTGAGAGCAGGCGAATGCAGGCATCGGCAAATGCGCGCGGATTGTCGGCCAGGAGGATGTCGTCGCCGTCATCGTAACGCAGGCCTTCGGCGCCTATAGTCGTCGAGACGACAGGAACTCCTGCCGCCATGGATTCATAAATCTTCAGCCGCGTTCCTCCCCCGATGCGAATGGGCACAACTGAAATTTTGGACCCCCAGAGAGAGGGCCGAATGTCTTCAACCTTGCCGGTGACAATTACCCCTGTAAGCCCCTGCACTGCTTTGAGCACTTTTGGATCGGGCGATCGGCCTGCAATGGTAAATGTCGCATCAGGCAGCCGATCGCGGATCAATGGAAGTATCTCCGAAACAAAATGCACGACCGCATCCACATTGGGAAGCCAATCCATCCCTCCGCAGAAGACCATGTCCGAGGTCGGAGCAGAGGAACCTCGCGGCGCGAAGTAGTCTACGTCGACCCCCGTGCGGACGCTGGTGACAGTATCAATTCCAAACATCTGCTTCATGCGCAAGGCATCGATATCCGAGACCGCAATTACGTGCTTCGCCCTCTTGCAAACAACCCGCTCGTAAGCCTCCATCTTCCTGGTCTGCATTTGAAAGAAGATCCTTTTGAGCGGGGACAGGCATTGCTCGACGTGCCTTTGCGAGATCGTCGTCTCCACATTGTGCTGAAAGAGCACGCACTGGCCCAGATCTGTCAGATTCTGCGCTGAAAACAGAAAATCGCAAACAATGGAATCGTAATGCTCAGTGGCAATCAAGGCGTCGACCGTCTCTTTGAGACGCTTTGATGCGTAGCGGAACACTGCCATCGGCAAAGGGTGCACGATACTTGACGCGAGCTGCGGAAGAATCCCGATAGACCTTCTGGCGGGCGCGGCATGCTCCGCTACAAAGTGCCGGCTTGAGTACTCCGAGCTTCGTTGCGGGCCCTCAAGATTTCGAGGATCATTGAGCGCGGCAAAATGAATCTCGTGCCGCTTGTGCAGTTCCTTGAGTGTACCCAGGGTGCGAATTTGAGCGCCGCGATCGGTGGGGTGCAGAAAAAAAGGACAGATCCAGAGAATCTTCATCGTTACGGTCTGACTCCTCACCAGAACGTTCGCGGCAATGCTGTTCGATAAATAACCGTAGCACCATGATAAACTGCCTTCGTGTGAGGTGGCTCGAACGGCATGGATAGTAAGCGGAACGTAGTCGTGATGGGCCTGGGATACGTTGGCTGTGTGAGCGCCGCGTGCTTTGCCGAAATTGGGCACAGTGTACTCGGGGTGGACCGCGACCTCAATAAAGTCGAAGCAGTTCGAAAGGCACAATCGCCGTTTTTCGAAGCCGGCTTAGACAGCCTCATCCAGAGAAACGTTGCCTCAGGAAGGCTGAATGCCGGCCCACTCGACGAAGCCGCTCTTGGCGAAGCCGATGTGGTGATGCTTTGTGTCGGGACTCCCTCGCAGGCAAATGGCAACATCGATCTCAGCCATCTGCGGCGAGTCTGCGACGACATCGCCGCCCTCCTTCGCCCGCGAAAGAAGCGCCTGATCGTCACCGTCCGCAGTACCGTCTTTCCCGGTACCTGCGAAAGCCTGCTGGAGACAATCTTCGCCCACCGCGAAGACGTGGACATTGTCTCCAACCCCGAGTTTCTCCGCGAAGGCACAGCCGTCAAGGACTTCATGGAGCCCTCGCTCCTCGTTGTCGGCGGCAGTTCCAACGAAGCCGCACAGTCTGTCGCCGACTTGTATGCCGGCCTTCCCGGCGAGGTCTCCATCGTCTCCCTGCGCACCGCGGAGCTGATCAAATACACCTGCAACGCCTTTCACGCGCTGAAAATTGGTTTTGCAAACGAGATAGGCTCGCTTGCTTCAAGCCTCGGCGTCAATCCGGAGCAGGTGATGGCGACCATGTGCAAGGACACAAAGCTGAATATCTCGCCGGCGTATCTCAAACCCGGCTTTGCCTTTGGCGGATCGTGCCTGCCCAAGGACCTGCGGGCTCTCACTTTTCGCGCCTCGAGGCTCGATCTGAAGCTGCCGCTGCTGGAGTCCGTCCTTCCCTCCAACGACGAGCATCTCAGACGCAGCATTCGAGAAATCCTCGAATTGAAAGGCACTCGAATTGGAATCTTCGGACTCGCCTTCAAGGAAGATACCGACGATCTGCGCGAAAGCCCCGTCATCACGATCATTGAACATCTCATCGGCAAGGGCAGGTCAGTCAAAATCTACGACCCCCACATTCAACTCGACGAGATTTACGGCAGCAATCTCAGCTTCGTCGTTTCGGCTCTGCCTCATATCGGCAGGCTCCTCACGCGCAGCCTCAATGACCTGATCTCGTCCTCCGATACGCTGGTGATCGCACAAAAGCCCACGCCAGCGGCACTGACTCAAATGGGAGCCAGCGGCCTTCCCATCCTCGATCTCACCAAACTCTCCATCCGACCTTCGCCCACCGTAGGGCCTCTTTCGTAGTCAGGATTGCAAAGTGCCTCTCATTTTCGACAGATTGAAGATTCAAGCCGAGGATTGGCTCCGATTTAATCCGGCCGTGCGGAACCTGCTTGCCTCGGCCATTATCTTTAGGGCATCTGGAACAAAGGCCGCGAGCACCGTTGAAGCGACCCGCATCGTACATAAGTTGTGCCAGGCGGCTCGACTTGCCGCCACTAGTTCGATGATGCTCAAAGCGGAAGCTGCCATCGCACGCCAACTTCCTGCCATCGATCCCGCGCAGGTGCCCTGGGCTGAATTCCTCGCCGACTTCGGCCAGGAACGCATCCATAAGACGATCGTCTTGAAGCGCTATGTAAGCGAGCGCGAGAAGGGCGTAGTATTCATTTCCTTCGACAACCAGATGGTGCGTCTGGCCAGAGCAAAGAACCTGCGGAAGTTCGCCGAACACTACACCATCGTGCTTTCTCCGTCGTGGTCACCACCGCACTCGATCGTCTCTTATCTCTTTCCTCGACTCTATCCCGATTCGATTTTTTGTCTCATCAGCAATCCGCGCGACCTCGACCTGTTTCCACGCATCAGCGACAGCTACAGGATGGTTCAGCTTTACGCGTCTAGTTGGGTTGATCCGCGCGAATTCGTACCAATCCCTCTCGCCGAGAAGAACATAGACATCTTCATGCTCGCTAACTTTGCCAAATACAAGCGTCATCATGCGCTTTTCGCGGCTCTCGGCGAACTTCCACGCAACTACAGAGTCTTGCTTGTCGGCCAGCGGGAGCGTGGACGCACCAAAGAGACTCTTCTTCGCGAAGCTGCGTATTTCGGCGTGGGCGGCCGCTTCGAAATTCGCGAGAATGTCTCCGACGAGGAACTGCATCACTCTTTCGTGCATGCGAAAACCAGCCTCATACTCTCCCGTCGCGAAGGTTCGTGCGTGGCAGTTGTCGAATCCATGTTTGCCAACACCCCGGTCGCCATTTACGAGGACGCGGAAATTGGCTCAAGAGTCTTTGTCAACGAGCACACTGGCCGCCTGCTCCGACACGATCATCTCGTCACGCAATTAAAGGACTTCGTCGAAACCTCGGCGCATTACCAACCCCGCAAATGGGTCATGGAGAATGGCGTCGATTGCGTCTCAAGTTCTCGCGTGTTGAACAATGCCTTGAAACAGAGCGCACTTTCGAGCGGCGGTGAATGGACCGAAGACATCGCCACATTGCGCTGGCGCCCGAATCCTCAGTATTACGATCCTCACGATGCCGAGCGGCTGCGCCCCTGCTATGAGGACATCGAAAGAAGCTGTGGCATCGGCATCAATGCTCCGTAACAACTCTCCGGGGTGAGATGGGGCGCTCTAGCCGATGATGTAGCCTTGCCATAATTTCCAAATGAAGAGTTATCGTTTTAACGCAAAATGAGAGACCAGCCGGGTCGCCGGGTGTCCAGGAGGCAAATGAAGGAAGCCAAGCGGCGAACGATCAACTTATCCCTGTTTTCAGGCTCTATTTCCGAATTGATGCATCCTCCGGCTGGCCAAATCCCCTTCCTTGATGGCATGCGATCTATAGCTGTCTTATTAGTGATTGGTTATCACCTTTCGGGTCAATTTGTGGCCGCGCATGGATCAAACCTTTTCGCAAGGTTGCCTTTCGTGGCGGATGGGTGGATGGGGGTCGATCTATTCTTCGTTCTTAGCGGCTTTTTTATTGGGGGTCAATTGTGGAAGGAGCTCCGGGACCACGAAACCATTGATATCGGCCGGTTTGTGCTGCGGCGTGGATTCAGGATTTGGCCCTTATATTTCTTCACATTCATTTGTATTCTCACATACGATCTCGTTGTTGGGCACAGTGCATCTGCCCATCAATATGGCTGGACTGACCTCATTTTCATCTCCAATTATCATGATCGAGGATTGGTCATGGGTGGTTGGTCCCTTTGCACTGAGGAACAGTTCTATGTCGTTACGCCGATTGTGCTGTTTTTCTGTTCGCGCCATGTTAGGTCGATTCGTGACTATCGCCCTTGGTTATGGGCAATATTTGGGTCCGTTCTCCTGCTTCGAGCATTGGTCTGGATCCATATAGCGGGCAATTTCTTTCAGCACAATCCCAGGCTACAAGTTCAGCTTTACGAGAATTCGGCGACACATTGCGACGGGCTAATCATAGGGCTGATCATCGCGAATCTCTGGATAACGCGTGACAGGGTTAACTCCAAGATCGCAAACCCTGGCATCTTGGTTGCCGCGGGAGGATGTCCCGGCTGTAGTTGAAAGTTGAGCGGCGGTCCAGCCTGATTCTGAAAGAATCGGGTTGCGAAACCTTGAAGGGAGAACCGCCGTGAAGAAAAGTTACCACACTATCCGCAAGCAAGGGAAAGTCAACGAACAGCAACTGGCCAGCTTCCTGGTCAAGAACGGGCAGGGGCTTCTGCCCATGGTGGATCTGATCGAGCAGTGCCAGCTGGCCTGCGACGAGCTGATCGACGTCACCGGGCGAGCAACCATCCAAGCCGTCTTGCAGTTGTCGGCGATGGAGGCCGCGGGAGGTCCGCCGCAGCAGGGCAAGCGGCGCTCCTCCGAGGTCGTCTTCTATGGCCGGCAACCGGGCCAGGTATTTCTGCAGGATCGCAAGCTGGAAGTGGATCGGCCGCGCTTGCGCACCAAAGGCCCGCGCAGCCGGGAAGTCGAAGTTCCTGCTTACGCCGCCATGCAGAACCAGGAGCAAATGGGCGCGCGGATGCTGGAGATTCTGATGCGCGGCGTCTCGACGCGCAACTATAAGGAAGTTATTCCGGCCATGGCCGAGACGGCGGGAGTTTCCCGTTCCGCCGTCAGCCGCCGGGTGGCCGAAGCCTCGGAGGCCGAGGTGGAAGCGCTGCTGGCGCGGCGTTTCGACGACCTGAAGCTGCTGGTGATCTACATCGACGGACTCGTCTTCGGCGACTACACCATGATCGGCGCCGTGGGCGTGGACAGCGAGGGCAACAAGCATGTGCTGGGCATCCGCGAGGGAGCCACGGAGAACTCCACGGTGATCACCGAACTGCTCGAAGACATAGTCTCGCGCGGTGTCGATCCGAAGCGCAAGATGCTGTTCGTCATCGACGGCTCAAAGGCGCTGCGCGCGGCCATCAACGCCGTCTTCGGCAGCCATCAGCCGGTGCAGCGCTGCCGCGCCCACAAGCTGCGCAATGTGCTCGACTACCTGCCCAAGGACCAGCGGGCGCAGGTCAAGAGCCTGTTGCGCGCGGCCTGGAAACTGGGACCCGAGAAGGGCATGGCGCAGATCAAAAAGCTGGCCGCGTGGCTGGATAACAGCTACCCCTCGGCCGCGGCCAGCCTGCTGGAAGGCCTGGAGGAATGCTTTACCATCAACCGGCTGGATCTTCCGCCCTCTCTGCATCGCTGCTTGGCGACAACCAACATCATCGAGAGCCCGCACGCCGGTGTACGCATCCAGACCCGCCGCGTTACCCACTGGCAGAACGGCAAAATGGTTCTGCGCTGGATGGCCTCGGCGTTTATCCGAACCGAGAAGCGGTTCAACAAAATCATGGGCCACCGCGATTTATGGGCCCTGGAAGCTATCCTCAACCCCTCTGCGACCGCCAGCCAAAAGGCGGCGTAGTAACATCAACCTAACCGCCGCCCGCCACTTTCAACTACGCGCGGGACATGCTCCCGCCAACGACTTTTGCCGAGCCCATACGACCAGTTCTCTAGTTCCAATTTCGGCCTGCATTTTCTGCCTCCGAATCCGTATTTTCGAAGATTTTCGCACACTACGAAAATATTGATCATTTTTCCT
>Ga0302155_10001360_pt1 | contig 17781 bp, 19 predicted proteins | sample I_Bog_N3_1_FD_193508 | JGI IMG/M metagenome (GOLD analysis project Ga0302155, IMG submission 193508) | Peat permafrost microbial communities from Stordalen Mire near Abisko, Sweden - I_Bog_N3_1 | ecosystem: Environmental > Terrestrial > Soil > Wetlands > Peat | place: Sweden: Abisko, Stordalen...
TATTTTAACTACCGTGCTAACTAACTCCCCCCACTTTTGCAGTTATCAGCGCGCATTTCTGCACCTCTTCTAACTGCCTCCTCTTCCTTCTTTTCCCCGTCTTTCAACGGGAGGCGAACTATAGCAAAGAGTCCTGAACTTTGGCAAGTGGTTTCGTTAACTATTTTCTTGTTATTTAATTTGGCAATGAAACGACCGACGAAGGAGCGACACAATGGGAGGGGATGCAAACCCCTCCCAGAGGGTTCTACCATCGTCACATATGACGATCTATATAATTGCTATCTTTAAAGTTTAGCCATTCTCCCCTGTAGGTTTGGTCGATTCCATTTCACCTTTATATGAACAGCCCACAGATGTTGGCATAACTGATGCAACATCACTTCAATCGTTTAATTTAACTGTACGATTTATAAAGTATTGATAGATGGACTAAACAATTAAATGATCCGATAATTTTTTATCGAAAATTAACTACTAGTTAAATATGAATAGGCCGATAAAAAAATTATTACCAGGTCTTGCCTTATGTACCTTGGTCACTCTGTCGTCTTTCTACCTTGAACATTTGGAAACGATTTTTTTTCATCGTGCTTGGATCGAAACACTGGTAATCGCGATATTACTTGGTAGTCTTATACGTAGCTTCTATCGTTTGGACCATAAATTTAATCCAGGGATAAATTTTGGCGCCAAGATACTATTGGAAATTGCAGTCGTTCTGCTGGGCATGTCTGTGAGCGCTGCCAGCATAATTGAAAAGGGGGCGAATCTGATTTTAGGCATTGCTGCCATCGTCGTGATCGCAATCATCACAAGCTATGCCATCGGAAGATGGGTCGGACTTCCTAATAAAATGGCTATATTAATCGCATGTGGCAATTCAATTTGTGGCAATTCGGCGATAGCGGCAATTGCTCCTGTAATTGAAGCCGACAGCAACGATGTGGCGTCATCCATTGCCTTTACTGCGGTGTTAGGGGTAGTGGTTGTATTGATTCTGCCGCTGATGATTCCATTACTCAAATTGACCGATATGCAATATGGCGTTTTTGCAGGTTTAACTGTTTACGCAGTGCCACAAGTTTTAGCTGCGACGAGTTCGGTATCGTTAATCAGTACGAACATTGGAACATTAGTTAAATTAATTCGGGTTCTCATGTTAGGTCCGGTTGTCTTAATGCTTTCTGTATTTACCAGAAAGTCCAGCGGAAAACGTCCGACTTTATCGCACATGGTTCCGTGGTTTATCGTTGGTTTTTTAACGTTGGTGGCACTACGGTCATTCGCTCTAATCCCTGAATTCGCCATAACGCCGGTACATGTAGTCAGCAATTTTTTAACGATTATGTCAATGGCAGCACTGGGCCTTGGTGTCGACGTGCGTTCAGTGACACAAGCAGGCGCAAGAGTGGCTGGAGTTGTTGTTCTATCGCTGTTATTTTTATTCGTTATCAGTTTTATTTTAATCAAACTAGTAGGCCTTAGCTGATTGTCCTACTCATCCCTCCCAAAACGGCTTGAGTTACTCGGCAAGAGCACACTATGTAATTTTATTTTTTATGAATTGGGTGAATTTCATTTCAGTTTGAACTCGACAGATCATTTCGTTCAATTTACAATTAAAATCAATTCGTTCAATAATATTAAACAATATAATGACACTCGACCAATTGCGAATATTCGTAGAGGTAGCAGAACGTGGGCATCTTACTCAAGCGGCGAATGCTTTGGCATTGACTCCTTCGGCAGTTAGCGCATCGATTCGGGCCTTGGAAACGAGATACGGCACGCACCTTTTTGACCGCGTTGGGAGAGGAATAGAGGCCAATGAGACTGGAAGGATTTTTTTGGTTGAGGCGAAAGCCACATTAGCTAGGGCACGCGCAGCTGAATTGACTTTAACTGAGCTTGGCGGTCTGATGCGGGGCACACTTACCATTCAAGCCAGTCAAACTATCGCAAGTTACTGGTTACCCCCACTGCTAATCAAATTCAGGCAAGCATATCCGTTGATTGAAATCAATTTAACAGTTGCCAATACCGACAATGTTACGACATCTGTTCTGAATGGAATAGCAGATCTTGGTTTTGTTGAAGGAAAGATTGACGAGCCTAGCTTAGCGATTCAAACAATAGACGAAGATAATATTGTCGCTGTCGTCGCACCTGGCCATCCGTGGTCAGGAATAAAACATATCCATCCACAGGATCTACTGAGTGGGAAATGGGTACTACGTGAACCAGGTTCAGGTACACGAGCCGCTTTTATTTCAATGCTTCAAACCTATGAAGTCAAGCTCAATGATCTTCATATCGAATTGACTCTGCCATCAAACGAAGCAGTCAGATCGGCGGTCATGTCAGGATCTTACGTCACAGTCGTATCTGAACTGGTTGTAGCTTCACACTTGCAAGCAGGGTTACTGCACAAAGTGAATATTGATCTACCTAAGCGTTCATTTTATCTCCTCAGACACAAAGAGCGTTACAAAACTAAAGCATCCATGGCACTTGAACAGATTATCGAACAGCGATAACCCAATTACGGTTGCAATACATTTCTTGTACTTATCTTGAAGAAATAAATCAATCAACACCACATCAACACGCCCCAAGCGATTACCTTAGGGCGTGTACATCAACATCCCGCCCAACTAGTGGGTTACATACCCCAAAATCATTTCCAGTCGATAATTTTTGCTATTACCCTCATTCGTATCCAATGTCGCCATACGCTCCCCTGTTTTAGGGCTGTAATACCGGTATAACGGTATTGTTCCATTATATTGTTGGCTATATACAAACCCATACGTCCCTTCACTGGTTTGCCGTTCACATGAAGGGTCAATCGAAATAAATCGTGAATTGTCAGTACCTTTGATATAACAACGAAAAATTTCTCGTCGGCCTTTACCTGCAGTCGTCATGGTACGCCACTCAACACCTTGATAACGGTAACCCGCCTTGACGCCTTCTACATGATCCAAGGTATAGAACTGCTTATTATTGGCGGCATTAGAAAAACGATACACCGTGTTGTAAAACACATCGTTAGGAACAATAGTATCAGCAACAAACACGTCGTGTTCTACTACCTCCCATGCTATATGCCCAAATCCTTTCACACCCCAATTTTCACCCCAGTGATTTTGCACCAGCAAACCAGCAGTGTCGTATCCAACAGCAAGCACCGCATGGTTACCCATCACAATCCCAGTCGTTTTGGTATGTGATGGTTGTTGTGAAGAAAGTGCTGCAAATTCAGGACGTACCCGCATCGCAATTGCCACTGGAGTCATTTGTGCCAATGCCGACATAATCGCTACTCTGCCATTTACCCCACCCCCACTACCGTCAGGATTTGAAAATAAATTAGTATGTGATTTTATGGCATGAAACTTCGCATCGACCTTGTCACGCGCCGACGGTTGTGAAGTCCAGTTCATTTTATCAGGCTGACTATAAGTAGCGCCCACCGCATTTCCTTGCGTTTTAGCCAATGCAAATCCATCTGCAGGGTAAGCACCGCCGTCATATCCTCTTTTACGCCCAATATTGATCTGTGAATACATAAACATGGGAGAATACAGAGGATCAGCGACCTGATTACGGTTGGCATACCAACCCACCAGAGCATAAGCAATTGTCCAAGCAACGCACGAATTAGTCTTTCCCTGCTGACCAATTGGCACTGTCCACGGGCGTAAATCAACCACGCCAGGAAGCGCAGCACCGACCGTAGGTTCTGGTGCATCATTCAACGTCACTGGTAACAACGCTCCTAATCCATATATTTCTGGGGGTTCATTGGCGGATGACGCACCACACGTTACAAACACCGACATCGCGAGAATAGTAGTCCATTTCATTTTACTGTTTCCTTTAACGATAAGTACTTTGGCAAATGGCTGAAGGGCGACGTTGTGATGTAGGGGTATGGAGAACAAGAAAGAGGAAGTCGGCAATACATCAATTGCCAAGAAGCAAGCGTCGCCAGAATTCATTCTATACAATTCTATAAAGCAACACAATAGTTGTATCTAAAAGTAACAAAGTATTTCTTAATATAATTAATTACCCCACCCAAAGCAGTGGTACAACACGACAGACCAGGTCGCTAGCGCAATCAAACATGCCAACAATACTGCCGCACTACCGTAATCCTTGGCATTTTTAGACAAGGTATGACGCTCTAAAGATACGCGGTCAACCACAGCCTCAATCGCAGAATTGATTAATTCAACAATTAAAACAAGGACCAACACAATAATTAACAGCAATTTTTGAAAGGCTGAAATTGGAAGCAATAATGCGACGATCACACCAATAGCGACCACGATCAATTCTTGTCGAAAAGAATGTTCGTATTTCCACGCTGACACCAAACCATCAAACGAGTAGAGCATTGCCGAGAATATCCGCTTCATTCCCCCTTTACTTTTAAAGCCACTAATTTCTTGCGGTAAATTTTTTTCAGGCATTCTCTGACTTCTTTCAAAGCGAATCACTACAAGGAAAATGAGACCATTTTTTCTCAAACCCAAATCACGGCCCAGTTGAAATAGTCAACATTCTATTTTCACTACACGCAACCAGACGCGACTAAAGCTGCGATATTTTACCCGCCACACCTGTAGACGTTCAATAAAATTACTCTTTATAATTTGCGAGCAAACTCTTTTTATCAATTTACGTTAATTTAATTCCCAATTTGTCATATAGTGATATATGATAAATACCGCATTGCACCAACCACATCGTGAAAAATGAATCCCAGCACTCCTACGGTCGCCACTGAAAAAACCTCTATCCAGGTTATCGAACGCATGGTGTCATTACTTGACGCCCTAGCAAACTATCCAGATCCAGTAAGCTTAAAGGAATTAGCCAAAGTAACAGGGCTTCATCCCTCCACAGCCCACCGAATTTTGAACGATATGGTGTTGACCCGTTTTGTGGATCGCTCCGAACCAGGATCATACCGGCTTGGGATGCGCTTACTTGAATTGGGCAATATTGTAAAAAGTCGCCTGAACGTGCGTGAAGCAGCACTAGATGCGATGCGCTCCTTACATCGCCAAACACACCAAACCGTCAATCTATCGGTTCGGCAAGGCGATGAAATTGTATATATTGATCGCGCATTCTCTGAACGCTCGGGGATGCAGGTCGTGCGTGCTATTGGCGGCCGTGCTCCGTTACATTTAACCTCCACCGGAAAATTATTTCTCTCTGTGGAAGAACCAAAAGCAATCCGTTCTTATGCTACTAGAACCGGATTAGCAGGACACAATCGCAACTCCATTACCGATCTACAAAAATTGGAACAAGAACTGACCTTGGTGCGCCAACACGGTTACGCTCGTGACAATGAAGAGCTTGAATTAGGAGTACGCTGCATGGCAGCAGGAATTATGGATGATAGTGGGAAATTAATTGCAGGGTTATCTATATCCGCACCTGCAGATCGTCTATTAGAAGACTGGCTAGAACCACTAATCAAAACAGCTCAGCAAATTTCAGCAACATTAGGCTACGAAGCTGAACTTGCCTGATAGAAAATGCGTGCGCTGATTAAGTTCAATAATCAGCGCTAATCAGCACTACTATCCTCACCAAGGTTTACACTATTTTGCAGCAGCCATAGGAATTTGTGGTTTTATAGCAGCCAACCAAGAACGAACACGTCCGGCGTCAGCAAAGCGCGAATATTTGCCTTTTGAATCCAAAAAAACCATCACGACAGCCCGGCCATCAATGATTGCCTGCATAACCAAACACCGCCCTGCCTCCGTAATATAACCAGTTTTTTGCAAACCAATTTCCCAATCCGTATTGGAGATCAATCGATTCGAACTTGCGTACTGCAATGGCGCGCCACCAGGTGAAACCTCATACCGTGTATCCGTTGAATATTGGCGTATTAATGGCTGCTGTGCGTAAGCAACACTCACCAATTTAGCCAAATCACGTGCGCTTGCCACATTGCGACTGGATAATCCAGTTGAATCCACATAATGTGTTTCCGTCATTCCCAATATTTTGGCTTTCGCGTTCATTGCTGCGACACAGGCTGCCAATCCACCGGGATAATTTCGCCCTAAACTGGAAGCAGCACGATTTTCTGAACTCATCAAGGCAATATGCAACATATCCGACCGAGACAATTTAGAACCCACATGCAAACGTGAGCTACTTCCTTTTTCTTTGTCGATGTCCTCTGTGGTTACCTCGATCATTTCTGCCATATCCTGCCCAGCTTCCAACACAACCAAACTCGTCATCAACTTAGTAATTGATGCAATGGGGAGTGCAACATCTGCATTTTTATCAAACAACACAGCAGAGCTAAGCTGATCTACCACCAGCGCCGCATTGGATTTCAGATCGAGCTGATCATGCGTGTATTGCAATCCAGCCAATTCACCTGCTGACACAACTGCAGGTCGAGCTGCAGGTCGAGAAATAGCACCCAGAGCCAACTCAGCACTACCCCGTTTAAAACGGGCTGAAGATGATGAAGCACCGTTTTGAGACAAAGCAACCTGCTTAAAGCGCCCTTTCTTCGATGTACTCCGTACTACAGGCGACTTGACCAACCCCATTTTACTTGTGGTTTTTCGTTTGGCATCACGCCCCACCTTAGCAGCCTTGCCATGTTGCTTCGTATTTTTTAGTACTTTTTTCTCTGATCCAGAAGTTACCTGACCAGACTGAGCATAGGAAGTTGTCCCAACAGACAACATTAATGAGAATAACAACGTGACCAAAAACTTCACCATATTCAACGCTCCTGGCGAATGAGTTAACATACTTTACAAGCAATAAAATTAAATAACTAAATTTAATGAATGACTTAGGCTCGACATTTAAGGAAATTAGTTTCCTATTTTAACAAATATCATCGAGCTGATACAGTTTAATCAGCATTGCGCATCATGTCATTTCAAAAAAGCAGGAAGCAACAGTACCATATTTTCAGTAGAACAACGCATCAAAAGTAGACCTATCATGTTAACCAAATCCTATTTTTAGATTACACCAACCTATAAATTTTTCGTTGCTTTACCGACTCAACAGCAGACGTTTATCCGCAACATTTTTTTGACCGAGCTCAATATTTACGCATTCATTTCAACCACGACAGCATTTCATTATGCAGTCACAATCGCCGTGGATAATGGCAAATGTCACCTGAGATTCATTGGTGTGACTATCTAAAATAACGCTCGTTATTATTCTTTAATTAATGCAATTGAATTCATTAACTGTAATTATTTTCGTTAAATTATCTAAAAAAGTAGTTTTTATCGCGCTTCATCGAAGTAGTTTTCAACATGACGCCATCTAAATTAGTGGATATCATCATGCACTATCAATGGTGATTAACCAGAAAATTGTGATTTTAGGATCACACTAATGAACCCTATAAATGATAAAAATCATGTTGTTGCATTGCACAAAGTTCCACTTGACATTACATTTGGTTGCATTAAAATAGTCTTGTTGCAACGCACAACGATTGCAATTTAGCCACCAAAAAATAGTACCTCGAGCAAAATTCGATGTATCTTTGTCTTGCAGCTGCACATTAAAAATCGTTTACTTTTTTGTTTTTTTAATTCCATTCTTAGGAGAAATCTATGTTTACTATCCCTGAACAATTTTCTGCAGCAACCAAAGCAAATTTAGATGCCCAACTCGCGATAGTGAATGCATTCACAAGCAAAGCGTTAGAGAGTGTAGAAAAATTTGTTGAGTTAAATTTAACCGCAGTCAAATCATCATGGGAAGAGTCCAGCGTAGCAGCAAAGCAACTCCTCGCGGTGAAAGATCCACAAGAATTTTTTACATTGACTGCTGCACATGCACAACCAAACGCAGAAAAAGCACTGGCTTATGGTCGTCATCTGATTAACATTGCAACCAATGCGCAATCTGAACTTTCTAAGTCAACAGAAGAACATGTTGCCGATACAAACCGCAAAGTCTTGGCATTCGTAGAAGAGATTTCTAAAAATGCCCCTGCAGGGTCTGAAAATGCAGTTGCATTATTAAAGTCAGCAATCGGCAATGCCAATGCAAGCTACGACCAATTTAATAAAACTGCCAAGCAAGCTGCAGAAGCAATTGAAACCAACTTAAATTCAGCGGTGACGCAAATTTCGCAAGCCACTGCAAAAGCAGCACCACGTGCCGCCACCGTTGCAAAAAAAGCATAACTTATCACGACGTGTTATGTTTTTTGATGTAATCTTACTTAATGTGGACTTGATTTACTGAATTACCGGATTAAGTTAGTAAATTAAGCTAAATTCAGCAAGTATTACGCACAAAGATGAGGTGGAGGGGATTATCCATTCTATCTCATCTTGAATTACTCTCCCAGATATGCCGCTTGCACCTTCGGGTCATTCAATAAATCACGTGCGGCGCCAGTTATCGTAATAAGCCCCGAATCCATTACATAACCACGATGTGCCATCTGCAATGCCAATTTAGCATTTTGCTCTACCAGCAAAATAGTAACGCCTTGCGCAGAGACATCTCGTATCACATCAAAAATCTTTTCAACCATTATCGGAGATAATCCCATCGATGGCTCGTCCAGCAACAGCAACTCAGGATGCGACATCAGAGCCCGTGCCATTGCCAACATTTGTTGCTCACCTCCAGACAAGGTCCCCGCAAGCTGAGATGCCCGTTCTTTTAATCGCGGAAAAACTGAAAACCATTTTTCCATATCAGCAGCAATACCCAGTTTGTCATTTCGAACAAATGCCCCCATCATTAAATTTTCTCGGATGGACATCCGTGTAAATACCCCGCGTCCCTCTGGAACCATCACAAGATGTTGGTGAATCAGTTGATACGAAGGAATACCGATGATGGAACGCCCCTTATAATCAATCGCACCGTCAACCTTGCAATTTGGTAAAGTTCCGGTAATGGCTTTAAGTGTTGTGGTTTTTCCAGCACCATTAGCACCAATAAGAGCAATCAACTCACCACGATTAATTTCCAAATCAATACCCTTAAGTGCCTGTATCCCCCCGTAGGCCACACGCAGGTTACTGATACCTAATACACGCTGTAAACTAAGCACATCAACCATGCGCTCCTCCCAAATAGGCTTCAATGACAGCTTGATTTTTTTGAATATCAGTCGGAATTCCCTCGGCAATCGATTGGCCATAATCGAGTACCGTCATCCGATCACATAAGCCCATCACCAACTTTACATCGTGCTCAATCAGTAATATCGTAATTCCTCCTGCCTTAATCTTTAATAGCAAATCACGTAGGCCCATTTTTTCGGTCGCATTCATCCCGGCAGCAGGCTCATCCAATGCAAGTAATTTAGGATCTGTTGCCAGTGCTCTGGCTATTTCCAAACGGCGCTGATCGCCATAGGATAAAAAATGCGCCGTACGACCAGCAAATTGACCAATACCCACAAAATCCAATAATTCTTGCGCACGTTGCCGAATATCCCGTTCCTCACGTCGAGCAGCAGCATGCCGAAACACCGCCCCCAGCACCCCCTGATGCGTCCGCACATGACGACCTACCATGACATTTTCCAGCGCCGTCATTTCACCAAACAAACGAATATTTTGAAAAGTACGGGCAATACCAACTCTCGCCACCTCATGCGGGGCAGATGGCGAATATAACTTGCCATCCAACGCAAAGGTACCGGAATCCGGCTGATACAACCCTGTTAACACATTAAAAAATGTGGTTTTTCCGGCCCCATTCGGTCCAATCAAACCGTAAATTTGGCCTTTTACCACCTGAAGGCTGACATTGGACAAGGCTTGCAAGCCACCAAAACGTTTGTTCACGGCGCTGATCGTTAGCATAACGTCTTCTTCCATCACGCTTCCTCTGGAGATTTATCTTCATGTTTGGGAGTTGGCCACAAACCGGTGGGACGAACAAGCATAATCACTACTAACGCTAAACCGTACAACAATTGGCGCACCACTTCCACTTCGACGACAACGTGCCCAAACAAAGCGAGTTGTATCGGCTCCGCAATGTGCCGCAACACTTCAGGCAAGGCAGCTAAAATTACTCCCCCTAAAATCACTCCCGGAATATGCCCTATACCACCGAGAACAACCATAGCTAGCACAATAATGGATTCATTTAGTGTGAATGAAGTGGGTGAGATATAGCCTTCAAAGGATGCGAACATAGCACCAGAAATCCCACCAAACGAGGCACCAATAATAAACGCCAACAACTTGATATTACGGGTATTAATGCCCATCGCCTTAGCTGCAATTTCATCCTCCCGAATCGCAACCCAAGCTCGTCCAAGACGCGAATCTTGTAATCGCATAGTGATGAACACGATCAAACAACACAGAATTAAAAATAAAAAATAGTAAGCATTCACAGAGGGCATACCAAAGTGTCCAATAAATACCGTCGACCTCGACCCTTCTTCTCCCGCCAGTGAAACACCAAAAATTCGAATAGGATCAATCATATTAATCCCCTGTGGACCATTAGTAATATTGACTGGCGCGATCAGATTATTAATAAAAATCCGAATAATCTCACCAAACCCCAATGTCACAATAGCCAAATAATCGCCACGTAATTTCAGTGTTGGTGCACCCAATAATGCGCCAAACACCCCTGCCATAGCAGCACTGAATGGAACGATATACCACAACGACAGGTGTATCCCATTTTGAGTAATATCTGGCCCACACACCCAGATTAAAAATTCACCGATAGATGGGTATGTGTTCACAAACGATTCAATGACAATAGCAAATTGCGGTGATGCCAGCATCGCAGTCAAATAGGCTCCTACGGCATAAAATGCGATGTAGCCCAAATCCAGCAAGCCAGCAAAACCAACAACAATATTTAGCCCCAACGCCAACATAATATAGAGCAATGCCAAATCGATGATGCGTACCCACGAATTACCAAAATTTTCAGCAACAAATGGAAAAGCAATCAGCACCAGAACGCCTATGGTATAGAGCATTACTGTGCGAAAAAAAGCCGCATTGCTGCTCTTGACACCCTCCAATTTAATAGCATTGCCACCTATCGATTCAACACTCTGCGATTCAATTACCGTGGACATACCACCTCCTTAAGCGCGATCGGCAACACGCTCACCCATAATGCCGGATGGTCGCACTGTAAGCACAATAATTAATACAATAAAGGCAAAAATATCCTGATAGTTACTCCCTAACATTCCTCCAGTCACATCACCAAGATAACCAGCACCAATACTTTCTATCAATCCCAATACAATACCACCCACCATGGCACCATAAATATTACCGATTCCACCTAAAACCGCAGCACAAAATGCCTTCAATCCTGGCAAAAACCCCATAGCAAATTGCACAGAAGAGTAATTTGCTCCCCACATCACGCCTGCTATCGCAGCAAGTACCGCTCCGATGGCAAACGTAAACACAATGGCTTTATTTACATCGACGCCCATCAGACCCGCTACCTGTGGATTTTCTGAAGTAGCCCGCATAGCACGTCCTATTTTAGTTTTCTCAACCAACAACACCAATCCGAGCATGGCGACGGTCGCCAGAATCAGTAACAATGTTTGGGTCGGTGAAATCAAAGCGCCGCCAATATGATAGGGTTCTGAGGACAATAGCTGTGGAAAAGCAATCGGGCTACGTCCCCATAACATCATTGCAAATGTTTGCAACAAAATTGACACGCCGATTGCGGTGATTAATGGCGCAAGACGAGGTGCATTCCGCAAACGCCGATAAGCGACACGCTCAATCACAAGATTGACACCAACACAGACCGGAATGGCACCAATGATGGCAATAAGCAACTTAAGTATGCCGGGTAAATCAGGTGCGACGCTATTCACCAATTTTAGTATCGTAATGCTCACCATCGCACCAATCATCAATACATCACCATGGGCAAAGTTGATCAGGTTAAGAACCCCATAGACCATAGTATAGCCAAGGGCAATCAACGCATACATACTGCCCAACACCACCCCGTTAATAATTTGTTGTATGAACGCATCCATTTATTTTCCTCTGTGAAATGGGTAAGGTGGGATGGGTATGTAATAATTTCAGACAATAAAAACGGCACTCATTATTGTATGAAGTGCCGAATTAACCCGCGCATAAATCACGTTAAAATATTATCAGAAGAGCATGATAAATGAAAATACGTAATTTCCACAAGTAAGAGTATTACTTACATGAAAACCAATGCACTACAAACCTTTCGGCAAGGGAAACGAAACATGTTCTTCTACGCCATCTAATTTTTTAACGCGTTTCATTCCCATGTCATGGAGCTTGAGGATAACTTCCTGAACTAATATTTCCGGCGCGGACGCACCTGCCGTGACACCAACCCGATGCACATCAAGCAACCATATCGGATCAATTTGATCAGCCCGGTCAATCATATACGCCACAGCACCTTTTTTCTGTGCGACTTCACGCAAGCGGTTTGAATTGGAACTATTAGGACTACCGACCACAATCACCATATCGACCTGTGGCGCCATAAATTTGACTGCTTCCTGCCGATTCGTAGTTGCATAACAAATATCGGTTTTTTTGGGTTCGGAAATTAATGGAAATCGTTGTTTCAGTGCCTGGATAATTTCAGCTGTATCATCAACAGATAAGGTAGTTTGTGATACGTAAGCAAGCATATCAGGGGAATTGACCACCAGATTCACTACATCGGCTACCGTTTCAACCAGATGCATACCGGCTTCCGCCTGGCCCATCGTTCCTTCCACTTCAGGATGCCCCTGATGACCGATCATGATAATTTCTCGCCCTTCACGGCGCATTTTTGTTACTTCTACATGCACCTTAGTCACTAATGGACACGTCGCATCAAAAATAATCAGGCCGCGCTGTTCAGCTTCTTTTCTTACATCCAGCGATACCCCGTGTGCGGAAAAAATCAGCGTATGACCGGCAGGGACGTCTTCCAGGTTTTCAATGAAAATCGCCCCTTTTGAGCGCAAATCATTCACTACATACGCATTATGTACGATTTCATGACGCACATAAATCGGTGCACCAAACTGCATCAATGCCCGCTCTACAATTTCGATCGCACGATCCACGCCGGCACAAAAACCACGTGGCTGTGCCAATAATATTTCTTTGTCCATGTTCAACCTAGCTGTATTTCCGAATTAAGTGTCGCAATTACAAGATGCCAATAATTCTGACTTCAAACACAACATCCTGACCTGCTAGTGGGTGATTAAAATCAAACAGTCCTCCAGAAGCATCGATGCTGCGTAAAACACCAGCAAACTTTCCACCCGATGGTGCAGCGAATTCGACCAAATCGCCGACAGTATAATTTTCACTTTCCGCCGAATTTTCCCGTAACGTCGCCATAGTTACGCGCTGAATTAAGTCAGGATTACGTGAACCATAGGCGTTTTCTGGTGTCAACTCAAACGTTGTATGTGTCCCTTCTGACAAACCAATGAGTTGCTGCTCCAGTGCCGGTGCAAGTTGCCCTTTCCCCATTTGCAACGTTGCCGGATTTTCATCAAAGGTACTCATGATCTGCGTACCATTTTTTGCGCCTAAGCGGTAATGCAAGGTCAGAAAAGAAGTAGGTGTCACAACAAGTGGTGATGATGTTGGATGCGTCGGGTGAGAGTCTCTGGACATAAATTTCACGCTAGTTTGTTTGGGTAAGTCAGCATTGTACCTTGTGCACTCCGGCTCCGGAACCTTGTCACTCCCTGACATGCCACCTTTTCACTAATTTACCAGCAATTCATCGGAAATAATGTGCTTTTTCATACCGAACAGCACACAATTTATTATAAATTTATCATGTCCATCTCCAACTGGCCCGAAGCACAACGTCCGCGAGAGCGCTTACTTAGCATGGGTGCTGCTGCACTTTCTGATGCCGAACTAGTAGCCATCTTTTTACGTATTGGCGTTAAAGGAAAAAATGCCGTCGAACTAGGCCACGAGATGCTAGCCCACTTTGGCTCACTGAATGGCTTGTTTTCAGCCCCTATCGGCGAATTTTCCAGCATTCATGGTTTAGGCACAGCCAAATTTGTTCAGCTTCAGGCTGTCCTTGAACTGGCTAAACGCGCCTTGACTGAAAAGCTCGAACAAGGTGACACGCTCAACTCACCACAGTTAGTGAAACAGTACCTGCAACTCGCCATCGGCAGTAAACCGCATGAATCGTTTATGGTGCTTTTCATGGATGTGAATAATCGCCTGATTCGCAGTGAGGAAATGTTTCGTGGCAGTTTAAGCCATGCTAGTGTCTATCCACGTGAAATCGTTATTCGAGCTTTGTATCATAATGCTGCCGCTGTGATTTTTGCGCACAACCATCCTTCTGGTCACAGCACCCCCAGCGCAGCAGACATTTCACTCACCATTTCCCTCAAAGCCACGCTGGCATTAGTCGAAGTGAAGGTGTTGGATCATTTCGTTGTTGCTGGAAATAACGTTCACTCCTTTGCCGAACATGGACAGATATGATGAACAAGATCAACTTAAAATGAAATGTAAAATTATTTAATTTAAGATGTCACAATTAATTTAAGCAAGTCATTGATATTTCATCAGATTTTAGATATACTCACGTTTTTTCCAATCTCGGAAAACTTATTAAGGAGTGTGCCATGGCTCGTGTATGCCAAGTCACTGGGAAAAAGCCGATGGTCGGCAACAACGTTTCCCATGCAAATAACAAAACAAAACGTCGTTTTTTGCCTAACTTGCAAAACCGTCGCTTTTTTGTAGAATCTGAAAATCGCTGGGTTTCCCTGCGTTTATCCAATGCCGGCTTACGCATCATCGACAAAATCGGTATCGATGCGGTACTGACCGATTTACGCGCCCGTGGCGAAAAAGTCTAAGCGGAAACTATTTTAGGGAAATATCATGGCTAAATCTGGGCGTGACAAAATTAAACTGGAATCGACTGCTGGTACGGGTCATTTCTACACAACATCAAAAAACAAACGCAGCATGCCTGAAAAAATGGAGATCATGAAGTTCGATCCCAAGGCACGTAAGCATGTGATTTACAAAGAAACAAAAATCAAATAGGTTTATTAATCCCAGTCTTGCTCGGATCAGATGCTGGGATTACACCGACGTTGATAAAAACCCGGCGCCACTCGTGGCAACCGGGTTTTTTTATGCCTTTGCTCAAGCACTAAACTGACGCAACGCTGCGCGTACTACCGCTTGCTTCCCGCCGTAGCGCGCATAGTGATCACGCAAATAATCGGCATCACTGGACTGTTCCAACATTTCCACTAATTTCGCCATCCCTGCCTGCGCGTGAAATGCCGGCGCATAGGGAAGAATCGCGTTCACAGTGGCGTAAATATCATCCGATAGCAATACGGAAGCATGGGTTTTGGGGTGAATTAACACCCCATGCATTCCAAAACGACTCGCTTGAAAACGATTATAAGCATACACCAAATAATCGTCGGCTTCCGGTGCTGGCTCAGTACGCTGCAATAAGTAGCAACATAACACTTGTAAATAACAGGCGATGACAGCGGCTTTCTCAATTGTTAATGGCGTATCGCAAATGCGCAACTCAATCGTGCCAAACTCAGGTTTGGGGCGAATATCCCAGTATAAATCTTTGATATGATTGATCATACCGGTCTTTTTCATTTTAAAAATCGTCTCATTTTCAAATGCATCCCATTTCAGCACAAACGGTGCGTACCCACTAAAAGGGAAAGCATCAATCGAATTTAACCGTGCCGAGGCAAAATGGGTGTCTTCTCCTTGCACATAAGGCGAGGAAGCAGCCAACGCGACAAAATGAGGAACAAAGCGATTAAGCGCATGCATCAGGTACAAGGCCTCATCCCCTGAAGTACAGCCAATATGAATATGCTGACCAAATACCGTAAACTGTTTCGCCAAATAGCCATATAACTCAGATAAGGCGCGGAAGCGCGGACGAGCGACAATGCGCCGATCGTTCCAGCGCTGAAATGGATGGGTCCCTCCACCACAAACACCTATGCGCAGATATGTTGCTGCGGTAACAAGCTGCGACCGTATTTCACCTAATTGTTCCAATAAATTGATGTAATTGGTATGTATCCCTGTATTTATTTCCAGCATACTTTCCGTGATTTCTGGCACTACATAATTTGCAACATTCGTTTTGCTTAACATATCTAACATTGACCCGCCTGATGGCGTCAAATCATAGGTTGCCAAATCAATGAGTTGAAGCTCAAGCTCAACACCCATTGTAAAAGCGTCAGATCGCACAAATGATTCCGTTAACATACAACACTCCCAAAGATGTACTTGGATGGAGTAGACAAAATAATGCCCCTATGAGTTCACAATGAAGAATGGCACTGCACATACACCACCATTACAGCACCATCACACCTCCATCATTTTTGGCTCCGCTGCACACTCTTGCTTTCCCTATTACAATAGGGAGTTATGGATGTTTTTAGATATAGCAGCTATCTTCAATTTCTTAACTTGAAACAAGAACTTCTGCCCCAAGATGCTATACGCCATACCATATTATGCTTATCATCACCAACCAGAACGACCAACTTTATATAACAGGAACTATTATGGAACACACACTCCCAGCTTTGCCTTATGCCATGGATGCTTTGGCTCCACATATTTCAAAAGAAACACTGGAATACCACTACGGTAAACATCACCAAGCCTATGTCACCAACTTAAATAACTTAATTAAAGGCACTGAGTTTGAACAATCTTCGTTAGAAGAAATTATTAAGAAAGCCTCTGCAGGCATTTTCAACAATGCGGCACAAATCTGGAATCATACGTTTTACTGGAATGGCTTAAAACCAAATGGCGGCGGTGTACCTACTGGTGCATTAGCTGATGCCATTAACGCAAAATGGGGCTCATTTGATGCCTTCAAAGATGCGTTCACCAAATCGAGCATTGGCAATTTTGGCTCTAGCTGGACATGGTTAGTCAAAAAAGCAGATGGCTCACTGGATATTGTTAACACCTCCAATGCAGCTACACCACTGACCACGACGGACACACCATTAGTTACTTGCGACTTGTGGGAACATGCCTATTACATCGACTACCGCAATGCGCGTCCAAAATATCTGGAAGCATTCTGGAATGTGGTTAACTGGGATTTTGCAGCGGCAAATCTAGGTTAATTCACAAAGTTAAGCGCTACATCTTTCTGATTGCGGTCAGATTTAAAAAATATCACCACATTTTAATTCTTAACCGCAATCGATAGTCTGATAAAAAAGCACCCTACTCACAGAGTGCTTTCTCGGTCCAAATCCCAACTAGCAGATTGAGGCAGACATGCACGTACCACTTTTTACCCAGGTCAATAAATTAGAACCACCTGCAACACCAATAGCGGGGGTTAAGATGATCGTTTCGCCCGCCATACCACTGACACTAACAGCAGTGGCTGTAACCACTCCTGGCGATGAAACAGCAACCGATTGAACATACCCTGAAGCAGTGGTAACCGCGGCGGGTATATCTTTAGTCCCTGCTGTACTACAGCTCGTGGTAAGCGCGGCAATCGTAGTCACAGCATAATCCACAGCACATAATTCGACTCCCAGCTTAAATGGGGCAGTTGCACCCGACACTTCAGAAAACTTTGCTTTTTTAGTGTAGGTTTGATACTGCGGAACTGCAATTGCAGCCAATATACCAATAATGGCAATGACGACCATTAGCTCAATCAAGGTAAAACCATGTT
>Ga0302155_10001364_pt1 | contig 17763 bp, 20 predicted proteins | sample I_Bog_N3_1_FD_193508 | JGI IMG/M metagenome (GOLD analysis project Ga0302155, IMG submission 193508) | Peat permafrost microbial communities from Stordalen Mire near Abisko, Sweden - I_Bog_N3_1 | ecosystem: Environmental > Terrestrial > Soil > Wetlands > Peat | place: Sweden: Abisko, Stordalen...
GCACCCGGTATTTGAGACTCTTGCCTACGCGACGGGGTATGCGGTCTTTCGTCGGCTTCGCGCACGGCACGGGGACATGCTGGCTGAGCCGCAGCGCTGGACGGTGCTGGCCGCGGCTGCCGTGGGTGCGTTGATTGGCAGCCGGCTGCTGGGGCTGGCCGAGCAATGGCCAACCGTCGAAGCGGCCCACGCGCAGGGCAGGCTCTTGGCGCTGCTCATTTCGCCGGGCGGCAAGACCATTGTGGGCGGGCTGCTGGGCGGCTGGCTGGGCGTCGAGATCGCGAAGAGCATCAGTGGAATTCACCGCCGCACGGGCGATCTGTTCGCGCTGCCCCTGTGCGTGGGGATTGCAGTCGGACGCATCGGCTGCCTGGTGGCCGGCTTGGCCGACGATACCTATGGAAAGCCCACGAGCCTGCCCTGGGCCGTCAATCTGGGCGACGGCATCGGACGCCATCCGGTGCAGATCTACGAGATACTTTTTCTGGCCTTGTTGGGAATCGTCTTGAGCAAAAGAGCGAAGCTCCCGGAAGGCACGCGGTTTCGCATCTTTCTCGGCGGTTATCTGGCGTGGCGCGTGGCCATTGACTTTCTCAAGACGCAGCCGCTCATTCATGGGCTCAATCTGATTCAATGGAGCTGTCTGGCGGGGTTTCTCGTTCTGATGTTGGACGAAGTGCGCGCGAGGAAAGGAGACCATGAGCAAGCCGCTGGTTGACCGCATTCCATTTGCAAAGATCGTTGCCGTGCTGGCCGTGGCCTTCGGGCTGGGCGTCGGGCTGTGCGGGCTGGATTTCTTTCTTGGGTCGCACGGCATCGGCAAGAACACTCAGGAATTCGGCGTAGGCCCTATCGACGCCTTGTCGCTCATTGTCATGGTTTTCTCTGCGATCGGCTTGGCGATTGCGACCATTTTCTGGGTGGTGATGGCCGCAGTGGCCAGCTTCAGCCGCAAAAATTCCGAGCCGCAGCGTCTGCTCGATGAGAAGCAGGACGAGGATTCCAAGGATTAGTATTCCAACACATGCTGAGTTAAGATCTGCGCGGTGCCGAAAGGTTGCAATGAATACTCTTGTATGGTGGAAGGCATCGAGCGGTAATGCCAAAGCGGTTATAGTGCTAACCGCTTTGGTTATCTTGCAGCTTAGTCTATGCGCCGTTTCACCTTTTTCCGCGGATTCTGGTTCTGGCCTGGGCTTCCTCCAAGCAATTCTCCTCCTTGTCACACTTGCACTATTGATTGGCTCTATTGTGGCTTGGATACTTAGCTCCCTTTTTCTGTGATGATCGCGTAACTGAACTGGAATTCAGGAGAATTTCAATGACCGATAAACTTCGCCCTTATCTCTTTTATGACGTCGCCATCTCCATCTGCTCCACCTGCTACCGCCGCGTTGACGCGAAGATTGTTTTCGAGGACGGCAAGGTCTGGATGCTGAAGCGCTGTCCGCAGCATGGCCACGCGCGCGTGCTGGTCGCCGACGATGTGGACTACTACCGCCGCGCGCGCGAGGTGTTTATCAAGGTGCCGGAGCAGCCCATGGTCTACAACACGCCGGTGAAATGGGGCTGCCCCTACGACTGCGGCCTGTGCCCGGATCACGAACAGCACAGTTGCCTCACCCTCGTCGAGATTTGCGATGCGTGCAATCTGACCTGCCCCATCTGCTACGCCGGCAGCGGCCAGCACCGCACGGAGTATCGGACGCTCGACCAGATTGCAGCCATGCTCGACTGCGTGGTGCGCAACGAGAAGCAGCCCGACGTGGTGCAGATTTCAGGCGGCGAGCCCACGCTGCATCCCGACTTCTTTCGCGTGCTCGAAATGTGCAAGGAGCGGCCCATCCGCCACCTGATGGTCAACACCAATGGCATCCGCATTGCGCAGGACGAGGAGTTTGCCAAGCGGCTAGCCGGGTTCATGCCGCAGTTCGAGGTCTATCTACAATTCGACTCGCTCAAGCGCGAGCCGCTGATGCAGTTGCGCGGCGCGGACCTGCGCTCAATCCGCGAGAAGGCGCTGGAGCGGCTCAACAAGCATGGCATCTCTACAACCCTGGTGGTGACAGTCGAACGCGGGGTGAACGACAGCGAACTGGGCGCAATTGTGGACTTTGCGCTCACCCAGCCGGCGGTGCGCGGAGTGACCTTTCAACCCGTCCAGCAGGCTGGGCGCGTCCAAGGCTTCGACTCGGCGCAACACCGCCTCACCCTCACCGAAGTCCGCCGGCGCATTCTGGAGCAGACCGATGTCTTCCGGCCGGAAGACTTGATTCCCGTCCCCTGCCACCCCGATGCGCTGGCCATGGCCTACGCGCTGAAGATGGGCTCGAAGACGGTTCCGCTCACCGGAATGGTGCCGCCCGAGGTGCTGATCGATGGGGCCAGAAACACGATTGTCTATGAGCAGGAAGCTGGGCTGCGGGATCATTTGTTCAAGCTCTTTGCCACCAATCACTCGCCCGCGTCGCAGGCCAGCACGTTGCGCGAACTGCTGTGCTGCCTGCCCAAAGTATTTATCCCCAAGGACCTGGGATACAAGAATCTCTTTCGCATTCTCATTGTCCAGTTCATCGATGCCGAGGCCTTCGACGTGCGCAGCGTCAAAAAGAGCTGCATTCACATAGCGCATCCCGATGGAAAGCGGCTGATTCCCTTCGATACTTTCAACATGTTTTATCGCGGCGAGCTGGAGACCACGCGGCTGGCGGGTTTGCGCCGGGAGGAAGGCGCGCCAGCATGGTTTAGGTGCGCTGCCGGATGCGGTTTCCTCCCGCTGAGAATACTCTGTCCTTGACGATCACGCCCGTCAATGCGCATACTCGCCTCTTGTACCGAGGTTGGAGGAATTTTCCTCCAAACTGCGGAAGTTGGCATTTTTATGGATCTGATTCTGCTTCGTCTTCTTTTTGTGGCCCTTCTAGCCGGGGTCTGTTTTTTCCTTCATCCGTTTGGCTTGACAGAATGGGTGAGCGCAGCCGTGGGTGCCGGTGCGGCAGGCGCGGTCATCGTCTTTGAGCTGCGGGTGCGGGCACTGACCCTGCGGCGGCTCATTGGTGCGGTCGTGGGCAGTGTGCTGGGAATCTTCGGCGCGGCGCTGTTCTGCCTGGTGCTGCGCAGCGCGCCGCTTTCCGGCGCCACTTCGGCGGTGATCCAGATCTTTGTGCTGCTGCTCATGACCTATGTCGGCCTGCTGGTGGGGGCGAGCAAGGGCGACCTGCTGAACCCTGCGGCGCTCGGAGCCGTCTTCAGCACCGACAGGCCTACCCGGCGCAGCGCCAAGGTGCTTGACACCAGCGTGATCATCGACGGGCGCATTGCCGATATTGCCGAGGCCGGATTCATCGACGGCATGATGGTGGTGCCGGAGTTCGTGCTGCGCGAGTTGCAGACTGTGGCAGACTCGACAGATGGGTCAAAGCGCCAGCGGGGGCGGCGCGGGCTGGATATGCTGCAACGGATGCAGTCGAATACCAGCATTCAGGTGCAGATTGTCTCGGACGACTTCCCGTCGATTCACGAAGTCGACCTGAAGTTGCTTGAGCTGGCCAAGAAATGGGAAGCCAAAGTCGTGACCAACGACTTTAACCTCAACAAGGTGGCTCACCTGCACCATGTCGAGGTGCTGAATATCAACGACCTGGCCAACGCGCTGAAGCCGGTTGTGCTGCCCGGTGAAAAAATGAATGTGCTTATCCTGAAAGAAGGCAAGGAGTACAACCAGGGCGTGGGCTACCTGGACGACGGGACGATGGTGGTTGTGGACCATGCTCGCCGGCTGATCGGCAGGGCGGTGGAGATTTCGGTGACCAGCGTTCTGCAAACCGCCAGCGGGAAGATGATCTTCGGCAAGGTGGAGGAAAACCTGAAAAACGGTGAACCTGGACGGCCGGGGCCGGTGGAGATTGCGCACTAAAGGGTCTGTCGACAGGTGTTGTGACTGTGACCAGGCATGAGTTTTCAGTCTGGCAATTCGAGACGATGGACACCACCGCGACCAGCACCAGCGGGACCTTTACCGTCTTCCGATTTTGCGCTTCGGAAGGGAAACCATTCGAGCGCCCTCATCGCAGTAGTGGGCGGTGAAGAGTTTTCACCTTTTCCTGCAAACCAGCTCACCGTTGCCAATCGGGACAATCAGTGCGTCAACCCGTTCATCTGCGAGCGCGTGTTCGAGCATGGGCCCCAAGGTAGCTTGGTGATGGATGGCGTTGTCTGCCACGAGGATTCCGCCGGGCACCATACGGGGGACGACGGCCTCATAACAAGAAGCGTAAATTTCCTTTTCAGCGTCGAGAAAGCAGAAGGCGATTTCCTTCAATTCCGTCAGACGATCCAACGCGTCCCCATGAACAAACTCGACCACATCCCATACACTTGCTGCGTCGAAAGTGCACCGCGCCAGATTGGCCTTTTCAGCTAATAGCTCGTAGGTCGTAACCCTCTTTCCCACGGTTCGGCAGGCGAGAGCAAGCCAGAGTGTAGAGTATCCCGCGCTGGTTCCAACCTCAATGCAACGGCCAGCCGGCGCCGCTGCCGCCAGAAGTGCGATGAACTTTCCCACTTCAGCGGGGATCTGGCGAAGCCGTTGCAGGCGGGGCGTTCCGTCCGCGCGATCGCGCGAGTCGATCTGCTCCAACTCGCGCATACGTTCCAACATCGCAACTGGAATATTGTGGAACACTTTCTTCCTCAGTACTTCGGCACTTTTGGATCGATCTCATCGCTCCAGGCCAGGATGCCGCCCGCCAGATTGACAACCTTGGGGTAGCCGGCCTGCTTGAGAAACTCCGCAATGCGCTGGCTGCGAGCGCCGCTTCTGCAATGGACAATGACCTCCCGGTCGCGATCGATCTCAGCCAGGCGGCTAGGCACCTCGTTTTGCGGGATAAGCTTTCCGCCGATGTTGGCGATTTGATACTCGTAGGGCTCGCGAACGTCGAGGATGAATACATCCTCGCCTGCATCGATGCGTTGCTTGAGTTCTTTCACGGTGAGTTGGGGAATTCCGTTATTCACTGATCTCTCCTCGGGGATATTTGGGCTGAAGCCGCAGAAGTTCTGGTAGTCGATGAGCTGGGTGATAGTGGAGTTTTGGCCGCAGACCGGGGAACGAAAACGCCATGAATCTCTCAATTCAAGAGAGCCGGCTAGGTTGCGGAGCCTTCATTCTCCCAAGCATCTCAGGATCATTCTAAAGGAGACGATCCGCCGGCTTTCTCGAAGTCTGGCGCATGCAGAGGCGGCTCCGGCGATGCCGGAGCCGCTGATTGGATGGCCGGGATTGGCCGGTGTCGATTGGACAGCAGTCGGCTGTTACTTGGCCTTTTTGTCCGCTTCGGCAGGCTTTGCGGCAGGGGCAGCAGCGGGCTTCGGCTTCCAGAACGCGGAATCTGCCTTGATCCATTCCTCGCCCACATAGCTCTGAACCGGGTTGACCGAGTACAGCTCGAAACGATCTGTGTCGATAGCCGCGGCGCGGAGCTCGCGCATCTTCTTCCTATCCTCGTCGCTAAGGGCTGCCGTGAACTTGGGCTCCTCGGCGTAGCTTTGGTCGATAGCGGCCATGGAATCGTCGCCGGTGAGGAAGACGTAGGAACCGAGCTGGTCGCCGTACTCCATGCGGTACGCGCCCCAATGATCGCTGCTTCCCGCCTTGTCCGCGGCGGCCATCCACATCTTTACCAGCTCATCGAATTCCTTCCCGTGGCCGGGATGAACGTGAATGATGCGGGCTTCCAGATAGCGGATGTGCGCGTTGGGGGTCTTGGAGTGGTAGCTCATATCGGGCACGTAGCTGAAGATCAACTGCTTGGTGCCTTCCAGCAGCTCGCCATCGGCCACGTTCAGCCGCTCAAACTCCGTCATGGCGGCAGGCTGCTCGAAGACCTTGTTGGCCTTCTGCCACTCGTCAAAGGAGTCGAAATGAGACACATAGATCGCCCGCGCCTGCCCAGACATCGAGTTGAAGGCCACGTAGTGGATGGGAAACTTGGCCTTGGTCATGGCCTGGACAAATGCGCCCTCGGTCTTGTCGTGGGCCAGCCCGCCTTTGCCTGGCTTGGTGTATTCCACGGTGATTTCCATGTACTTCGGCGCTGAAACGGTTGCTTGCGAAGCGTCCTGCGCAGCGGCCGGCAAACCGGCGCAGACCGCGAGTGACAATCCCAACAAAATTGGGTTGAGCTTATGCATGTACTCGATCCTCCTTGAATTGCTCAGATATCACGCGCTGGGGAAGGCGGGGGGGCCGGGGAAGAGCGGGTGTTCCAAGGTTCGTCGATTATGCAGCCTTGAAAGCCATCGTGTAAAGAGGCTTCAAAACCATTTTCATGGATTTACCGCGAATTCTCGCTTCGACAAACCTGCGCCCAGGCAAAGAAGACCAGAGTTGCCAGCCGGACTTCGGCCGAGCTGGATGCCGACCGCGGCGCAGCGGAGCCCTTGGGCTGATGTCATTGCGCTTCGTGCGGGGGTTGCGTGAAACAACTGCGCGGAAATGCGCAGAGAATTTAGGGCTGTTCCCAGAACGGTTCGCTGAGATATTTTTCGGCCCCGTCGTGCAGCACCGTGACGATGCAGGCGCTCCGTCCGGCGGCAGCTTCTTCTTGAGCTATCCGCAGGCATGCCACCACCGCTGCCGCAGCCGAGATGCCGACCAGTAAGCCCTCGTCCCGCGCGATCTGCTTCGCCATCGCATGGGCAGCTTCTGTTTCCACCCGGATTTGGCGGTCGGCCAGGTGGGGATTGTAGATTGCCGGCACAATTGAGGTCCCGATCTGCCGAAGCCCTGGGATTCCGCTTGTGGGTGAAACTGGCTGAACGGCAATCGCCTGAAGCGTGGAATTCAATTCTTTGAGGCGCCGGGCGGTGCCCATGAAGGTGCCGCCGCTCCCCAGTCCCGCCACAAAGTGAGTGACCCTTCCAGCGGTCTGCCGCCAGATTTCGGGGCCGGTGGACCGGTAATGCGCCAGCCAGTTGGCGTCGTTGGAGAACTGATCGACGTAGCAGAAGCGATGGGGATCGTTGCCGGCCAGTTCGCGGGCGCGGCCAATGGCGCCGTCGCAGCCGAGGCTGGGGTCGGTCCAGTCAACCTGCGCCCCAAGAGCGTGAAGAATGCGCTTGCACTCCGGCGAGACGCTGGCGGAAATGGCCAGTTGTACCGGAAAGCCGAGCGCCGCGCCAAGCATGGCGAAGGAAATGCCGGTATTTCCGGTCGATGCATCGAGCAGCGTCTTGCCGGGAGCGAGCAGACTGCGCATCCTGGCGTCCTGGACCATGGCTGCCGCAGCGCGATCCATCGCACTGCCGCTGGGGTTGGTCCACTCAGCTTTGCCGAGCAGCGTGATGCCTGGCAGCGCGCCCGAGAGTTGGCCCAACTGGACAAGGGGAGTATTGCCGATGCGCTGGGGAAGGGAGGAGCCGAGTTTCGATTGCATTGGGCCTATTTCCACGGTAAATTGCAGCCTGCACTTCGGTTATGCGAGATTGGAGAAGGAATAAGATTCTCACGATAGCTACTTCAATATCCTCTCAGACTGGAAGCGACCATGGCTCGAAAAACCCGCAATCCGAACTTCGATCAAACGCTCAGCATTCTGCGCGCCCATTCCTTCGATATAGCGCCCTATGCCGATACAGCCGGTGCGGTACTGGTAAGCAAGCATGGAGCGGCAGCGGTTCTGGTGCCCACCCAGGGCACAGAGGCTGAGACTGCGCCGGTTACGTTTGCGGAGAGGCCGGGCGCGCTGGCTGCGGGCCAGGTGGCGCGATTGCTTGACCGCGGCTATCAGAAGTTCATTAAGACCTCCCAATTTGAGCTGCCGGCAACGGCGAGCCAATTGCAAGCGATTCACCTGTTCAGCGAGGAGCTGAGCCAACTGACCGGCGGAATCAGCTTGTACAACGAGTCGCTGGGAACGACAAGCGACCTGTATGAATACGATCGGCTGAAGGGCCGCGAAGCCGTGGAACCCGCGGCGGCGCGCCCTTGGGAGCTGACCGCCGAGCACTGATGGATTGAGGAATCCGGCGGAGCAGGTGATGGCGGAGGGAGCAACCGGGGCAGGCCCCCCAGCGCAGGGATTGGAACGCCGGATTATGCCCCGGTGCGCCCTGGACGAGGAAGCAGTGCTGCTGCTGGTGGGACGCGGCGCGCGGGTGCCATGCCGCATTGTTGAACTGAGCCTGACAGGCTGCCGGATGAGGACCAGGGAGCGGCTGTCGGCCGGCGGGGAGTTGCGCGTCGAGGCGACCTTTAAGGTGCATGGAATTGCATTTCGGTTCGGGGGCGCCATCGAGTGGGCCGAGGATACTGGTCTGGTAGGAATCCGCTTTGTCGAACTGATTCCACGGCGCCGGGATGAACTCATTGAGGTGCTCTGCGAGCTGGAGGCGGAGATTGCCGCCAAAGCAGAGACGGAGGCTTCCGAGAGGCGCGCAGCGGACGAACGGGCGAGCCAGGAGGCCGAAAAACCGGCGACGGAGCCAGCCGATGCCGTGCCATTTTTGGAGCGGCTTTGGACTACGCCACTGGAGATTCAGGCCAAACAGCCGTCTGGCCCGGTTCCGGCGTTCCAAGCTGCCAAAGTTGCGTCCCAGCCAGTGTTGCGGCCGATTTTGCCTCTTGCTCCATTGGCCGGCAGTTCACAGGCGTTCCGCATTCAGTCCAAATCCCAAGCCGCTACCGAACAGCCAGCAAGACCAGCCAAACGTGAACGCCGCGTGCAGTCCCGGCACGAGGTGGATACCACCGCCGACATCTTCCTCATCAATGTGGGATCAAGGCTGAGCGGGCGCATTCTAGATTTGAGCGTGGGAGGCTGCCGCATCCGCACCGACGAGCGATTTCCGGTGGGCATCTACACCCGGGTCGAGACAGAGTTTCGTCTCGAAGGGCTACCCTTCCGGCTCGGGGGCGTGATCCAGGCTGTTCATGATCGGGACCGGCGCCTGGTAGGCATTCGCTTTCTCGACATGAGCATCCGCAAGCGGGAGCAGTTGGAGCAGTTGATCGAGGAGATAGAAGAGTTGCAAAGTGGTGGAATTCTTGCAAAGCCTGGAGATTCAGGCGAATTGCGCATTGAGGGCTCGGGGCCGGAGCTTACCGCTCAGGCCCCGGTTGTTTCACAAGCCACGACGGCCGCTGATCAGGTTGAAGATCAGAACGATGACCGCAATGACGAGCAGAATATGGATCAGGCCGCCAGCGACATGGAAGCTGAAGCCTAGGAGCCACAGGACGAGGAGAATCACGAAGATTGTCCAGAGCATAACTTCTCCTTTGCTCCGCGGGGGCCTGGAACTCAAGAATCGCTTCCGGCCCAGTGCGGGGTTTCACAAGCGGTGGCTAGTTGCTGGCGATGGCCTGTGCCTTTGCGCCCCTGACCGCGTTGAGGAATGAAGCTGCCGAGTCCGGCACGGCTATCTCGCCGCCCAGAATGCGGCGTGTGGAGATGTCGTGCCCGTAGATGGCTTCTGTCGAATCGTCGTCGCGGCGAATTGCGGCGCCGGTCAGCGTGAGTCCGGCAAATGCGCCTCTGGCGCGCGAATAAGTCAGAACCTCGGTTTCCAGCTTCCAATCGGTATCGGCGGAGGCATGGCGGCCTACCGGGCCGGCTGCCGCTGAGGCATCCGCGCCAAGTTCGAACTTGCTATCGATCAAATGCTTCATGCCCCGGTCGTTCTGGACGATCATGACCAGATCGACGCCTTCAATGCCGATCTGCAATCCCCAGCTGCCGCCGGTGATGGTAAAGAACGACGGAGCGCTCCAGCCGTTTGCGGTGCGGCAGGTGGCAACGCCTCTGCCATTCTCCGCGCCAAACACAAAGCCGCCCTTGAGCATATGCGGCACCACGGCCACGCACTTGGCATGCTCCAGAACCTCTTCCGGAATGCCTCTGTCCGGCGCCGACATGATCTCGTGCAGCACCGCGCCGGCATGATCCAGCCGGTCCACTGTCGCTTCGCGATCGGAACTCGCCCAGCCCATGCTCGTCAAGCTGAGTACTGCCACAAACGTCATAAGTTTCTTCATGAATCTCACCCTTTTTCTACCCATGCGCAGCGTCAATTGTTCCTTGCGCACTGAGGCGCACCAGGTAGCTTTCAAGTTAGGGCCATCGCGTGGCACAGTCTGAGCAATAAGGCTCATGGCATCGATGGCGGACATTCTGGATTTCTGCTTTTGCCGGCTTGAGGAAGCTACGCGCGACCCTCGGCTACTGTAGATGCACATCGATGGCCATTCTCCCAGACGAACTTGCGGGCTGTTCTGCGGGTTTGCCCCGAATTGTGTGCGTCGAGTCTTGAAAATTTTTCCAAGAAGTGTGCAAAATTGAACAGATTTGTCCTCTTCCCGGTGCGAATCTATGGGAAAATCCGGCGGTGGGTGTGTTGTCTAGCCAGATTAGGAATGCTCCGTACATGAGCAGCTCCCGGTAGGAATGGTCTCGGTCAGGGTTGACGGGGTGTTGCACATCGCCGAAACGCCACTCTTGGCCTGTGGGCGGCGCGGTCGTGGTCCTGCCTGCAATATTTCGTGATTCTAGCCGTATTGGGAAGGAGGCCATTTCGATGGTTGAACTTGAAAAACCGCCCTTCGACGCAGCGGCCTTTCTGGCGAGCGCGGGACTGGGGCGCAGAATCGTCCAACTGCCGCCCAAGGAGACCTTCTTTTCGCAGGGAGATCCGGCTGACGCTGTTTTCTATCTTCAGAAAGGCCGGGCAAAAGTTACGGTTGTCTCGTCAGCGGGGAAAGAGGCGACGATCACGCTGTTGGGCGACGGCGACTTTGTGGGCGAAGAGGCGCTGTCGGGTGCGGCTGAGCTGCGTTTGGCAACGGCTACCGCCATTTCCGCCTGCACTGCGCTCAAGATCAAGCGCGAAGAGATGATTCGCGTGTTGCACGAAGAACACAAATTCTCAGACCTGTTTTTGAAGTTTCTGCTGAACCGCACGATGCGTGTGCAGGCCGATCTTGTGGATCAGCTTTTCAATTCGAGCGAGAAGCGGCTGGCGCGGATTCTGCTGTTGATGGCGGAGTTTGGCAAGCCGGGCGAGCCGGAACAGTACATTCCAAAGATCTCGCAGGAGACCCTGGCGGAGATGATCGGCGCCACGCGGTCGCGGGTGAGCTTCTTCATGAATCGCTTCCGCAAGCTGGGGTTTATCGAATACAACGGACGCATCAAGATTCACAAGTCTCTGCTGAACGTGATTCTGCACGATCAGCTGCCCGACGATGATTTGGGAAGACAGGCCGTTACCGCCGATTCACTGGACTAGGCCCTGGCTCAAAGCCTGCTGTTGTGTGCCAAGCTTTCATTAGCTGCGATGGCGCCGAGCCTTGCCTGCCTGATGAATCGCCAGTCATAATGCCGGGAGAATGATGCTCTCGATCTCCATTGCGGATCAGGACTCGGCTCCCGCATTGGCTGCGCTGCACACGCATGTGGCCGATCATCTCACCGCTCGTAACGGGCGCGGACCTTGGTCGGCGCTTACCACGGAGAACGGCGTATTAATGGGTCTGCGGCTCTCTAGGGTGTTGGTTGCTCGCGACGGCAAAACCATAGTGGGAACTTTGCGCCTGCAGAGCAAGAAACCCTGGGCGATCGATCCATCCTACTTTACACCGGTGAAGAAGCCTCTCTATCTGACTCACATGGCGGTGATCCCAGCCATGCAGAGACAGGGAATCGGCCAACTGCTTCTCGATGAAGCGGTGAAACAGGTAAAGGCGTGGCCGGCCCAGGCAATCCGGCTGGATGCCTATGACCACGCGGCTGGTGCAGGTGGGTTTTACGCTTCCTGCGGCTTTAGCGAACGCGGCCACGTCACCTACCGCGACGCGCCGCTGGTCTACTTCGAGCGGGTATTTTAGCCGGAATGAGGGGAAGAACGCTCTTGGGAATCTCTGGTTAGGTCCTGCTTTGAAAGGGCACGACTTCAGTCGTGCCGATAAAGCCTGCAAAATCAATATGGCTTCAGCCCCTGAGCGAAAGCAATTTTGCCAAGTGAGAACGGCTCAGAGCTTCTCTGTTCCATTCAAGAGGCTCAATCCCATTTCCCTATCGGCGTCTCGCGCGCTCTCGCTGGAGTTCGCGATAGAGTTCGCTCTTCGACTGGCCCAGCTCCCGCGCCAGTCGCTTGAGAGCGTCCTTTTCGTCGATCCCGGATTCAGCCTGAAGGCGCGCAACCCGAACCGATATCTTCTCGGAAACGGGGCCTGCTGTGGTTGATCCCGCTCGACTGCCGGTTGCGGGCAGAGCCTCGACCAGCAAAGTAATTTCGCCGCGAATTCGATCGCGGCTGGCCAGTTCCAGGCGCGCCTCCGCCACAGTTCCGCGCAAGAACTCCTCGTGAATCTTGGTGAGCTCGCGAGCCACAACGACGCGCAAACTCGGCCCCCAGACTGCCTCCAGATCGGCCAATGTCTCAAGAATGCGGTGCGGCGCTTCGTAAAAGATCAGAACGCGGACAGCCTCGGATTTCGCGGCTTCGGCGGCCAGGTCTTCCAGGCGGCTTCTGCGCGCGCCGGCCTTTTCCGGCAGAAAGCCCAGGAACAGGAATTCGCCGGTGGGCAGCCCCGAGGCGACCAGCGCGCTGAGCGCCGCATTGGCGCCGGGAATGGGTATCACCGGGACTCCAGCGGCAGAAGCTTCGGCCCCTAGCCATGCTCCAGGGTCGCTGATGCCGGGCATTCCGGCGTCGGAGACGAGAGCGATGCGCCCGCCCGCCTTGAGCGCGTCCAGCAGTTCAGTCGTACGCTGGCGCTCGTTGTGCTGGTGGCAGCTTACGGTGGGGGTTGCGATCTGGTAATGGTTCAGCAGCTTTTGCGTCTGGCGTGTGTCTTCGCAGGCGATGCGGTCTACCCGCCTGAGTATGTCGAGGGCGCGCAGGGTAATGTCGCCCAGGTTGCCGATGGGAGTGGCCACCAGGTAGAGACCAGGGGCGAGTGGCGCTTGCGGGTTGTCCGCCATAGTGGCCGTCAGTCTCCGGCTTCCTGCCGTTCGATGCGCCGCTGCTCGGCCAGCAAGGACATGGAACTCATCAGGTTTTGCACGCTCACGATGCCGACCACGCGCCCGCTGTCGGTGATGGGAATGAGCGCCAAACCGTGCCCGGCGGTGAGACGGCGGATGGTGGTTCCCAGCGTGTCTTCAGGGCGCGCCACCTGAAAGGCACGCGACATGACCGCCTGCACATAGCCGTTGCCATCGTTGCGCAGGGCGTCCAGAATGCGTTGGCGGGAAACGATGCCGACCAGTTCTGGGCCGCGGACGACAGGAAAGTCCTCTTGCAGCGAGTGGACGCAGCGGACGAGCGCATCGGCGAGGGTATCGGAGGGCGAGAGCGTGGCGAAATCGGTGAGCATAACCTCGCGCATCCGCACGGTATCCACTACCGATTGGAAAAAGACGCCCTGATCTTCAACTTGCGCGCCAATCATGACGAAGAAGCCGGCGATGATGAGCCATGGATTGTGGAGCAGCATTCCGGCCACCATGGCCGTGAGCGCGAGCACCTGGCCCAGTCCGGCAGCGGCGCGGCCTGTGGGAGCGAGGCCGTACTTGCGGGCAAAACTTCCGCGGATGAGGCGACCGAAGTCAAGGGGATATGCGGGTAGGAGGTGTACGAGGCCCAAACCGGCCTGCATCCATACCATGCTGCGCAACAGATAGGCCGACGTGATAATGGGCTGACTGAAGAGGTGGATATCGCCGCCCGCGCCCAAAAACGCCATAGCCAGCAGCAGCGCTGTGGCTACGTTTGCCAGGGGACCGGCCAAGGCGATGGCGAATTGCCCTGCACCCTGGTTGGCGTTCTCTTGGCTTTCAGGATCGGCATAGGCATAGAGCCCGCCGATGGGCAGTAAAAGAATGGCACGCAGGCGCAAGCCCAGCCACGCGGCTACAATCAGGCGGGCAGTCTCGCGCACCAACACTGCGGCCACCAAAACCAGAAACAAGCCCATGCCGCGGAACAGCGCGTTGGCGCCTCCGTCGGAGGCGCTCAACCCCACGCAAACCACCGCCAGCAACGGGAAAAAGACGTGGACGCGCATCTCGACGCCCATCCAACGGCCCAGCGGGATTGACCAGCCTCGCATATTTGGATTGTAGTGGGTCGCAGCCCCGTTGCGCTTCCGCTATGCTGGTTTCAAATGCGCATCATTGCCGGACAGTTTCGCTCTCGCACGCTTTTGGCCCCGCCTGGCCTCGCTACCCGGCCCACCAGCGACCGCCTGCGCGAGACGCTCTTCAACGTGCTGGCGTCCAGCATTGAGGGCGCGGCATTCCTCGATCTTTATTCCGGTTCGGGGGCGGTGGGAATCGAAGCGCTGAGCCGTGGCGCAGCGAGCGTAGCCTTTGTTGAGAAGGCTCCGCCGGCGCTTGCGGCGCTGCGCTCAAACCTTGCCCGGCTTGGCATTGTTGGCGGCTTCCGCATACATTCCGGCAGTGTGGCGCACTTCTTGCGGGGATCGGAAAAAGAGGATCGCCCCGGCCCGGAAACAGCACAGCAGCCGAGTCTCTCGCAGACCTTCGACCTCGTCTTCCTCGATCCGCCCTATGACCATGCTGACGAGTATTCGATTGCACTTCGGCTTCTTGGCGGGGATGTTCGCGCGCTGCTCAATCCCGGCGCGCTGGTCATCGCCGAACATCGGGGAAAAGGCGGCAGTGCACAGCAGCTCGATGAGCGATATGGAGCGCTCGAACGAACGCGGCTGCTCGTGCAGGGAGACGCTGCACTGAGTTTCTATGCCACCCATGAATGACAAGCCGGGCAACTGCATAGATGTTCATTGCTGTCGAAGCTGGTTCCTTTGCTTGACGAAACGGCGAAGCACCGGCCCTCTTCCCGGAGGGAAGAAGCGAAAATAGCCCCGGATGGAGCGTAGCGGAATCCGGGGACTGCGTTCCAACCACGTTCTCGCGTCCCGTAGGGCCGCGGCGAACCTGTTTCGCCCTGCGGGCCATGTTCATGCGTTTGCCCTTAAATGACAAGCCGGCTTGACATTACAAAACGTTTGTCCTATTCTGATTTGGAAAGCTGACTTTACATGACATCCACAATTTCAAACCGGGTCAAAGAGCTGCGCACCGCCCAGGGTTGGACGCAGGAGCAACTGGCGCAGGCCGCCCAGGTCTCGCGCCAGAGCATCAACTCCATCGAGCGCAACCGCTATGTGCCCAGCCTCGAACTGGCCCTTGTCTTTGCCCGCCTCTTTCGCTGTCCCACCGATGAAATCTTCCAACTGGAGAATGAAAAATGAGCGCCCACATCCTCAGCAAGGTCCCTGTTCTCGGCAAGTTCGTCGACGAGCGTTTCCTGGAACACCGCCGCCGCTCCACCAGCCTGGCCGGCATCCTCGGCTGCCTTGTCGCCGGTGGCATCTTCGAGTGGCGTCTAATCTTCCAGCATGTCTTGAGCTGGGATCTCGTTGCCGTCGTCTCCGCCATGGCGGTGGTCAAGCTGGCCATGATGGTCTGGTACCGCATCACCGATTGATTCAACCACCAACCCTGAAAGGAGAAATGACGATGTGCATACCAATTCGGCAACTCGATTCCGCAACACGACGCCGGGTGGCCATAGGCAATTCCTGCTTGGCGGTTGGCCTGCTGCTGTGGGTCTTTCGCGCATCCATCCCGATACCGCAGGATTTGCGCGATGCAGTGTGCGGCCTGCTCATTGGCCTCTCAATCGCCATCAACCTGCTAACGATCGCTTTCCATGGCCGCTGCGGCCGTGGCATCGACGAACAAGGCGCTGCCTCTGCTCCCCCGCAATAAGAATTGAAGATGCAACCCTCAGGCCAAGGCGGACGCAGGACTGCCGGCCAGGGCGAACGTATCTCAAACCCGGGACACAGAGACTCAGGGGTTCGCAACAGGAAACAGCACTTGAACCAGTCGCATCGCTTCATCGGCGGTCGCGATGGTTCCCTCTAGCTGCGCATCTTCAACGGCACGCAGGATTTGATTGAACACTGGGCCAGGCTGGTAGCCGGCAGCGATCAGGTCGCGGCCGGTGACGAGCGGACGCGGGCGCACTGTTTCTTCCGGCATGGCGTCGTAAAGTTCGCGGGCAGATTCCCAATGCTCCAGGTTGCCGCTGCCGGCAAGGCAATCCATGCGGTGCAGGGCGAGATGCTGGTCGAAGGCCGGAAGCCGGAAGAACCGCTTCAACGTCGAGGACTTCATGTGCGGGGCATCGGCGAAGCGCATGTGGTTCTCGATGAGCAAGAGAATCTGGTGCGTCTCGTCGTTGGAGAAGCGGAAGCGGCGGCAAATCTCAGCGCCCATGGCGACGCCCACCTCGACGTGGCCGTCGAAGCGGATGCGGTCTGGCGCGCGGCGGAATGTGGAAGGCTTGCCCACATCGTGCAGCAGCGCTCCCCAAGCCAGGGTCAACGGGCAGCCAGCCTCCAACTGATCGAGCAAGCCCAGCGTATGCACCCAAACGTCGCCTTCGGGATGGTACTGCGGCGGCTGTTCGACGCCCTTCATGCGGGCGATTTCGGGTAAGACTTCCTTGAGCAGGCCCGTGGCATCGAGCAATTCGAACGCTCGCCGCGCTTGGCCCTCGGTGAGCATCTTGGTCAGCTCGTCGCGCACCCGCTCGCGGCTGACAGCGGCTGTCTTGGCAGCGAGGCGGCGCATGGCGGTTGCTGTCCCCGCGTCAAGCTCGAAGCCGAAGCGGGCGGCAAAGCGCACACCGCGCATCATGCGCAGATGATCCTCCTCGAATCGCTCGCCCGGCTGGCCGATGGCGCGCACGACCCCCGCATCCAGGTCCGCCAGCCCGCCTACATGGTCGATCACCGCTGGGTGCCCCACCCTCGACCCGTGTTTGTCTTTGTGGCCAGGGTGGGTTCCCTCATCCACCTCACGACCGAGCATTTTGTCCGGGTCAAGCAGCAACCCATTGATGGTGAAGTCGCGGCGGCGAACATCCTCCTCGGCGCTGGCCGTGTACCGCACCGCATCCGGATGGCGTCCATCGGAATACGCGCCGTCGGAGCGGAAGGTCGCCACCTCGGTGGTCACGTAGCCATCTTCGTCTCCATCTGCGACGAGGACGACGCCAAAGTGCGCCCCCACGGCAAAGGTGCGCGGGAAGAGATTCAGCACCAGATCGGGCGTGGCAGAGGTGGCTACGTCGTAGTCTTTCGGCTCGCGGCCCAGCAGCAAGTCGCGCACGCAGCCGCCGGCCAGATAGGCCTGATGGCCGGCGGCGCGCAGGGCTGCGACCACGTGCAATGCGGCATCGAATTGGCGCGTTTCTGGCAACATGGCTCCTTTGTCTATTGTCGCCCCCTTGAGTCATTTGCGCTTTCACAGAGGAGACATCCGATCAGCCGGGCGAACGTCGGCGGCTGCCTGTGTGATAGCGGATTATGCTATCATTCTGTTTGTGCGGCGAACACGGACCAGATAAGATTCCATTGTCATGAACAAAGCGCAACAGGCCACGCTCAACGCCGTTTTTCTGCGCCCAACCAAAGCGGATATACGCTGGTCCGCGATTGAAGCGCTAATCCGCGCCTTGGGTGGCGAGGTAACTGAGCGCGCTGGGAGCCGGGTGGCGGCAAGACTGAACGGAGTGACTGCCGTCTTTCACCGTCCGCACCCGCGGCCCGAAGCGAAAAAGGGCGCGGTCGATGCGGTTCGCCAGTTTCTCGTCAATGCGGGAGTGAAGCCATGATGGAATACAAGGGCTATATTGCCGGCCCAATCGACTTCGATGCAG
>Ga0302155_10001365_pt1 | contig 17760 bp, 25 predicted proteins | sample I_Bog_N3_1_FD_193508 | JGI IMG/M metagenome (GOLD analysis project Ga0302155, IMG submission 193508) | Peat permafrost microbial communities from Stordalen Mire near Abisko, Sweden - I_Bog_N3_1 | ecosystem: Environmental > Terrestrial > Soil > Wetlands > Peat | place: Sweden: Abisko, Stordalen...
TGTCCTCGGCTTCCAAAGGGGAAAACGTCGTCGTGTGGATACCGAAAGATCGAGATGTCTACTTCGGGAGCACTGAACAAGCGCGCGGGATTTGCTGTACCAGCTCATTGCAAACCTACCTTGATCTTATGCAAGGCGGAGAACGCGGACGCGAAGCCGCCGATCATCTGCGGAGGACCACACTCTCATGGACCCTGTAATTCCTCAGAAACCTCAGTCGGCCAACGACTATGACGACCGCACCACAAGAGCGGTGAAATCTGTCCTCGTCGAAATCGGTCAAATCCTCGCCAGCTTTCGCGGCAAGTTCGCGGTCATTGGCGGCTCGGTGCCGTGGCTGCTTCTGGAGAACGCCGACAATCCCCATGTCGGCACGCTTGATGTGGATCTCAGTCTGGACGCAGAGGCGCTTAAGGATGGTCAATATGCAGATTTGATCCACGAGTTGATGGGACAGGGTTACGACAAAACGAAAAGCACACGAGAGTTTCAACTGCAACGGACGGTTCCGGCCACAGATGGTGGCCCGGCCATCGAAATTCTTGTCGATTTTCTGATGCCCAAGCACGCGGATATTGAGAAGAACAGACCGAAGCTCATCGAGAACTTCCGAGTACAGAGAGCCGATGGCGCCGACCTTGCCGTTCACTTCCATCAGCTCGTCGCGGTATCCGCAGAGACCCCGACCGGCGGTCGCAACACCGTTGAAATCGCGGTTTGCTCGATCGCGGCGCTTCTGGCGATGAAGGGCTATGCCGTGGAACTTCGCCAGAAGCGCAAAGATGCGTATGACATTCACTACTGCATTCGGAACTATCCAGGCGGAGCCGGGGCGTTGGCAGAGGACTGCAGGAAGCTGCTCGAACACGAAAGCGCCCGGACCGGCTATGAGTTCATCAACGCGAAGTTCGAGACCGTTGAGAGCTATGGACCAACCAGTGTTCGTCTCTTCGTGGAAGAGTCGGCGGTGCTCGGCGAGCAGACTCCCGCACAATGGCAACAAGATGCGTATGGACAGGTCAATGAATGGCTCATAGCACTCGGCTTGCGGAAGCCCCAATAACGAGATGGGCCGCGGAGAAAGGTGAAAGGCGACGTGGTGAAGCTAACAACCAACGAGAAGGAGATCCTCGAAGAGCTATTCCAGATGCGCGGCGGATGTGTGCTTAATTTTTCGGATCGAACGTTCGGGGAGTTCTTCCAGAACGACATGGCCCTCAATATCTTTGACCCTGCCAAATTGCCCGAGGTCAGCGAAAAGGCCCGCGAGCGCGTTCAAATGGGGTATCAGGGCTATCCGCTCATCACCCCACAGAACGCCGCAGCAGCGGTGGGGGCAATGCGCTGAAGCGGGGCAGGGGTGACGACAATATCCAATTTCACCCATTGATGCCAATTTGTGCGGATAGGAGTTCGCGCTGAGCCTAATCCGGTCTAATCGGGTGATTTTTCCGGTAGACAATTGGGTATAATCCGGCATAGTCCCGGGTATGCTCAATACCGACACCATTCACGTCACGCAGGAGTTGCTGGCCCTCCTGTCGGAGATCGACGAATTCAAGGGAGCCTGGCGCTCCCTCGGCACCATTGCGCCCGAACGATTAAACGCCCTTCGCCGCGTTGCGACCATTGAGAGCATCGGATCATCCACCCGCATCGAGGGCAGCAAACTGACCGATCGGGAAGTGGAACGGCTGCTCGGCAGCTTGGAGATTAAGCGCTTCAGCACTCGGGACGAGCAGGAGGTAGCCGGATACGCCGAGGTGATCAAAACCGTCTTCCGGGCCTGGTCGGACATCCCTGTTACCGAAAACTACGGCGGGCTCAACCGGTCGATGCAACACTGGCTTGAAGTTTACTCGCCGGCGTTTGAAAGCCCAAGGTCTCTCGCGGGCGTTGATTGAGACGCAGCGCGATCTTGTTGAGGTGAGCTTGAGAGTAGACCGACAAGTCCGTTTTCTTACGGAAGTATTGTCTTAATAGTCCATTGGTATTTTCATTGGAGCCGCGTTGCCATGGACTCTGAGGGTCACAGAAGTAGACTTGCACGTTCGTGTCTATGGTGAAGGTTTTGTGTTTTGCCATCTCGTGCCCCCGGTCCCAGGTTAACGAGCGCCGCAGGGTCGCAGGGAGTTTAAGCACGTGCTTGCTCAGCGCGGCGACGACTGTATTCGTATCTTTACTGGGTACTTTGATGAGCATGACGAAACGCGAGTGTCGTTCCACCAGTGTTGCGATATGAGTGTTCTTGCTGCCTGCAAGCAGATCTCCTTCCCAGTGACCCGGAACAGCGCGGTCTTCAACCTCCGCAGGTCTTTCCCGGATGGAGATGGCATCGACGATCTGACCCTGCGATTTTCCACCGGTCCGCGAGTGCCGTGAGCGACGTATAGATCTCTTGGACCGCAGATGCTGAATCAGCTCTTTTTTCAGCACTCCACGGGCCTGGATGAATAAGCTGCGGTAGATAGTTTCGTGGGACACATGCATGCTCTCGTTCTTGGGATAGCTTACCTTCAACCATTTCGAAATCTGTTCCGGCGACCAGTCCAGGATCAGTTTACTGACCACCATCGACCGCAGTTCCTCGTGGTTGGCAAGAAGACACGCCTTCGGTCGCAGAGCAGACTCCCAGGCCTGACGATCGGCTTCACTGGCTCGGTAGAGTGGACGGCCGCCGTGACGCGATACCTCCCGGCTTACCGTCGACACAGGCCGTTGCAACCCGCTGGCTATCTCACGGATCGACAAACCGGAAGCGATTCCTCGTGAGATGTCTTCCCGCTCGGCCAGCGTGAGCGTCCGCGGTGAGCGCCGACGAGTAGCTGGAACGATCCCGCCGCGTTGCTTTAACAGGAACCGAATGGAATTGTGCGCCTTACCGAAGGCACGCCCAATGTCATGCAATGACTCGCCAGCCTTCCAGAGGCGCCACATCTCGATCCGTTGCTCACTGGAAAGCCTGTTCCTTTTTCCTTCTGCCATAAACACCACCTTTTGAAATTGAATTCATATCAGATGGTGTTGCATCGACCAGTTGAGACCGCCACATTAAGCAGCTTCATCGCGACCTGCTCCACTACAGCGACAAGGATGAACGTCATCGCGGCGAGTACAAGAATCTCCGTAACGATGTAGGCGCCTTCGACGCCGACGGCAAAATGATCGGCATTGTGTTTGAGACGGCAACTCCGTTCGATACACCGCACCGAATGACGGAGCTGCTAGCTTGGCTGAATCAAGCTCGCGAACTGCGCCGCCTGCATCCTTTGTTGATCGTCGCCGTGTTCATCGTCGTCTTCCTCGCCATTCATCCCTTCCAGGACGGCAACGGACGCCTCAGCCGCGTTCTGACCACTCTGCTCCTGCTGCAGGCTGGCTATGCCTATGTGCCATACTCGTCGCTCGAAAGCGTCATCGAAAACAGCAAGGAAGACTATTACCTGGCTTTGCGCCAGACGCAAACCACCATCCGAACCGATGCGCCGAACTGGCAGCCCTGGCTGCTTTTTCTCATGCGCGCCTTGCAACAGCAAAAACGCCGCCTCGCGGTGAAAGTCGAGCGCGAAAAGAATGCGCTCGCCGCCCTGCCGGAACTCGCCGTCAAAATCCTCGACTATGTGCGCGATCAGGGTCGCGTCACGACACGCGACATGGTACGCGAGTTTGGCGCAAGCCCGAACACGCTGAAAGCCACTTTCACGTCACTGGTAGAAAAAGGCCTGCTGGTACGTCAAGGCGCCGGGCGGTCCACCTGGTACGGATTGCCATAATCGAATGAGAGGAAGAGAAGCTCAATGCAGCATCGCAAAGCGACCCCAGCTTGCCTCCGCCGTGGTCCAGACACACGAGTCTAAGTGGGGCAGCAGAACCTCATGAGCGAGAGCGACCTGAGCGATCACGAAATCTGCACCAAGTACATCACGCCCGCCGTTAAGCGGGCAGTGGCGCTTGTCGTCGACGGTCCTCGAGCGCAGCCCTAAGGACCGCAATCAACTCCTCCTCCGTAAGTGGCAGTGGATTGGCTTGCATACTGCTCGCTTTCGCTGCCTTCTCAGCTACCCTCGGCAGATCAGCTTCGGTCACTCCCCATGCACCGAGCGCAGGGATACTGAGTTCGGCGGAGAGTGCTCTTACCCAATCGATGCCATCCTCTACGCTTGCCTCACTCCGGCCGGTCAGCAGGCGCGCGATGGCAGAGTAGCGCTCGAGAGCTGGATGCTGTGGTGCACGGGCCCGCAATCGAGCTACGTTGGCTGCCATGCCGTGTGGCAACAGCGCAGCGCAGAGCGCTCCGTGCGGGGCCTTCCACTGGCCTCCGAGCGGTGCCGCAAATCCATGTACCACACCTAATCCGGCGTTTGCAAGTGCCAGGCCGCCGAACAGGCTTGCCAAGGCCATATCGCGTCGCGCATCGCGATCGGCGCCGTTGTGGTACGCACGCCGCAACGCGCCTGCGATGCGCTCGATCCCGTCAACACAAATGGCATCGACCAACGGATTGGCTCGTATGCTCACATAGGGCTCGATGAGCTGCGTCAGGGCGTCGAGGCCGGTAAATGCGGTGACTGCAGGCGGCAGCCCGTATGTCAGTTCGGGATCGACCACTGCGACCCGCGGCAGCATCAGAGGACTTCGCAGGCTCGCTTTGACGCCGTGCTCAGTCGATCCCAGAACGGCATTCCGCGTGACTTCGCTGCCAGTGCCGGCCGTAGTCGGTACTGCAATGAACGGCAGGGGCGGGACCGTGATGGCGCGGCCTTTTCCCACCGTCTCGAGAAACTCGAGCGGCTCGCCTCCGTTGGTAGCGAGGATGGCAATCGCTTTGCCGGCGTCGATTACGCTGCCGCCGCCGATCGAAATCACCACATCGCAGGCGGCGTCCTGCACGTGCCGTGTGCCCTCGCGGACCAGGTCGACTGTCGGCTCGCCGGAGACCGCGAAGGTCTCCGCCGAGAGTGCCGAGACAAGCGCTCGAGCGAGCTCTTTCGATGCGCCAGTCACTACGAACGGCCGTGCGCCGAAGGTTCGAGCCAGATCGGGGAGGGTGGCAGCCGTACCTTCACCGAAGATGATTCGGGTTGCGGTCGCAAACTCGAAACGCATGGTCTACCAGTCCTGGTTCTACCGATCCTGCGGTTCAGGAAAAACGTCGTTGTACTTCACGCCGTGACGCGGCTCCGCCATCATGTCTGCCACCTCATCGCGCCACTTCGCATAGTGAGCCGTCCCTTTATGTGCGGCCGCTGCTGCCGGCGAGCGATAGACCTCGATTAGCACGAACCGAGTCCGATCGTCCTGCTGCTCGATAACATCGAAGCCGGCTATCCCAGGCTCCTGAACACTCAGGCGGGCATTCTCTAGGGTTGTTTGCCTGAAGTCTGCGACCGACTCAGGCTTGACGTGCACATGCACGTGAACGATCAGCATCGGCTTTGCCTCCGCACCCCATCCTACTGCTTCTCTCTCGTCACGTAGTGGCGGTGATTGACGGAACGATTCACGACACCCACGATTCGAGTCGAAACGGCACCCGCTGCGTTTACGGCTACTTCCAAAAACGCCCAGCGTAGCTCTCATTATCGTCAAGCCAGCCCGGAGGCCATATCCGGGCATTTTTGCGTTACGAGGAGTTCCAAGCATGACCCCAATCCAAGAACGGGCTGGCTGCCTATGGCAGTCCGCAGATCCTGCCGATGTGGCTCAACGAGTCGGGGCCGGAGTCCCCAAAGGTCATCACCTGTCAAACCCCCCAAGGCGGTACGGCGCTCGTCCGAGTGGAAGATCTGAATTTCATTGGCGCCGGACTGTTCGGTGCGGGTCGCCCATGCCTCGGAGGCTCCGCCAAATGGACAGGTGACTCGTATAGGTATGGAATCTACACCACCCACAAGCCCTACACCGGCCCCGCAATCGTCCTCCTCCAATCTTCTGGCGGCGGCATGGTTGGTCTCCAACTCGATTTTCGCATCGCATCTGAGACGTGGCAGCATCTGGCGGCAACGTGTAGTCCTGAGATGCTCTGGAATTTGTGCCACGAGATATTTGAACTGCATCGGGAGACTCTCGAAGGGCAAAAGCGCTCCATCTTTACCGCTTTTGCCGAGGGCCGACTCAAGAAGTCGAAACGAAATGGTCGCTACAACGTGACGATGGAGCCACAAGCAGCATGAATCTCTATGGCATTTCAGGGGACGTAATTCTCGTCGTCTTGGTTCCGCTCGCGGCGGCGTTGCACGAGCGGCACCTTCGGCGCAACGGCTACAGCGAGGACTTCGATGGAACCATTCAAGGGAGTCGTCGGCTACCACGTGTCCTTGACTCGAAGTATCCAACGGATTTTGCGAAAGGTGTTGGTTCCGACTCGGGGGCCTCGATCACGACTCCTGGGCGAGTCGCGTGACGCGGTCTACCTTCAGGGACCGTGATGCCGTCGATGACGCGCTCGGTAGTTGGTTGGGCGATGCGTTGCCCGATGTTCCGCTGACGTTGCTTCGGGTCGCAGTTCCCGAGAGCGCACCTATTGCCCTCGATTAGGCACCTGCCATTTTGCCAACAATTCACTGCCATTATGGCAGCTTCCGGAGTACACTAATGAGCATGGCAGTTCCTAACACCAAAACCATCGCCACGTTCGTCGGGTCAGCGACCATCATGCCGGGAACACGCATCGGCAAAGCGCTCGGACTGAAAAGTATGGAAACCCCATCGCTCATGCATGCGGCTCAATCCGGCCTGAGTTGGAATGCTGTACGTAAGTTCCTCGATTTCACCGGGCTCTCTCAGCAGGACCTAGCGAAATATCTCACGATCCCCGAGCGAACCTTCGCCCGCCGCCGAGAGGCCGGAACCTTCGACCGCAGAGAGTCCGAACAACTGCTGCGCCTAGCGGAGATTTCTCAGGCCGCCCTCGAACTTTTCGACGGTGATACAGCTGCCACCCGAACTTGGCTCACCTCCCCGGTCCGCGGCCTCGGCAACGCACGCCCTATTGACTTCGCCCAAAGCGAGTTCGGTGCTCGCGAAGTGCGCGATCTGATTGGACGGCTCGCCGATGGAGTTTTTTCTTGATCCAAGCCTGGCGAATCACTAAGACCGCAGATATAAGGAAGGCGTTTTCAGGCGAGGGATCCAGACTCTACGGTGGGCGATGGAACAGCAAGGGCATCGCCGTCGTTTACGTTGCCGCTACCCGCTCTCTGGCCATACTCGAAATCCTCGTTCATATGAGGAACACCCAACAAACGGCTCCTCCTGTCCCCTACATGTTGTTCCCCGCTTCATTTGACGAGCGCCTGATCGAAGAACTTCCGCCTTCGAGCCTGCCGCCGGACTGGGATCTCGAACCGCCAACTGACTCAACCAAGTCCATTGGAGACGCATGGGTCTCCGCAGCCAGCAGTCCGGTCCTATCCGTGCCCAGCGTCATCGTTCCCGAGGAACGCAACTACGTCCTGAATCCGAACCACCGGTTGTTCGGCCAGATTCAGTTAGGATCGCCCGTTCCCTGCAAGTTCGACCCTAGACTGCTCTGAATATTGCCCTAGCTCTTTTTCTCTAGCAAAGCGTTTTACCCAGCTCTCCTGGAATATCGGGAGGGCTTTGCTTTTGCTCCTTACATTTCGAGGTCTCATGCAATACACACTGGCATTTGCATTGAACCAGCGATGGTGCGATGGCCGGGCGAGCTACAGACCCCCCACGGAGCCCATCAAAACGGCCGAGTACGACGTCGCGGAGATTCCCGACGACACCACGGCTCGTGAGTTCATCACCCGTCATCACTACTCGCATACATTTCCAGCAGCACGTTACCGAGTTGGCCTTTACCGTCATGGTGAGCTATCCGGCGTTGCTGTCTTCTCACATCCCTGCTCGAATGCTGTCCTCACCAACGTTTTTGAGGCCCCAGTGCTGACAACCGTTGAGCTTGGCCGCTTTGTGCTTCTCGATTCCGTTGCAGGGAACGGGGAGACATGGTTTCTTGCGCGATCATTCGACATCCTACGCAAGCAGCACTCAATCGTTGGGGTGGTCAGCTTCAGTGACCCTCTCCAACGTAGAACCGCATCGGGCGAAGTCGTCCACATGGGCCATTTTGGGACGATTTATCAAGCTCACAATGGCATTTATCTTGGCCGCGGGACCGCCCGTTCGCTGCATCTTTTACCGGACGGCCGAGTCTTCTCAGAGAGAGCCGCGCAGAAGATCCGCAACAGTGAGCGCGGCTGGAAGTACGCCGCAGCGCAACTCGAGGCCTTCGGCGCCACGACAGTCCCCGTCGATCCGTTGGAGCGCACGGAATGGCTCAACGCATCGTTGCAATCACTGGCGACGCGAGTCCGGCATAAGGGCAATCACAAATATGCGTGGGCGCTCAATGTCGCGATACGGCGTCAGCTGCCGGCGAGCCTTCCTTATCCGAAGTCGCTGGACCCCATTTACACCGCTCTCTAAGAAAAGGACACCTGCCGCTGCTGGAAGACGCGGTTCGCAAACTCGCTCCGTTTCTGGATGAGATTGTTTTTGTTGGCGGCATCACTCTGGGGCTGTTGATTACTGACAAGGCGGCCGCTCCGATTCGCGGTACGAACGATGTCGATGTGATCGCCGAAATTGTCACGTATGCAGACTACATCGCGTTCTCGGAGCGTCTACGTTGCCGAGGGCACCGGCACGCCGGAACAGGTTCAGCCACCGCCGAGCCCACGGCGGTACTGGACGCGGCGTGGTCTTGCTGAATGGCTCTGTGAGGAACTCGACCGCGACATCCCGGACCCTCGTCGGCATCGACCACGCCTTTTCGTTCCCGTTGGCCTATTTCGAACGGTACCGACTCTCCAGCGACTGGCCGACCTTCTTGGTCGATTTCCGGCGACATTGGCCGACCGACGACCCCGGCAACTTTATTGACTTCATCCGGGACGGCGGGGCCGGAAACGGCATGAACCGGATGGGCGACAGCAGTTGGCTCCGGCTAACCGAACGATGGACGGCTACGGCGAAGTCCGTCTTCCTTTTCGACGTTCAGGGGGCAGTTGCCAAATCGACTCATGCCGGTCTCCCTTGGCTTCTCTACCTGAGGAAGCAGGAAGCAGTGCAAGGAACCGCTTCATTTCTGGCCGTTCGACGGCTGGGAGGTTCCTCACGGCAAATCAGTAGTGGCCGAGGTCTACCCCTCACTGTGGACGAAACGGTTCCCAAAAGAAGGCCGCGATGGGGACGAGCAAGCTGCCTATGCCGTGGCGGCATGGCTGCAACGAGCCGACCATAGTGGCTCACTGAACAGCTTCCTCAGTCCGAGCCTGACGGCAGAGGAGCTTGGAATTGCCAGAATCGAGGGTTGGATTCTCGGGGTCGTTTGACAGCCACACCCTCAAGACATCGAGATTCGTCGCAGCAATCCCGGTCAATCGGTCTGCCTTCCCCGCTCTAGTTTGGTGGCATCGTAGCCCTTGGCGGCTAAGCGGCCTGTGATTTCGGCATATAGCTTGTCGTCCATCTTCGCAGAGCGACTCAAAATCCATAGGTACTTACGGCTCGGTTCGCCGATTACTGCATAGTCGTAGTTCGGGCTCAGGTCGATAATCCAGTAGTCACCAAAGAACGGCCAGAAGAATGTCACCTTGAGCTTTGAGCCAGTCTTCTGGTCAACAACCTTGGCCCAGCCGTTCGATTCGGTGAGCTTGCCTTCGCTAGTCTTGCAGCTATTTACCACACTGATTTTGCCATCAGAACGGAGGGTATACGTCGCCGTCACGTTGCTGTCGCACTTGCGTTCGAAGCGATTCGAGTACCGTGCAATCTCATACCAACGCCCCGTGTAGCGGCTCAGGTCTACCTTCGGGACGGACTCAAGAGGAACCTCACCAAATGCGGCTCGAACGACACAAAACACCCCAACTAAAGCGAGGCCCGAATAGATAAGCTTTCGCAAATTCATCAAGAATCTCCACAACGCTGGCGATGTCGGCACTAATTCACCATGAGAGCAACAATACAGGAGTAACGCTAGAGAACTGAGCAGTCAGCTTCTGCGGAACGGAGCTTGGTTCCTGCGCCACCTATATTGTCTGATGAAGCTGTGACTTCGCAATTGCTGCCACTTCCCGAGCCCCCTTGGCATAGTGTGCCTCTTCATCAGGAGCAAGCGTGTACAGCAGCTTGAGAAACTCTCCTGCGTGTACAAGTTCCTCGTCCGCAATGTCCTTGAGCACTGCCACAGCGAGTTTGTTGCCGGTTGACTCGGCAAGCTGCAAATACATCTGAGTCGCTTCGTACTCTGCGGCTACCATGAACCGAATCGCTCTGATGAGTTCCTCATCCGTGAGCTTCCTGCTGTTCGCCAACTCTGAAAAAGGTGACCCGAACTGTGGCATATTGTTCTCCTCCACCTCATGCACGTTGACACGTCAAACCTTGTTCGCGGCTTTGAGGGTTATCTCGTTTGTAGTCTTGTTGCGCCCTGAGGTCTGAGCGGGATTGACCATCGCCACAATGTCAGACTCTTATCGGCGAACAAACAGGAGCAACACCGTACGGAGTGCGCTATCTCAATCCGCCGCCGACACCGGAGGAACGAGAGGCCGCTGCTATTGATGGGCGGATTCTTGGTAGTTCAGCAGACGCTTAGGAAGAGCGTGAGAGATACCTCTGACTGAGCGACGAAGTACCTGTGGTTTTCATTGATGGACGAAAGGCGTTCAAATATCGCATGGACGGGCATCAGTTCTTACGGGCCTTGGCGGGGAGAGGATAGACGGCAGGTTACGGCGTCAGCAGCAGGGAGCCATCTTGAAGCTTGAGGCGTGACAGCTATCACCAGCTTCCCGGCGATAACCCCTTTAAAGTTATCTCCGCACGCCCGTGTGGAGATTGCGATGAATTGGTGGCGGAGTCTGATGTCGTACTGGCACTGTTGGAACGAAGTCATTTAGTTCAGTAGTTCAGATGGCCCCTAAAGTGGTTCTTGAAAAGCAAGACAAACCCGGCAGCATACCCGAGTATCTGACTGTGGAGCAGGTCCCCACTATCCTTCAAGTGTCCACGAGCACCATTACTAGGCAGTTCGGAAGTCTGGAGGGCGTCATCGACCTCGACACTCCGGAGAGGCTTCACAAGCGACGTAGGCGTATCCTACGCATCCCTCGCCAGACGTTGGAGCGGTTCATCGTGGAGCGACAGGTTCGTCGTCGCTGACCGTTCCGGCTACATCCTTACTCGCTCAAGAAATGGAGTGTGATGTCGGCTATCGGACAGACAATTTACATGGACTCTCAGAGACTTGCGGTACTGAAGGTTTTGCATTCGGCAGCTTTGCTTTGATGTTTTCCCCAGTGGAAGGCAGACCATCAAACAAAGCGGAGCCTGCCTTTTACTCCCCTCCCACTATCCCGCCCCATTGCTGACTCGCTAACAGAGAGAGCGTGGCCTTTATGAAATCATTCCGCATTGCTGGCCGTCCAAGTCCTCACATCACTTTTTCTGACCGCATGAACAACGGCATTGTCGTCGGTTTTGACGATGGCAAGACCGCGTACTACTCCGCCGTGCTTCTATATGCCAGTTTGCCCCAAGCTAAAATGATGCCCTCGGATTCTGAGGATACCGGCCTACCCCAAGACGGGTGACGGCCTTCGCCTCCGCTCATGGTCAATACAGACCAGACCAGCCTACGTGCGCCTCCTACAATTCTGATGGGGTGTCAACCATGGCTGATTCAATCGCACCACTTCCCTCGCAACCTCTTCCCCCGCCCTCATCGGGTGCTAACGATTCGCTCAAGTTTGTAAATTTGTGGCGGACGGCTGTGCCCAGCGACACTCGCGAACAACCGAACTCAGATTCTTCCTTCCTCGCGGAGCGCGGTTACTACCGACGCCCACACTCAATCTAGCGCACCGCCCACGAATTCAAGGCAAAAACTAGCCCGAGCGAGGCCATAATGTCCTATCAGGCAAATCCCACGTTCCGCCACAGGCAAAACAGCGATGGCGTCATTGACTCGATTTGTTGCGAATGTCTAGTGACAGTGGCTTCGGCGCATATTGAGTATGGACTGATTCACGACGAGGAAGCACACGTTTGCGACCCGGTTCGTATCAATCAGCATCGAGCTGTCCTGTCCGCTCAATAGCAGCACACGCCGACACGCCCCACGACCCCGGCCCCTATTGGCACGAGCTTAGCGACCTGTGCGCCATCAATGTGATGGTTTGGAGGAGCGAGAGAATGCCGCCGTCGAGGTATGGATATTGGGCGTAGCCTGAGACACAAGAAACAGATGTGCGATGTCCACGCGGGCGCGGTTCCCCTCCATCTTCCGTGAAGTGGGCCTCGCGGAGACGAGATTTGCGGCGAATTCCAAATCAATAACCAATGTCCGCGTCGCCGTCTCCACAAAATGGGGGCTACCTCCGCAAAACGGCGCCCGCGACTTCCATGCTTGCCGTCGAACGACAAAACCTGTTCCAGTGACCAAAAAGGAACAGACAGCATGGCAACGTCGGCTTAGGGTAATGGCGCAATCGACAATCCAAAGGAGACTACCATGCGCCGCACCGCCATCTCCCTACATCAGACGAGTCCCGAAACGCTCAAGACGATCCCTGACCCGATGACAACCATGCACCTCTGCCAGGGAATGTGCGACGAGGTTCCCAATGAGGTTTGTGAGGCGGTCTTCGAGACCCTCAACGCCATCCCCGGCGTCTACCGCGAATGCGATCAACGCGAGGCGCTGGCAGTGCTGGTGGCCCCTCGGATGGCGAAGGAGGGGTGGCACTTCTGTCTCTGTTTCCCGACCAGGCGAACCGCGCAGCACGGGCGGATATTCGACCTGGTGCATACCAACATGGCGAATCGGCTCGCGCACCGGGCAGTGCTGGTGAAGACAAATGCAGCTTAGGGCTCTGGTCCCTGGTGGCGCGTTCTGCGCTCTGGATCTGGAGGCGTACGCCGACTTTGAATCCATAAGCGTAGCTTCCGAGCTTCCGTGTGGATCGGTGCTTTTCCTCGAGAACACGCCGGGTATTCAGGCGTTCATCCTCCATTCGGGCCGAGTCAAGCTGTCTTGCACGTCGCGGCACGACCGGACGCTGCTCTTGAAGGTTGCCGTGCCCGGCGACATCCTGGGCCTCAGCGCAGTCGTATCCGGATCTTGCTACGAGGTCACCGCCAAGACGATCAGACGATCTGCCCCACAATCCTCAGGAGCGTCCCGGGGGATCGCTTCCGTTCCTTCCTCGCCAAGCATGGGGAGGCGAGCCTGTTGGCGGCCCAACTGCTGTCCGAGGCTTATCGGGTAGCTTTCACCGACGTCCGACGTCTAGCCCTCTCCGAGTCCTCAGCTGCTCGGCTGGCTGGTGTGTTGCTGGAATGGGGAACTGCCGAATCGATCGGCAAGCCGGAGATGCGCCTTACCATGGCGCTGACGCATGAGGAATTGGCCAATCTCGTCGGGTGCGCCCGCGAGACGGTAACCCGGCTCCTCGGTCAGTTCCGGCGGCAGAAGCTGATCGCGGTTCACGGGATCTCGATCCTGATCCAGTGTCCGGAAAAGTTGGAACGGATCGCGGCATGAGGCTTGGACAAGGGCAACGATTGGCCGTTTTCCTCCTCCATACGATTTAGCCCACGCTTCACAGTCATCGACCTTCAGTGGAAGAATCACTGCGAACCCTGCGGTCGAGGTGAGATTGGATACGATCGCAAGCGATGCCGCCACACGGTCAGCGAGAATGGAACAGCATTACGATCAAGACCATCCCATTTTCACCAAGTGAGACACCTTGATGTTGTCGAACTTATCCCATTCCTTTTTGAGAGGTCCGAAGGCACGGAAAGTCTGACACAAGAAGTAGCTCCGAGTCATGACGGTTTCGAGTTGGCACGAATCTGAGCCATCCAGGAAAGCCCAAGGGAGAACGGGTTTCCGTCTTCCAAGTAGCTCAACCTTTTCTAGGGGGTAAGCATTTTCACATCGGCGTCCACTGTGCGTGTCTTCATTTGCTCAGACAGAGGCGCCAGCCGGGTGTTTGATTCGAAGAATGATCTCGTCAAGCAGAACAGCCCTTCTCATTTGTGGGCAAGAGGCCATCGCCATTTTACCCAACGACACTGAAAGCTCGGAGATGGGCACGGAGGGGTCGCTGGTCGCTATCTTTGATACACGTGAGCAAGCAGAGAGTGCCATTCGCGAGTTACAAAAGGCGCGAATCGATATGTCGACCATCTCCATCGCGGCAAAAGACACACGACTCGATGAGCACCCTTGGGGATTCTACGATGCCGGTGCTCGAATCAGGCGTTGGGGTAAACTCGGAGCAATTGGAGGGGCACTTTGGGGCTTATTGTTCGACTCTACCCTGTTTGTGATGCCAGGTGTCGATCCGGTGCTGCTGTCGGGGCCTCTCGTCTCCTGGATTGTTGCGGTTTTGGAAGGGGCCGTAGTCTTCGGAGGTTTGAGTGCTCTGAGCGCTGGCCTCGTTATCACGGGCATACCAAAGAAGGCCGCATTGGAATACGAATCCGCTATCAGAATGGATAAGTTCCTGCTCGTAGTGCATGGAACTCCTGCTGCAATCGCAAATGCTAACGAGGCTTTTCAACGGACACACTGCCGTTGCGACGTTCATGCCGAGAAGGCCTACGCGAAATCGGCTTGACCCCGGGTCAAGAGGGCACGATGAAGATTGCTTTTCTTCACGAAAACGAAAACGAGTTCAACACTCTTCTTCTACGGGAACTTAGAGAAAGGCTCAGCTCCCACGAGATTCTGTCATGGATCGCAGGCGAACCGGCGCCGTCGAACGACCTGGACATCCTCGTTGCCAATAGTAGCGTTCAACGTGAGCAACTCCTCGACCAGCCGAAGCTTGCTCTGATTCAGACCGCGACTACTGGATACGAGACGGTTGACATTGATGCCGCCACTTCAATGGGTATCTGGGTATCTTATGCACCGTCTGACACTACGGGAAATGCTACATCGGTAGCGGAGTTTGCGATCCTTCTTATTCTCGGAGCCGCGAGACAAATCGGCAAGGTCATCGAATCGCTGCATGACGGTCAGGCATACCCAATGCGCGTTCATCCAGCGCTAAACGGGAAGACCGTGTGTATTGTTGGGCTCGGAAGCATCGGAAGGCAGATCGTCGATCGCCTGCGGCCGTTTGGCGTCCTCATCCTAGCGACGGACGAGCACCCTGAAAACGCACCGAAAGACGTCACCGCCTTTCCGCCTGACAAACTGGACGTGGCGGTCGCGGACGCTGATTTCGTAGTAATCTGTGCTCGAGCATCCAAGGAAAACGAAGGCCTCATTAGTACATCGATCCTTCGCGGCATGAAACGTGGCGCTATCTTGGTAAACGTCGCGCGCGGATTGCTTATCGACGAGCATTCGCTCTTGTCGGCACTGGAAGACGGCCAACTCGCAGCAGCGGGCCTCGACGTTGTTCGCAGCGAACCGCTGTCACTGACGAATCCCCTATTGAAGCTTTCTCAGGTCCTACTGACTCCGCATGTTGCCGCTTTCACAGATCTGATGTTAGCCGGCACAGTCGACTATATCTGCCAGGCGGTAGGTGAGTTTGAGAGTGGCAGAGCGTCGAAATCTATTCTGAATGCCCCTCTTCATCCTCGCCACCTACTAGCGGCTGACAGGATGCCAACGCGTATCCGAGAGTCAACAAAGAGGATGATGTAATGGCGACCAACCGAAGACCCCTGAGACTTCTCAGCATCGTTCTGATCTGGATCTCATTCTGGAGCGCTATATATCGGCCCGCAGCGTCGGCCCAGCGCCCCTCGCGTAATGTAAATGGAATAGTTTCAGATCAGCATCAGGTGCCGCTGAAGGGCGCGATAGTTCAGCTTCGCGATCTGGATTCAGATGGAGTGATTTCCTACATCACAGGTGTAGATGGACGCTATAGCTTCAGGCGTCTTGTAGGTGACTCCGATTACCGCATTTGGGCTAAGGTTCATGGGCATCGATCTAAGGTGAAAACCCTGAGCATTTTCGATTCCGGCACGCCTAAAACGATAAACTTTGTAATCAGCTTTCAATGACACTGCACACGTTCCAGCGTTGCCAGTGATGTTTGCGCGTGCATTGGGCTTCCAGTAGGATGGCGAACTGTTTTGCGGAGACAGGGCGGTTAAAGAGGTATCCCACCCAAAAGCGCCGTGTCATGGAGACGAGGTCAGGATTCTCCTGGTCGGCTGAGACGGTGCGCCGCCCCAGCGCCATTCCGCAGATCGGGCAGGAGCCCGGCGCATTGCGCACAATCTCAGGATGCACCGGGCAGGTGTACTCCCCCGTGATGCTGGTGCTTCAATGGCTGCCGGCTCCAGCGCCATGCCGCATTTGGGGCAACTCCCCGGCCCAGGCTGATGCACCTCGGCATGCATAGGGCACGTGTAGTCGGCCTCCGACTTCTCCTTTGCGATCAATTGAGGTCTGCTTCGGGCGGAGGTACTTGTCCGGATCTGCCTGGAACTTCGTAGCGCAGTCCTGGCAGCAGAAATAGAATTCTGCTCACTGGTATTCGACGGAGAGCGCCTTCGCAGGATCAACTGTCATGCTGCAGACCGGATCAGTTACTTTCGTCCTTACATCGGCCATCTATGGAGTCTAGGTGCGACATCGGGAGAGGTATGCTCTCGATTGATCACCAGGGCGGGTTGTGAAACACAGATGGCTGTGCACTATTCACAACACCTCTTGTGTCCTATCCCTCCCTGCGGGTTAGGAATGATCTCTTGGTAAACTCTTCTCTTGGGGTTCCACAAGAGAGTCGCCGAGGCAGGCGATAATCGTCTGGACAACTCTCCTGGTATCTTCTGGGTCTCGGACTGCAATGGAAGCAACACCCGCTTGTTCAACCGGATAGTCGTTCCCGCCTGGAAATAGTGCATCGCCGACATACAACATTTGCTTGCTGGAAATTCCGAGGATGCTGGTAAGCTTCCTGATGCCATATGCCTTGTCGATACCCGGCTTAGTTACATCGATGGACGTTGCACCTCCCATTCGGACGGAAAATCCAGAAAGAAGCGCGTCGAGCAGGTTCTTAATCTTCTTCCGTTTCGCGTAATCGGGATCCCATTTCACCTTCTCCGCCAAGGGCGCTTGTTGCCCTAACGCCGAATAGGTGATCTGGCTTCCCCGGTCCTCAATGAGATCACCCCACACCTTCTCTGGCTTAATGCCGGCTCCGCTAATAGCTTCGTGGAAAGCGGATAGTATTTGGTGTTTTTCGCTTGTAGTGAAGTCTTCGGAATAGATCTTCGTCCACTGGCCAGAGTAGCGAAAGAATTTCGTTCCGCATGTCGGCAGCAGAGACAGCCCGGCGAGGTACTCGCCGGGAGGGAGCTGAGCAATCACTTGTTTTTGAAACTGAGGCCAGTCTCCTCCAGAAATCACGGCCACATTGACGATGTCGATGAGTTCACGCAGCAAGCTCGACATCGACCCGTCAATGGGTGACTTGCTCTTTGCAAGAGTTCCATCCAGATCGAATACAATGAGTCTTTTCATTCCATTCAACCTTCCACTGTAATATTGGAGCTTTCAAATAAACCCCTCTTACATGAAAATCGCCCGTCCCACTCACGGACCTTTTTGGGGTGGAACGTTTGTTTTTGCGAGGGCCTCGAATCCGGCGATGACGTCGAAGAGTTCTTCATCGATTGCTTCCTGCCGTAGGCGGTGGAACTTCCGATTCAGGTCATCCAACATGCTTTCGATGTTCT
>Ga0302155_10001369_pt1 | contig 17725 bp, 14 predicted proteins | sample I_Bog_N3_1_FD_193508 | JGI IMG/M metagenome (GOLD analysis project Ga0302155, IMG submission 193508) | Peat permafrost microbial communities from Stordalen Mire near Abisko, Sweden - I_Bog_N3_1 | ecosystem: Environmental > Terrestrial > Soil > Wetlands > Peat | place: Sweden: Abisko, Stordalen...
GTCCGGCTTGACATAGTTTGAACAGCTCACATAAGGAAGACACCAATACGGTTTCCTTATGCAAGATGTCGTCATCCGATGACATTGCCATACTGATGTCATCCATCAACACAGCGGCTTGTCTTGCATGATGTCTGGGCAGTACCTGCGATACCTGTACGGCGTGCGCATTCATGCCGCTTTCTTGCAGCAGTTTGGCAAGCCACTCACCGTCCACATGGAACATCCTATAACTCCAGCTTTCTTGCGCCTGTGGGTTGCATGAATGCACTTCATTGGCAGCGATCAGTACCACGTCGCCAGATTGAATACGGGTTTGCCGTTGTGGCAGGGAAAAAATGCTGATGCCGCTGTCAACGATGCCAATCGATAAGCTTGGGTGGCTGTGCGGGCTATAGCAACTGACGCTACCAATGGCACGCCGACCTTCAAAGAACGCTAAGCCGGGATCGCGCCAGAATTCGATGGCAGGAGCACAAAAGGGGGATGCAACGGCGACCGTGCTTGCTTGGGATGTCATCGCGAAGGCTTCTTGAGGTAAGTGTCCCATTTTAAGATAAAGTGATGGTCTTATTGCTTGCTTCTTGATGACCATGGCCGCCGTTTTTCCTATTACTCCCGTTGCTTCTGATCCTGTCACCGTCCGTGCCGCTTGTCCGCACGATTGTCCCGATACCTGCGCCTTGCTGGTGACGGTCAAGGATGGAGTCGCCACCGAAGTGCGTGGCGATCCGGACCATCCAACCACGGCGGGCGTACTGTGTACCAAAGTGTCGCGCTACACCGAACGGACATATCACAAGGAGCGTTTGTTGTACCCGATGAAACGCATCGGCAACAAGGGTGAGGGTAAGTTTGCACGCATCAGCTGGGACGAAGCGATCACCACCATTGCCACGCGCCTGAGCGAGATTGCCATCCGCGATCCCCGTGCCATCTTGCCATACAGCTATGCCGGCACCATGGGTCTGGTACAGGGCGAATCGATGTCGATGCGGTTTTTTAATCGTATCGGCGCATCTCTGCTGGAGCGCACCATCTGTTCTGCCGCTGGCAGTGTGGGTTACCGTTACACCATTGGCGAGCGCGTCGGCGCCGATACCGAACATGTCCAGGATGCCAGTCTGATCATTCTCTGGGGAGGCAATCCGATTGCCTCCAATCTACATTTTTGGATGCGAGTACAGGAGGCAAAACGACGCGGTGCCAAGATCATCGCCATTGATCCCTACCGCTCCCTGAGCGCGGAAAAATGTCATCAGCATATTGCCTTGTTGCCCGGTACGGATGCGGCGCTGGCGCTGGGCATGATGCATGTACTGATCAATGAAAATCTGCTCGACAGCGATTATATTGAGCGCTACACCTTGGGCTTTGACGCACTGCGACAGCGGGCTCAAGAGTGGCCGCCGCAACGGGTTGCCGAAGTGTGCGGCATTAGCGTTGCCGAAGTGGAAAACCTGGCGCGTGAATATGGCCTTGCCGCGCAGCGCGGCGAGATTACCCTGATCCGCGCCAACTACGGTTTGCAGCGTGTGCGCGGCGGTGGCATGGCGGCGCGCAATATTGCCTGTTTGCCAGCACTAGTGGGGGCATGGCGGCATGCCGGGGGCGGTGTGCAAATGTCGACCTCCGACAGCTTTCCGAAAAATACCGCCTTCCTGCAACGCCCTGATCTGGCACAAGCGCACACGCGCGCGCCTCGCACCATCAACATGAGTACCATCGGCGACGATTTGCTGCGCCCTTCCAGCGCTGACTTTGGCTCGCAGGTACAAGCGCTCGTGGTGTATAACGCTAACCCCGTAGCGGTGGCGCCGGAATCGGCCAAAGTCGCGCAAGGGTTTGCGCGCGAGGATTTATTCACTGTGGTGCTGGAACACTTCCAGACCGATACGGCCGACTATGCCGACATCCTGTTGCCGGCAACCACGCAACTGGAGCATGTCGATGTGCACGCGACCTACGGCCATGTCTACATGATGGCCAATAACGCCGCCATTGCACCACTGGGCGAAGCCAAAACCAATACCGAGATTTTCCGCCTGTTGGCGGCGCGTATGGGCTTCGACGATGCGTGTTTTGGTGACAGCGATGAGGCTATCGCGGCACAGGCATTTGACAACAGCAAACCACGCGCGGCTGATTTTGATTGGGAACGCTTGAAAGAGACCGGCTGGCAGCGTCTCAATATTGCGGCCGCGCCATTTGCTGAAGGTGGTTTCGCTACGCCATCGGGAAAATGCGAATTTTACTCGGCGCGCATGCAGGCAGATGGCCTTGAGCCTCTTCCAAGCTATATCGCGCCCTATGAATCGGTGAGCAGCAATGCTGAACTGGCGGCGAAATATCCGCTGGCGATGATTTCGCCGCCGGCGCGCAACTTCCTCAATTCGTCTTTCGTCAATGTGCAGAGCTTGCGTGCGACAGAAGGCGAGCCGCATCTGGACATGCATCCTGATGATGCCGCAGCGCGCAACATTGTCAATGGTGCTACGGTGCGCATTTTCAATGATCGCGGCAGCATGCTGGCCAAGGTTCGTATCACGCCCAAGGCGCGCGTCGGTCTGGTGGTGGGTTTGTCGATCTGGTGGAAGAAATTTGCCGAAGATGGCAAGAATGCCAACGAAGTCACCAGCCAGCGCCTGACTGACATGGGCAATGCACCTACTTTTTATGATGTACTGGTACAAGTCGAAGCGTTTGTCGTTACTGCCTGAGCCGAGTACAAGAATTTTTCTTTTTTGCAATATTGTTGCTCGGCATGATCGCCTGAGTTCGATCGCGCTGCTTAATTGGACCGTGCATGGCAAAATCAAGGAAATTCCGTGAAACTACTTGCTCTGGATGCGATAGGTGGATAGCATTTGCACTAAATAAAAACACAACCGTGCTTTTTTCTGCGTGCGCCTAAAAAATCTGAAAATGGTCAGGTTGCCGCTCTGAATCGGAGACAAAAGGAACATCATGGATAAATTCTGGCTTGCATCTTACCCCGCAGGCGTCCCGGCTGAGATAGACCCTGGCCGTTACCGCTCACTTGTGCAGTTGATTGATGAGGCGTTTGGCAAATACGCTGATCGCAATGCTTATGCCTGCATGGGCAAATACCTGACCTACGGTGAACTGGACAAACTTTCGGTGGCACTGACGGCATGGTTGCAGAGCACCGGCCTGAAAAAAGGTGCACGCATAGCGATCATGATGCCCAATGTGCTGCAGTATCCGATTGCGATTGCCGCGGTGTTGCGCGCCGGTTATACGGTGGTCAACGTCAATCCCCTGTATACCCCACGGGAACTGCAGCATCAGCTCAAGGACTCCGGTGCCGAAGCGATTTTTGTGCTGGAAAATTTTGCCTCCACCTTAGCCAAGGTGATTGCCAATACCAGCGTCAAGCATGTCGTGGTGGCCAGCATGGGCGAGATGCTGGGCGGACTCAAGGGCGCCGTGGTCAATTTCGTAGTGCGTCGGGTCAAGAAGCTGGTGCCGTCGTTTTCGTTGCCGCAAGCTATCAGTTTCAAAAAAGCACTCGCTATCGGTGCTGGCAAGCAGCGCACGCCGGTCGATCTGGGTCATGACGACGTCGCCTTCTTGCAATACACCGGCGGTACGACTGGCGTTGCTAAAGGAGCGGTGCTGACGCATCGCAATCTGATTGCCAACGTACTGCAGGCGGAGGAGTGGCTGATGCCTTCCTTGCGCCAAGGTGCCAAACTCGATCAGTTGGTGTTTGTCTGTGCCTTGCCGCTGTACCACATCTTCGCGTTGACAGTGTGCAATATGCTGGGCACACGCGAAGGCGCACTTAATGTGCTGATCCCCAATCCACGTGACATTGGTGGCTTCATCAAGGAGTTGGGCAAGTACAAGGTCAATACCTTCCCGGCGGTCAATACGCTCTATAACGCCTTGCTCAATCATCCTGATTTCGCCAAGCTCGACTTCTCCGGATATCGTTGCTGTGTTGGTGGCGGCATGGCGGTCCAGCAGGCAGTGGCTGATCGCTGGCAGCAGGTGACCGGTTGCGCGATCATTGAAGGCTATGGCTTGTCGGAGACTTCACCGATTGCCAGTGCCAATCCGTGCACCATCAGCAAATATACGGGCACCATCGGTCTGCCGTTATCGTCGACCGAAATCGTGATCCTGGATGATGACGGCAAACCTGTTGCGCTGGGACAGTCAGGCGAAATTGCCATTCGCGGTCCGCAAGTCATGGCTGGTTACTGGAACCGACCTGAAGAAACGGCGCAGGTCATGACGCCGGATGGCTTCTTTAAATCGGGTGACATCGGCATCATGGACGAGCGTGGTTATACCCGTATCGTCGACCGCAAGAAGGACATGATCCTGGTCTCCGGATTTAACGTCTATCCCAATGAAATCGAGGGCGTCGTGGCGCAACATCCGGGCGTGCTGGAATGTGCCTGTGTTGGGGTGCCTGATCCGCATAGCGGAGAAGCCGTCAAACTGTTCGTGGTACGTAAGGACAAGGCACTCACGGTCGAGCAACTGATGGCTTATTGCAAGGAACAATTGACGGGTTACAAGAAGCCGAAATACATCGAGTTCCGCGAGGAATTACCGAAAACAAATGTCGGGAAAATTTTACGGCGTGAATTGCGCGATGAAAAGAAAGCGGCCTAGTCGGACGTGTGAATACGGTCGTATGAAAAAAGCGACTGCATGTGAACTGAAAACCGAAAGTTGGACTTCAACTTTCGGTTTTTTTATGGGCCAAATACACAACACAATTCAAATTGGCTGTTGTTGAGCAATATCTTTCAGGTACTGGTGGGTATCAGTCCCTGGCGGCCCAACATGGCGGCCATTATGCAAAAGTGACGCTTTGGGTGCGCTTGTATAAAATGTACGGCACAGCGTTAAGCCGGTACCGGAGTCAACACAGGTTTTCCGCTGAAATGCGCCTCCAGATTGTTGAACGCCAGGTCAGCCATGGCCATGCGAGTGACCAGAGTGCCGCTGGCAATGTGCGGCGTAAGCACGACGTTGTCGAGTTTGGCGAGCGCCTCGGGAATGTCAGGTTCATTCTCAAAGACGTCCAGGCCGGCACCGGCAATCTTGCCTTCCTGCAGTGCCTTGATCAACGCGCTTTGATCTACCACCGAACCGCGTGCGACATTCACCAGAAAACCCTTGGGGCCGAGCGCTTCCAGAATTTCTCTGGTAATCAGTGCTCGCGTATCGGCGCCGCCTGGCATCGCCAACACCAGAAAATCGACAGTAGCGGCTAGCGTCTTGAGGTCGGCGACATAGCGATAGCCTATGTCTTGTTGCGGCTTGCGGTTGTGGTAGGAAATTTCCATTCCGAATGCGGCGGCGCGCTGCGCGATGGCGCGACCAATGCGGCCTAATCCTACGATTCCCAGTTTTGCTCCGCTGACCTTGGTAGTTAGTGGAAACGGCCCTTTATGCCATGCACCGCTGCGGGCGAAGGCATCGGCACGCACAATCTGGCGTGCACTTGAGAGCAGCAAGGTCATGGCGAAATCGGCTACATCGTCGGTTAGCACATCGGGCGTGTGTGTGACCTGGACGCCGCGTTCTCGTGCGGCAACAGCATCGACACCGTCATAGCCGACACCGAATACCGAAATGAGCTCGAGCGCCGGGAATTGTGCAATGAAGTCGCGCGTGATGTGCGATTCGCCGCGGCAAGCGATGCCGCGTATGGCCGGCGCGATGGCGGCCAGTGCTGCAGCATCCAGGTTGTCCATGACATGGCAGCGGAAATTGTCTTGCAGGCGTTGATGCAGATAAGGCAGCAGTTTGGCCGCGATCAAAATATCAATTTGTGATGAGCTCATAAGGGCCGTGTTAGAGGTGTTGGTGAAGGACTGGGGCTGATTAAATCGACATTTCCGGCGCTAATGGTGGCAGGGGACGTGGCTTGCGATTTTCGTCGGTGGCGACATAGGTCAGCGTAGCTTCCGTGACCTTGACGATCTCTGCCTGCAGACGGTTGCGTTCAGCGTACACTTCGACATTGACGGTAATCGAGGTGTTGCCGACTTTGACAATATCTGCATAAAAAGACAGCAAATCACCGACGAAGACTGGGTTTTTGAACAAGAAAGAATTGACAGCGATGGTCGCCACGCGGCCGTTGGCGCGTCGTGTGGCTGGCAGCGAACCAGCGATGTCGACCTGCGCCATGATCCATCCGCCGAAGACATCGCCATAGACATTGGCGTCTGCGGGCATGGGCATGACCCGCAGCTGCGGCATTTTGGCGGCTGGTAATGAAGTAAGTTGCTGGGTAGGCATGGCAATCCTATGAAACGAGGTCGACAAAATGCCGCCAGCGGTATTTTGTTCGGTCCTCTGAAAGCGTTAAGTTGATCAGACTCTTATAATGCCGGAAGAATGAGGGGTCTAGTCTATAGGAGTACAGCTTTTTGCGTTGAACCTCGGCAACGCTAAAGCACATTTTTTTAATTTCTCTCATGCGCAAATATTCGAATTCTTCCCCTCCGCCACCTGCGGGCGGCGCAGCATCTCTGCACAGCGACTGGCAGACTTTGCGCACCTTGCTGCCTTATCTATGGACGTATAAATGGCGAGTGATATTGGCGTTGTTGTTTCTGGTGGCCGCCAAACTGAGCAATATCGGCGTACCTCTGCTGCTCAAGCAATTGGTTGATCGGCTCACGATTACACCAAGTCATCCGCAGGCTTTGTTGGTGCTGCCACTGGCCTTGTTGCTGGCCTATGGCGCCTTGCGTCTGGGTACGACGGTGTTTACCGAACTACGCGAATTCGTTTTCGTCAAGGTCACCCAGCGCGCCATGCGTGCCATCGCCTTGCAGGTGTTTCGGCACCTGCATGCGCTGTCACTGCGCTTTCATTTGAATCGTCAAACCGGCGGCATGACACGCGATATCGAACGCGGCACGCGTGGTGTGGCGTCGCTGGTGCAATATGCCTTGTTCAGTATTTTGCCGACACTGTTGGAAATTACGCTGGTGCTAGTTTATCTGGTGGTGCATTACGATATTTGGTTCAGCATCATTACCGCCACCGCACTGGCGCTGTACATCGTCTTTACGATCACGGTCACGGAATGGCGTACCCATTTTCGTCGCACCATGAACGAACTCGATTCGCGTGCCAATACCAAAGCAATCGATTCGCTGCTCAATTTTGAGACGGTCAAATATTTTGGCAACGAAGATTTTGAAGCACGCCGCTATGACGAAGGATTGCAGCGCTATGAAATGGCGGCGGTTAAATCGCAGTCTTCGCTCTCCTTGCTCAATGCCGGTCAGTCGGCCATTATCGCCATCGCGGTCACGCTGATTTTGTGGCGAGCCACGCAAGGCGTGATTGACGGCAAGATGAGTCTGGGCGATCTGGTTTTGGTCAATGCGTTCATGATACAGCTGTACATCCCCTTGAATTTCTTGGGCGTGATCTATCGTGAAATCAAACAAAGCCTGGCTGACATGGAAAGACTGTTTGCCTTGTTGCAGCAACATCGCGAGATTGCCGATAGCGTTGACGCATTGCCCCTGGTGACACGCGGCGCGCAGATCGTTTTTTCGCATATTGATTTCAGTTATGAACGCAATCGGCAGATTTTGTTTGATGTCAGTTTTGAGGTCGCTGCCGGCACCACCACGGCAGTTGTCGGTCACAGCGGTTCGGGCAAGTCAACCTTGTCGCGTCTGCTGTATCGCTTCTATGAGGTTGATGCCGGCAGTATCACCATTGATGGCCAGGATTTGCGCCAGCTTACGCAAGCTTCGCTACGCAGTGCGATCGGCATCGTGCCGCAAGACACCGTGTTGTTCAATGACTCCATTGAATACAACATCGCCTACGGCAAGCCGGGTAGCAGCAAGGATGAGATTGTCGCTGCAGCCAAGGCGGCTTACATACATGATTTCATCGAATCGCTGCCGGATGGCTATGCTACAACGGTGGGCGAGCGCGGCTTGAAATTGTCAGGCGGTGAAAAGCAACGCGTAGCGATTGCGCGTACCTTGTTGAAAAACCCGTCGTTGTTGATTTTTGACGAAGCCACTTCAGCACTGGATTCCAAGGCCGAGCAGGCAATCCAGGAGCAGTTGCGCGAGATTGCGCGTGACCGTACCACGCTCATCATTGCGCATCGTTTATCGACCATCGTCGATGCACATCAGATCCTGGTGCTGGAACAGGGGCGTATCATCGAACGCGGTACACATGCGCAGTTGCTGGCTGATGATGGCGCTTATGCGCAGATGTGGGCGCGACAGCAAGCCAAGGAAGATGACGAGGAAATTGGTGCATCGACACCGTCAATGCAAGCGGCTTAGCGGGCCAAAAAATACCGCTCGTGGTGTTGCGGGATCTGGAAAGTATTTTAAAAACAACAATGCAGACATCGCACGGCGATGTGCTTCGCAGATGGGATCGTGGGCATGGAATCCAAATGGCTGGAAGATTTTATTTCCTTGGCGGAAACGCGGAGTTTCAGTCGCTCGGCTGAATTGCGCCATGTTACGCAACCGGCTTTTTCGCGTCGGATACAGTCGCTCGAAGCTTGGCTCGGCGCTGATCTGATTGATCGTACGTCATATCCGACGCGTTTGACCGCGGCCGGTGAAGTGTTTTACGAGCAGGCTGTGGAAATGCTGGGACAGATCAATAATACGCGTGCGCTGCTGCGTGGCAAGCGGCCGGCGGCCCAGACCACTGTTGATTTTGCGGTGCCGCATACCTTGTCGCTGACCTATATTCCGAAATGGTTAAGTTCGCTGGAATCCGGCTTCGGTCCGCTCAATTCACGACTGATCGCCCTCAATGTGCATGATGCCGTCATGACCATCGTCGACGGCGGTTGTGATTTGCTGTTGTGTTACCACCATCCACGCCAACCGGTGCAGCTCGACTCCAGTCGCTACGATATGCTCACGCTGGGACGCGAAAGCGTACGGCCCTACTCACGCTGTGATCGTGGCGGCCAGCCGGACTATGTCTTCCCCGGTAGCGCCAAGGCACCGCTACCGTTTTTGTCGTACACCCCGAATGCCTATCTGGGGCGCATGGTGGAATTGATTCTGACAGATGCCAAGGCTCCCTTGCATCTTGAGAAACATTACGAGACCGATATGTCTGAAAGTCTCAAAATGATGGCGCTGGAAGGCCATGGTGTAGCCTTTTTGCCTGAGTCTTCGGTACTGCGCGAAGTCCGCAACAAGCAACTGGCGCGCGCCGACGGTGCAATGGGAGCATGGGAAGTCGAGATGGAAATTCGACTTTACCGTGAACGACCGACGCCACAACGCAGCGGCAAGGTATTGGTGGCGCGCTTATGGGACTACTTGCTGGAGCAGGAGGAAAAGCGCAGCGCAAGCCCGCAACGTAACAAAAAATCGGTCAAAAGCAGCTAGCAATGGGCCTCGTGGATGGTTATGCGTGGATTGCATAGTTGCATGCGCACAAAGCATTAGCGTTGTTGGTAGCCCTTGCCATACGATGGCGTCGCTATCGATGGCGGGTCAGTATGCATACCCTAACGGCATTTTTGTGCGCCGGGTTTGCGTCGGCACGCTGGGCCGGATGGTTCCGGCCGGTGGTTGTACAGTGATTGCAACGTATTGCCTAAGTCTGGAGATTTATGCAATGCGTTCTCGCATCAGGCGACTTTTCTCCTCGTGTAAGGAGTAGGATAGCCTGCGGCGACATACAGATTCGCTGCGCAACTGTCTCGACCTCAATATAGCTAACGCATTGCGAACAAAAGGAGCGATTGCATCATGTCGAACGTACCAGTCCAGCACGAAGTCCCTTCCTACGTTACCCCGCATGGCATTGGGCCATGGGGCGTATACCTTGAACAAATCGATCGTGTCACACCCTATCTGGGTTCGCTGGCACGTTGGGTGGAAACCCTCAAGCGACCCAAGCGCATTCTCATCGTCGATGTGCCGATTGAGCGTGACGACGGCACCATTGCCCACTTCGAAGGCTATCGCGTGCAACACAATACCTCGCGCGGTCCAGGCAAGGGTGGTGTGCGTTTTCACCAGGACGTCACTCTGTCTGAAGTGATGGCGCTGTCAGCATGGATGACCGTCAAGAATGCAGCCGTCAACGTGCCTTATGGTGGTGCTAAAGGCGGTATCCGGGTTGATCCGCGTACTTTGTCACGTGGTGAATTGCAACGCATCACGCGTCGCTATACCAGTGAAATCGGTATCATCATTGGACCGAATAAAGACATTCCTGCGCCTGACGTCAACACCGATTCGCAAATCATGGCATGGATGATGGATACCTATTCCATGAACCAAGGCAGCACAGCCTCAGGCGTGGTGACTGGCAAGCCGATTTCTCTTGGCGGCAGTCTTGGTCGCCATGAAGCAACCGGTCGTGGGGTATTTGTGGTCGGTTGTGAAGCGGCAGCCAAACGCAATATGGACATCAGCACTGCACGCGTTGCCGTGCAGGGTTTTGGTAATGTCGGCGGTATTGCTGCGCGCTTGTTTGCAGAAGCTGGCGCGAAAGTGGTCGCGGTACAGGATCATATTTCAACGGTCGTGCGCAGCAGCGGTCTTGATGTCCCCGCATTGCTGGCGTATGTCGCGAAAAATGGTAGCGTCGCTGGTTTTCCGGGCGGTGATGAAGTTCAGGACCGTGCATTGTTTTGGGCAACGGATTGTGACATTCTGGTGCCTGCTGCACTCGAACAGCAAATCACGGAAGCCAATGCGGGATCGATCCGCGCTACGATCATTCTCGAAGGTGCGAATGGACCGACGACACCCGCAGCAGATGATATCTTGCATGACAAGGGTGTGCTGATCGTTCCCGATGTGATTGCCAATGCCGGTGGTGTCACGGTGAGTTATTTCGAATGGGTGCAGGATTTCTCCAGCTTCTTCTGGACCGAGGATGAAATCAACGAGCGTCTGACACGCATCATGCGTGAGGCTTTTGCCGCAGTTTGGCAATTGGCCGACGAAAAGAAAGTGTCGCTACGTACGGCGGCTTTCATTGTTGCTTGCACACGTGTGTTGCAAGCGCGTGAAATGCGCGGTTTGTACCCTTGATTGACCGTGGGCTGCGGTCGCAAAAAATACAACATCAACGACCAAAGCCCGCAACAGCAGCAATAAAAGATGAGCTTGCCGCAGTAAGCTCAGTGTGGTCTTGGCGTCACAAGTTTATGCATGGCACTTGTGACGATCATGATCGCGGCAGTAACAGAAGGAGACAACGTTGCATCCATCGCGCTAGACGATGGGGCACGCAGACAATGAAAAAACTAAAATCTATTTCTGTTCGATGACACAATGTTGGTCGACGATGCTTCGTCGCGAGGCCTTGCACTCCAATCCCCTTATCTTGTTGATTACTGGCGTTACTGCTGGCAGCCTGTGTGACGGGATTTTCAGGCATGGTTATTGCTGACTGTAGTTCTTGTTCAGTCGCCACCACTAGCCAACATTTGCCTGTGTCAAAACGAGTGATGTTCGGCAAAATGGCGGTTGATGAGATTGTTTGCTTCTCGGCACGTCAAACCTTTGCACGCTAGTGCACAATGGCAGGATGCTTGTTGCCGGTTGCACCGAGCACAATGGCAAGAGAGCGGTAAGATGTTTCTCCCAAAACCAGGTTTTCACTGTATTTTTTGGCTTGATTAGGGGTCTTTTTCTGAGCAGTCATACGGCCGATTGTTTTTTGCAAACTATAGCAATTTACGAGCAAAATAGCCCCTTTTCGGGTGCGAAGGCTATTGTTGAAGAAGGGCTTTTGGTACACTACGTAAAATTTTTCCAGGAGGTCACATGAAGTTATTAAAGCTAGCAGGAGTATTGGTCGGTGCGAGTGTCTTGATGAGCGCCGTGCACGCTGAAGAGTTGACAGGTCGTCTGAAGAAAATCAAGGAAACCGGTACATTGACGCTGGGTGTTCGCGATGCATCGATTCCATTTTCTTACCTGGATGATAAGCAATCGTATCAAGGCTATTCGATCGACCTGTGCTTGAAGGCAGCTACTGCTATTCAAAAGAAATTGGGTTTGACGTCGTTGAGCGTCAAGATGGTTCCTGTTACATCGGCCACACGTATTCCATTGATTGCCAACGGCACCACAGATATCTCTTGTGACTCCGCGACCAACAACATGGAACGTCAAAAGCAAGTTGCTTTCGCCGTCACCGAGTTCGTGACCGCGAACCGTTTCCTGTCGAAGAAATCGGCTGGTCTGAAGACACTGGATGATCTGAAGGGCAAGACAATTGTCTCGACTTCGGGTACGTCCAACCTCAAGCAAATCACTACACTCAATACCGAACGTAATCTGGGCATGAATATCCTGGCAGCCAAGGATCATGCAGAAGCATTCCTGATGGTCGAAACCGGTCGTGCAGTGGCTTTCGTCATGGATGACATTCTGTTGTCCTCGCTGGCGGCCAACTCCAAGGCACCAGGCGACTACGTGGTGTCGAGCGAAGCATTGTCAGTCGAGCCTTACGGTCTGATTTTGCCGCTGGGCGATGTCGCTTTCAAGAAAGTGGTTGACGACGCGATGATCAACATCTACAAGGGTGATGACATCAAGAAGATTTACGCGAAATGGTTCCAGTCGCCGATTCCACCTAAAGGTGTCAACCTGAACGTGCCAATGAGCCCACAATTGCAAGCTGTGTTTGCCAATCCTACCGATTCCGGCGAACCATCAGCCTATGCTGCTGTTCCGGAAGCGCAAAAGCAATCGTCGAAGAAGAAGTAAGCACAAAGCACAGCATCTCATTGCTGTGCGGTAAAAAACGAAACGGGGGAGTTGTCCCCCGTTTTGTTTAAGTTGGCGAGTAAAAGTTGTCGGCTATAGCAAGACCTGTTCAAAAGCTGTTGGTAACGTACGATGCGGGCAGCCTGGCGACGTGGCAATAACGCATTCTTGATCGCAAACGAAGAGACAAGAAGAAGAGGGTATTTATGCATTACAACTGGAACTGGGGCATCTTCTGGGAGCAATCTCCCGATGGTATCTCCTACATTGACACATTACTGATCGGTCTAGAATGGACCCTCGCCACAGCCTTGCTGGCCTGGATCATGGCCTTGGCGCTGGGCACCGTTGTCGGCACCATTCGTACAACCCAGAAACCATGGGCGGTGCGTATTGCCAACGGCTACGTTGAGGTGTTTCGTAACATCCCGCTGCTGGTACAGATGTTTCTCTGGTATTTCGTGATGCCGGAGTTGCTGCCTACTGCCGCCGGTGATTGGCTCAAGAGCCTGCCGAATGCCTCATTTGTGACGGCTTTCCTAGCGTTGGGATTCTTCACTTCCTCGCGGGTGGCGGTACAAGTTTCGACCGGTATCAATGCCTTGCCGCGCGGTCAGCGTATGGCGGGTGCGGCGCTCGGGTTGACACCAGTGCAGACCTATCGCTATGTTCTACTGCCGATGGCGTTTCGTATCATCATTCCGTCGCTGACCAATGAGTTTGCCGCGATTATCAAGAACAGTTCGGTGGCCTTGACCATCGGTCTGGTGGAGTTGACCGCAGCGACCTATTCCATGCGCGAATTCACCTTTCAGACCTTTGAAGCGCTGACCGGCGCTACCATCATCTACATCATCATTTCCGTCATTGCGCTGTTGCTAGCGCGAGTTCTGGAAAAAATGACTGCCGTGCCAGGCTATATCACCGGCGGCAGCGCCAGCACAGGAGGACATTAAGTCATGTTTTCTAATTTCGACTTCGACGTTATTGAGCGCTCGTGGTATTACCTGATCACGACCGGCCTCAAATTCACCATGGTGCTGACTATTTCAGCGATGGTCGGCGGTGTCATTATCGGCACGTTTCTGGCGATGATGCGCCTGTCCAGCAACAAGCCGCTGTCCTTCATTGCAACCACCTACGTCAATCTGATTCGCTCGGTGCCGCTGGTGCTGGTGATTTTCTGGTTCTACTTCTTGGTGCCGTTTATCGGCGCCTGGATCATCGGTTCCAGCGAACCGATTCAGGTCGGCGCATTTCAGTCGGCGCTGATTACCTTCATTTTGTTTGAAGCGGCCTATTATTGCGAAATCATGCGTTCGGGCATTCAGTCCATTCCGCGTGGCCAGGTATTTGCCGGATACGCTATTGGCATGAATTACTGGCAAATGATGGGCAACGTCGTGTTGCCGCAGGCATTTCGCAATGTCATGCCGATCTTGCTGACGCAGACGATTGTGTTGTTCCAAGACGTATCGCTGGTATATGTGCTGGGTTCGGTGCCGGACTTTGTCACTAGTGCTTCCAAGATTGCTCAGCGAGATGGCCGTCTGGTGGAAATGTACCTGTTCGTCGCCGTGATCTACTTTGTGATGAGTTTCGCGTTGTCGCAAACTGTCAAGCGCTTCCAGCACAAGATCGCCATCATTCGCTAATCGACCACGCCGGTCCGTGACCGGCGGACATACCGTATTCAGGAATTAGGAGAAATAAATGATTGAACTCAACAATGTCAGCAAGTGGTATGGCAGTTTCCAGGTTCTGACCGATTGCAGCACCAGCGTCGCCAAGGGCGATGTGGTTGTGGTTTGCGGCCCTTCTGGTTCGGGCAAGTCGACGCTGATCAAGACCGTCAATGGTCTGGAGCCTTTCCAGAAAGGCACCATCACTGTAGATGGCGTTTCAGTTGGAGATCCCAAAACCAATCTGTCGAAGTTGCGTGCACGCATCGGCATGGTGTTCCAGAATTTTGAGTTGTTTCCACATTTGTCGATTCGTGAAAATCTGACCATCGGTCAGGTCAAAGTGCTGGGTCGCAGCGTTGATGAAGCTACCGAGAAAGGGTTGAAATACCTGGATCGCGTCGGTCTGATTGCGCAAAAAGACAAGTTTCCAGGCCAATTGTCGGGTGGGCAGCAACAACGTGTGGCCATTGCTCGTGCATTGTCCATGGATCCGATTGCGATGCTGTTCGATGAACCGACATCGGCGCTGGATCCCGAAATGATCAATGAAGTGCTCGACGTCATGGTAGGTCTGGCACAAGAAGGCATGACCATGATGGTTGTGACGCATGAAATGGGCTTTGCACGGAAGGTTGCCAATCGTGTCATTTTCATGGACAAGGGATTGGTGGTGGAGGACTGCAAGAAGGATGACTTCTTTGCGTCACCGCGTTCGGAGCGTGCGCGCGACTTCCTGGCCAAGATCATCACGCATTAAGCCTGTTGGAGGTGTCCTTCGTGATGCCTCAGGCAGTGCAGTGCAGCAGTATGGAAAACCGTCCGGCGTCAGCCGCGACGGTTTTATTTTTTATTCGGCTGAAAATTCGCGGCTCTGGCGCTTGATCTACCGCAATCGGTGAGCCACCCCTTGCGGTAAAATAGCGCCCTGAGCGCAGCTGGTGCAGCACGGCCGCGCTACACCACATCAACAAAAATCGGGAAGAAGAGAACGTAATGAGCGACGTAGTTACCATTACTCGGCCGGATGACTGGCATTTACATTTACGTGACGGCGCAACCATGGCCAGCGTATTGCCGCACACGGCGCATCAATTCGCACGGGCGATCGTCATGCCGAACCTTAAACCTCCGGTGACTACGACTGAACAGGCTGCTGCTTATCGGCAACGCATTCTGGCGGCTTTGCCGGTCGGCATGCAGTTTGAGCCGCTGATGGTGTTGTACCTCACTGACAATACGCCGCCGGAAGAAATTCACAAGGCTCGCGCCAGTGGTTTCGTCCATGCTGTGAAGTTGTATCCGGCAGGCGCGACCACTAATTCTGATGCCGGTGTAACGGACTTGCGTAAATGCTACAAAACGCTGGAAGCGTTGCAGGAAACCGGTATGCCATTTCTGGTCCATGGTGAAGTGACCGATCCTGCGATTGATATTTTTGACCGTGAGGCCGTCTTCATTGATCGTGTGATGCAGCCGCTCAGACGTGACATGCCGGAGCTCAAAGTGGTGTTCGAGCACATTACGACCAAGGAAGCGGCTGACTATGTCGCCAGCGCCGAGGGGCCGATTGCAGCGACCATCACTGCACATCACCTGCTGTATAACCGTAATGAGATTTTCAAGGGCGGCATTCGTCCGCATTACTACTGCCTGCCGGTGCTCAAACGTGAAATCCATCGACAGGCCTTGGTGGCGGCGGCCATTTCGGGCAGCGACAGGTTTTTCCTTGGCACTGATTCTGCACCCCATCCCAAGGGTCTGAAAGAACACGCTTGCGGTTGCGCTGGTTGCTATACCGCTTTGCATGCACTTGAGCTGTACGTGCAAGCTTTCGACCAGGCAGGAGCGTTGGACAAGCTGGAAGCTTTTGCCAGCTTCAATGGGCCAGCGTTTTACGACCTGCCACGTAATCAAGGGCAGGTGAGCTTGCGCCGTGAAAGCTGGACTATCCCCGCCGAGTTGCCTATGGGCGAGACTACCGTGGTGCCGCTCAATGGCGGTGAAACCATGCAGTGGAAACTGCTCTGAGCCAGTGTTTGGCAAACATCTATTTGCAAGAAAGTAGCGTCATGCAATTCATTGATCAATTCATTAGCGAACTCGATAAAGCGCTGCGTGTGGTGAGCGGGGTGGTAGCGGCGTCGCGCCCAAATCCCGCCACGGCACTTGCCGAGGTGCCGCTCAGTGATGCTGAAAAGCGCCATAGTGCCGGCTTGATGCGCATCAATCATGTGGGCGAGGTGTGCGCCCAAGCGCTTTACGATGCGCAGGGACGGTTTGCGCAGTCAGCTGCCTTGAAGCAGCAGTTTGCGCATGCCGGCATTGAGGAGGAAGATCATTTGGCCTGGACTGCAGAGCGGTTGCATGAACTGGGCTCGCATACTAGTCTGCTCAATCCATTGTGGTATGCCGGCTCTTATGTGCTGGGCTCGATTGCCGCGCATGTAGGTGACGCCCGCAATCTAGGCTTTGTCGCTGAAACCGAACGCCAGGTCGAGCAGCACTTGATCAGTCATCTGGATAAACTGCCGGCACAAGATATCAAATCGCGCGCCATCGTTGATCAGATGCGCCAGGATGAAGTCGCTCATGCCGAAGCTGCGGTTGCACTGGGTGCGGCGGCGATGCCGCTACCCGTGCGTGGACTTATGCAGGCAATGTCCAAGGTCATGACGACAGTGGCATATCGAATCTAGCCGCGGCATCGTCGCATAAACTTATTGTTGCTGCGCTGGATCGGCCAGATCGTCGATGATTTCAAATGAATGGCTTATTTCGGCAGTTTTTTCCAGCATGATCGAAGCCGAGCAATATTTGTCGTGTGACAACTTGATGGCGCGCTCGACAACATTTTGCTTCAGGTTGCGACCGCTTACCGTGAAGTGGAAATGGATCTTGGTGAACACTTTAGGATCCTGCTCGGCACGCTCGGATTTCAACGTTACTTCGCAGCCTCGGATGTCTTGTCCGCTTTTGCGCAAAATCACCACCACATCGTAAGCCGTGCAGCCGCCGGTGCCTAGCAGTACGACTTCCATCGGCCGTGGCGCCAGATTGCGGCCGCCGCCTTCCGGCGCGCCATCCATTGCGACTACATGGCCAGAGCCGGTTTCAGCCAAAAATGTCATGCCGGAAAGGCCGGCCCAGCGTACTGTGCATTCCATATGCGTTCTCGTTGAGTAAATTGGAGGAGGCCACTATTGTAGCTTTTTCGGAAAGATCGTTCCGCATTGCCTGATTATCCGCACACTGGCGCAGATTGAGGAGAAATATAATAATATTGCAAAGCAG
>Ga0302155_10001373_pt1 | contig 17686 bp, 13 predicted proteins | sample I_Bog_N3_1_FD_193508 | JGI IMG/M metagenome (GOLD analysis project Ga0302155, IMG submission 193508) | Peat permafrost microbial communities from Stordalen Mire near Abisko, Sweden - I_Bog_N3_1 | ecosystem: Environmental > Terrestrial > Soil > Wetlands > Peat | place: Sweden: Abisko, Stordalen...
TAGTCCAAATAGTATCCCATATTACTGCTTAAATAGTTTCCCATGAGATTCTATTGCATTTGTCCAACTTAAATACAACTACACACATATAGCGACACCTCATAATCAAACCATAATCAAACCATATTTCAGCGCAAATACCAGACCAGCTCAATCACCGCATTGACAAGGTTCGATTGCGTACAGAACGATTCAGATCGTCCAGCTAATATTGACGTAACGCATCGCATATCGGTACGTTGGTTTCAATTAACTGACTTTTGGAGAATGACATGAAGAAGAAAAATGACGGCCAGCAAAAAGCGGTGAGCACCACTCCATCTAGTGCGCCATCTGCAGTGAAAAACCTCAAAGAAAAAGCCGAGCAGAGTGAAGTGGCTGGCAGACACAAAAATGATGGGCAGATCGGACATAAGGGAGCCCGCTAAACGGCTGCGAACAAGTGTGACAGCAGTATCTGATATTATCCATATAAGATAATATCAGATAGCAATATATATGAGCCTATCAGATACTCACATAGACCCACGCATGCAGGCCCGATTTTAATGGCACAAGAACTCGCTTGTATTCGTCGACTTCATACGCATCCGCAGCATGTAATTCGTCTTCTGTGATGTCAAATACAATTCCCAGAATCTCTTGCTTTGGATTGGTACTCGGCCTGAGAATCGGATGATGGGTTTTACCGCTTAACGCCACGATTTCCGGATCCTGTATCGCCAGCATCGACTGTTCATAACCAAGAATAGCATCCTCTCTACCAACAAGTTCTCGTCCAAATTGCGCCAACTGCACTTCTTTATGTTGCAAAGTCCCGTATGAAAATAGCAAGACTGATGTAGTTACTACGTCGTTCATCTCGTCACCTTTCCGTTAAAAAAACCAATATGGCAGCAACATATTATCATAATTTACACAAAATCAATTGCACGCATTTTTATTAATTTAAATATAACATTTAACGATAATGCATATATTTAACATTTCAATGAATTGTAGTTATTGTGTTTCCCTAAAGCATCAACTAAGATGAAAAGTACTACAGCACAATATTACACAAAGCATTACTGCCTATCTCAGATAGCCGATGCCAACCATTACCATAAGAGCACTATAATGACTATTGCACAACGACTTTATGCCCTGATTATCGTAGTAGTTGTTAGCTTACTTGGCTTTTTCGGGGTAACAACATACCAAATGGAACGTGTGTTCACGGCGGCCAATTACGCCCAAATCAATTCTGTACCTAGCTTACTCGCCATCGCTGAAGCAAACACTGCACTCACACATTATCGCGTGATGATTTGGCAACATATTGCTGCAAAAGATGCGGCTAAACATGCCGATATTGAAAAAACAATGGCTGAAGATCATGCTAACGTCATTGCCGCCTTGAATAAATATGAAAAAGAAGATATTTCCGATGACAAAGATAGAGCATTACTCGCAGTGGACAGATCTGGATTAGCAGAAGTAGCTAGCTTATTCACCAATGCACTCGCGTTATCCAACCAAGATAAAGCCGATGAAGCGCGTGATTTGTTATTAGCCAATTCAAGCAAAATGAAACAATTACTGGATGCAATTAAAGCACACCGCGACTATAACGAACAATTGGCAAAACAAGGCGAAACCGATGCCAATGCAAGCCTCGTATTTAGTCACTGGCTGTCTGGTATCACTGTCGCGATATTAATTGTTTTTATTCTAGCAATGGGATTGACGATCATCAGAAAAATTGTGGGCTCACTGCAGCAAGCAGTCACCATCACAGAAACAGTCGCAAAAGGCGATTTAACCAGTCAAATCCCAACATCCTCCAATGATGAATTTGGCCGTTTGATGCAAGCCTTGAAAAAAATGAATGACAGCTTGATCCATGTTGTTAGTCAGGTATATGTTGGAACGGAAACCATTGCAACAGCATCCGGTCAGATCGCCAACGGCAATATGGATTTATCGTCACGCACGGAACATCAGGCCAGCGCACTGGAAGAAACCGCATCGTCCATGGAAGAAATTACTGCAACAGTCAAACACAATGCCGACAATGCCCGTCAAGCAAATCAATTGGCCTTATCTGCTTCGGATGTGGCAATTAAAGGGGGTGCGGTGGTTTCTCAGGTTGTTGACACCATGGGGGCGATTAATACCTCATCCAAAAAAATTGTGGATATTATCGGCGTGATTGACGGTATTGCATTTCAAACCAATATTTTGGCGTTGAATGCCGCCGTGGAAGCAGCACGTGCAGGTGAGCAAGGACGCGGATTTGCTGTTGTGGCCTCGGAAGTGCGCAGTTTGGCGCAACGCTCCGCTGCCGCAGCCAAAGAAATTAAAACCTTAATTAATGAATCCGTTGAAAATGTCGATGTAGGCTCAAAACTGGTAAATCAGGCGGGATCGACCATGCAAGAAGTGGTTGCTAGCATTGGTCGTGTCACCGATATCATGGCAGAAATTACCGCCGCATCACAAGAACAAACTGCAGGTATTGAACAAGTGAATCAAGCCATTACACAAATGGACGAAGTCACCCAACAAAATGCCGCATTAGTCGAAGAAGCTGCCGCTGCAACGCAGGCATTGCAGGAACAAACAGGAAATCTGGCTCAGGTCGTATCCATGTTTAATTTAGGGACCAACCGCGTTGCTGCTAATGTCGCGGCCAAAACAGTACCGTTTAAATCTACATCACTGAAATCCTCACCAGCACCAAGAAAATTGGCCTCCTCCAATAAATCCACTTCAACGAAGAAATTTCCACCCACTATTGTGTCAAATGTGACAACAAATAATGATGAATGGGAAACTTTCTAAGGTCTTTCACTTATTTTATGTTGCAGCGCACAAATTTATCTTGACACGCGCAAATTATCGGTTAAACTTCATCATGTTGCAGTGCACCATGATGTTTGGTGCTTAACCCACAATTACTTTGACCTCAAGGAAAATATCATGTCCGCATTCCCAAAAACTCTGTCCGTATCCCCACAAGTTCAAGCGCAATTCGATACACAAATTGCATCATTGACAGCATTAGCGACTAACGCTTTAGATGGCGTTTCTAAAATTGTTGAATTGAACCTGTCCGCTGTTAAAGCGTCGACTGGCGAATCAATTGTTTCAGCAAAACAAATCTTAGCTGCAAAAGATCCACAAGAATTCTTCGCTCTGTCAACAACCTTGGCTCAGCAAAATGCTGAAAAAATGCAATCATATGGTCGTCATCTGACTTCTATTTTGACAGCAACACAAGCTGTATTTACTAACCACGCAGAATCACAAATCGCTGATGCACAACGCAGTGTTACTGCCTTGGTTGATGAAGTAACTAAAAATGCACCAGCTGGTACAGAACCTGCTGTTGCTATGTTGAAATCAGCATTGGGCAATGCCGCTGCTGGTTACGAACAACTGACAAAAACATCAAAACAAGCAGCTGAAGCAATCGAATCAAATTTGACTAATGTTCACCAACAAGTAACACAAGCTGTTGAAAAAGTTGTTGCTCACACATCTAAAAAATAAATCGGTACTTCATCCTGCCGAGCGGGTTGATGTATTGCATTACCTGCAGATGACGTAATTACGGGTCGCATTGCGACCCGTAATTACGTCATCCCCCCAGTCATGTTAACAATAAATAGGGAGCACCATGCTTTATCAAATGCATACCCAGAGTCGCGTTTTGTTACATCCGTTAATGCAATGGGCAAATAACTCTGCGCAGCAATGGACTAACCAGTATTTTCCGCTAGCGCACACGCCGTTTGCAAAACAAATGGCTGCCAATTGCGAATTACTGTATCGCCTAGGCAAACATTATGACAAACCCCTGTTTGCCATTGACAGCGTACTGATCAATGACCAAGCTGTGACAATTACTGAAGAGATCGTATTGAGCAAAGCATTTTGCACATTACTTCATTTCAAGAAACAACCCACCGCAGGCCAAACAACAGCGCTTAACCAAGCTAAAGTCTTGCTCGTAGCACCTTTATCCGGTCACCATGCAACTCTGCTGCGCGATACTGTACGCGGCTTACTGCCTGACCACGACGTATATATCACGGATTGGACTGACGCAAGAATGGTGCCCTTAGCGCAAGGCACATTCCATTTACACGATTATATTTATTACGTACAGGATTTTATCCGCCTGCTTGGACCAGAATTACATGTAATTTCCGTATGCCAACCTACAGTACCGGTACTAGCTGCTATTTCACTATTGGCCACGGAAAAAGATGCACATTTACCTAAATCCATGACCATGATGGGTGGCCCGATTGACCCGCGTATTTCGCCGACAAAAGTGAATTTACTGGCAACGGAAAAACCGTTTTCGTGGTTTGAAAATACCGTCATTTATCGGGTTCCAGCCAATTACCCGGGGGCCGGACGCAAAGTGTACCCTGGCTTTTTACAGTATGCCGGCTTTATTGCAATGAACCCGGAACGCCATGCTAAAAGCTACCAGAAATTTTATGAAGATTTGGCTAGTGGCGAAGATATCTCAGCCGAACAGCATCGTCAGTTCTACAACGAATACAATGCCGTTTTGGATATGTCGGCCGACTATTATCTAGAAACCATACAAACCGTATTTCAGGACTTTAGTCTGCCGTTGGGAACATGGGATGTGGAAGGCAAGCGTGTTCGTCCACAAGATATTTCCTCAGTCGCCTTGTTTACCATTGAAGGTGCGCTGGATGATATTTCTGGAGCGGGTCAAACCCATGCTGCACACACTTTATGCAGCAATATTCCAGAATCAAAACGTCAACAGTACACGGCACCGGAATGCGGCCATTTCGGCATTTTTTCAGGTCGTCGCTGGCGTGAAACTGTTTGTCCAAAAATAACAGCGTTCATTAAAGAAAATTCCTGATCGAGTTATTTGTATTCTTCCGCCACCAGTTGGTACTTCTGCATTTTGTGATAGAGGGTTTGCTTAGGCAAACCTAATATTTCACCGGCTTGCGTCACATTTCCACGTTGTCTGCGCAGTTCCATGTCAATTAACGCACGCTCAAAGTGCGTTACCTGATCCGCCAAGGTGGGCGTTGACGTTGCTTGCGGAAATAATGCGCCGTCTTTTTCAACTATCCCCAACACAAAACGATCGGCAATATTGCGTAACTCACGTACATTCCCCGGCCACGAGTGTGCCATCAAACGCTGCATTTGCGCATTCGTGACCATCGGTGCAGCGCGATTATAGCGTAGCGCCGCATGCAACACAAAATGCTCAAACAACATGGGAATATCGTCGCGCCGGTCGCGCAATGGCGGTATCGTCAACACAATCAAATTAAGTCGATAATATAAGTCAGCGCGGAATTTATTTTGCTCTGCCAACATACTCAGATCCAATTTCGCAGCCGCGATCACCCGTACATTGATGGCTAATTGCTCATTTGAACCTAAGCGCGCAATGGTGCGTTCTTGCAATGTCCGTAACAGCTTAATTTGCAACACCATGGGCATACTTTCTATTTCATCCAGAAATAACGACCCATTGTCAGCAAACTCTATTTTGCCCATCTGCCGCTTTACCGCACCGGTAAACGCCCCAGATTCATGCCCAAATACCTCGCTTTCAAATAATGCTTCTGGGATCGCACCACAATTGAGTGCAACAAAATTATATTTTTTTCGTTGACTATGGTCGTGCAAGCAGCGTGCAACCACTTCTTTTCCTGAACCGGTTTCACCGTAAATTAATACGTCGGCATTCGTGTCAGCAACATCTACGATAATGCGCCGGAGTTCGGTCATGGCGGCAGAATTACCCAGTAATACCGACTCAATTCCCTGACGATTTTGCAAACGTTCTCGCAGTGCGACCACTTCCAACAATAGTCCACGCGCTTCCATGGCGCGACGTGCTACTTCGATCAATTGCTCAGACGAATACGGCTTCTCGATAAAATCATACGCACCATTACGCATAGCATCGACTGCCATGGTGATATCTCCATGGCCCGTCACCAAAATCACGGGAATACCCTGATCGACCGCTTTGATGTGCCGTAACAATTCCAGCCCGCTGCTTCCCGGCAATTTCACATCGGTAATCACAATCCCAGCAAACCCTGGCACAATATATTTGTGCGCAAGTTCAGCAGAAGAACAACTATCCACCAATAAACCTGCCAACTGAAATGCCTGCGTACTACCAACACGAACCGCAGGATCATCTTCTACCAATAAAATCCGCAGATGATGTATTGCTAGAACAGGGGCATGTGGATGTGTCGCGTCGGCGCTTGGTGTAAGTAAGGACATAATTCTTTAGTTTTCGTTAAGCTGCTGCGAGTTCCACCGTAAACAAGGCCCCAGTATCGACCGCATTGCTATTGGGCATCATTGTCGCGATGACGTTTTTACCGGTTAGTATACCGCCAAACTCCCCCACGATTTGCGATGAAATAACGAGCCCAAGTCCTAAACCAAGCCCATGTGGTTTGGTGGTAAAAAAAGGTTCAAATAAATGCGGTACCACATCATCAGGAATCCCTGTGCCAGTATCTCTGACGGTAATAAATACCCGTTCCGCACCAACAGCAAGCTCATGTCCTTCGCACTGCCTTGCGACGTTAATCATCAAACAACGATGCGCACTATTGAGCATCGAATCGAGTGCATTGATAAAAAGATTCACTAATACCTGCTCAATACGATTAGCATCACCCAATGCAAAAATATCGCCCTGCTCTTCTTCGGGCTCGACCTCAACGACGACATCAACCTGTTCCAATACCAAGCGTCGCTCAACTAAAAATAAGGCATTTTCTATCACACGTCGAAGTGATACCGGCGTCAAGATAGAGGGGGACTTACGGGAAAAAACCTTAAGTTGGCGTGTAATTGCCCCCATACGGTCAATCAATTCTAAAATTACGCTCAAATTATTTTTTACTTCCGCCGTATTGCCGCGATCAAGCAATACCAAAGCATTATCTGACATGGTACGTAATGCGGTTAGTGGCTGATTCAATTCATGGGTGATCCCCGCTGACATTTGCCCCAATACCGCCATTTTGCTAGACTGAATCAATTGGTTTTGCGCCAATTGCAATGCGAGTTGGGCCTGATGCCGATCTTTGATTTCCTGCGTCAATTCCAGCGTGGTCGAATTCAGTGCCGCGGTGCGTTCTTGCACCATTTGCTCCAGATTATCATAGGCACGTTGAAGGCGTTCTTTGGCCAAACTACTTTGCACTACCGCCAAGTGCCGCTGGCGCAAATATAAGAATAAAACCACAAGAAAACTCAGTACAACAGCAGCAAATGCACTGGTTGCGCGAGCACTTTTTTTTACTTTACTTAAATCGGATAATAAAATGAAGCGCCAATTTGGCTGCATCAGTGTTCTAGTTTGCGCCAGCAATTGGGTTTTAGTTGTTAACAGTACAGCGGGCGCTATCTGATTGCGCGTTTCTAATACGGACCGACTGGCTGGCAACTGCAGTGAAACAACACGCGTACCATCGTCAAATACCTGTACATCATGCCACTGCAATGAGGGCAACGTCTGGTTATCGTATTGGTGTATTTGCCCCAGACGCACGCTGAGTTGAGGAGCCAAACTGCCTAAACTCGTGTACTTCAGTGCTGGGTCCGAGCTAAGAATAATGATATTGTTTTCATCCACCAAGATGACATTATCGATACCTTGCACCCAATTTTTTTCTAATTTTTCTAGGCTGACTTTGACCGTCGCGACACCCAGCAATTTCCCATGCTGATAAATACCGCGGGCAAAATAATACCCCGCTTCGTTACTAATGGTTCCAATCGCGTAGAAGCGCCCTTGAGTGTCATGCAAGGCGGCCTGCACATAAGGACGAAATGCCAGATCAGCGCCCATAAAACTGGTGGGGGTATTCCAGTTACTGGATGCCACGGTAATACCATTCACGTCAAGCACATAGATAACACTGGATTTAGCTTGCGTATTGACTTGCTCAAGGTAAATGTTGGCCGCTTTTATACGCTCCGGATCGCGTGGCGATGCCAACAGTCCGGTTATTTGTGGATTTAATTCCAATGTTTTAGGAAGGTAATCGTATTTCTCTAGTGCATTATCGACGGATGCGACGTACACATCGAGATGTTGCAGGCCGGTTTGACGTAAATAATCCAGCCCTGTACGTAAACTGAGGAAATAGCTTCCCACGACAATACCGATGCAACAAAGTGCCACTCCGAGCCAAACGAGTACGCGTTGAGGATGTGCACACAACCGCTGGAGCAGCATAGAGAAAGCGGCGGTTGTGCGTATAAACAATATTAGTGCCGCCTATTTCTTACTGGTTTTGGCGCCAGCTTTCGCTGCCAAAGGTGCGGCAGCTTGCTGCACATTATGCTGCAGTGTTTCTACTGCTTTACGGGTAGTTTGTATCAATTGATCAAAACTACTATCCGCATTACTCAAGATGGATTGTAAAGCGGCGACCGCATTCTCGGATCCGGCCGGTGCATTGGTTGCTGCCAACGCCAGTATTTCTTGCAATTTTTGGCGCGATTGCGCTAATTGATCTTCGGCGGCTTTGGTGATGTGTGGCTGTAAACTGTTAGTGATTTCAGTTAGTTGACGACCATATTCCAATGCCTTGTCAGCTGCTGGTTGTATCGTCGCTGTGACCGCGGCAATAAATGCTTGCGGATCTTTCGCCGCACCCAGACCTTTGCCTGATTCAGACAGTTCCTGCATAGACGATTTCACCGCTGCCACGTTGAGATCGATGACCTTTTCTACACCCTCAAATGCCTTCGAAGTCAGGCTGGTAATAACTTGAATTTGAGCATCAAAATGCGCCTTAGTTGCAGCTAAAAACTGTTCTTGAGTCGACAACATAACATTCTCCTAGAAGGGTAAAGAAGGGTAAGATAGCCAGAGCTAGCTAGTGATAAAACAGGATAGACACGGCGCTGTTTTTCTTTTTAAAAAAACAGCGCCGCGTTTACTAATGTAGTGCATTGACGCATTACATTTACATTACGACTACGACATGTGTTGACCACCATTAATCGCGATATTAGCACCCGTCAGAAAAGCAGCCTCATCCGATGCCAGATACGCTACCAGTCCGGCAACTTCTTCCGGTTTACCCAAACGTGCCATTGGGATTTGCGGAATAATCTTCGTATTCAACACTTCTTCAGCAATCGCCATGACCATTTTTGTACCGATATAACCCGGTGAAATGGTATTCACAGTCACACCCTTACGCGCCACTTCTAATGCCAGCGCTTTAGTAAAACCGTGCATACCGGCTTTAGCTGCTGCATAGTTGGTTTGACCAAAGGCCCCTTTTTGACCATTTACTGATGAAATATTAATGATACGACCCCAACCACGATCCACCATACCGTCACATACTGGCTTGGTCATGTTAAAGACGGAGTCCAAATTGGTACTCATCACTGCATCCCAATTAGGTTTATCCATTTTTTTGAACGTCATATCGCGGGTGATCCCAGCATTGTTGACTAACACATCAACTGGGCCGAGATCTTTTTCGATGGTCGCGATGCACGCACTCGCTGAATCGTAATTCGCCACATCACATGGATAAGCACGGAAATGAAAACCTTGTTTTTCCATTTCGCCCAACCACGCTTCTGCCTTCGTGTTTCCAGGCGAATACGTCGTTACAACTTGATAACCTAATGCTGCCAATTTAATACAGACAGCTTCCCCCAAACCGCCCATACCACCTGTAACCAATGCTATTCGTGCCATATTTTGCCTCTTCTATTTTATGTTTACGTTTTACGTTCTACGCTTGTTTATTCACGTTCTACTGCTAATGCCACACCCATACCACCACCGATACACAAGCTGGCAAGACCTTTTTTAGCGTCTGTACGTACCATTTCATGCAATAACGTGACGAGAATACGGCATCCTGATGCACCAATTGGATGACCCAATGCAATCGCACCGCCATTGACATTGATTTTACTGGTATCCCAACCCATTTCTTTATTCACCGCAATAGCTTGTGCGGCAAATGCTTCATTAATTTCCATCAAATCGAGTTCTTCATGTGTCCAACCCGCTTTTTTCAGGCACAACTGTGATGCAGGTACCGGTCCCATACCCATGATACTTGGATCCAAACCAGCTGAAGCATAGGCTTTGATTTTGGCTAACGGCGTCAAACCAAGTTCTTTTGCCAGCGATGCAGACATCAACATCACCGCTGCTGCACCATCATTCAACCCCGATGCATTACCCGCAGTAACCGTACCTTCTTTAGAAAATGCGGGACGTAAACCAGCCAAAGACGTGAGCGTTGTACCATTTTTAATGTACTCATCACTTTCAAACACAATGCTGCCTTTGCGTTGCTTAATTTCAAGCGGCAGAATTTCGTCTTTGAATTTACCGGCAAGTTGTGCTGCCTCTGCTTTATTTTGTGATGCAGTAGCAAAAGCATCTTGCTCTTCGCGGGTAATACCATATTTCGCTGCGACGTTTTCTGCAGTGGTACCCATGTGATATTGATTATAGGCATCCCACAAACCATCAACGATCATGGTATCCGTCAGCTTAGCATCACCCATACGGAAACCATCGCGTGAATTGTTCAGCACGTGAGGTGACGCACTCATATTTTCCTGTCCGCCAGCGATAATGACACTTGCATCGCCGCAACGGATAGCCTGAGCCGCCAAATGAATTGCTTTAAGACCACTACCGCACACCATGCCAACTGTAAACGCTGGGACCGTGTTTGGCAAACCAGACTTGATGACTGCCTGACGCGCTGGATTTTGCCCACAACCTGCAGTCAATACCTGACCGAGAATTGCTTCACTCACTAACTCTGGTTGGATGCCGGTTTTAGCAAGCAAGCCTTTGATCACATGCGCACCCAAATCGGCGGCGGATGTTGTTGCTAACGTCCCGCCAAATTTGCCTACCGCTGTTCTCAATGCTGCTACGATGACGACATCTTGCATTTTTATCTCCAATAATCGTGTCAAAACTACTAATTTATATTTTTCATCAATAAATCTTCCGCATCGTTAGGATTCACACACAAACATTACAGTAAAGCAACCACAATAGCACTTTTGCAAATGCACAAATCCTTCGCGTTAGATCCAGCTTACTTCAATTGCATTACAGCAACTGAATTACAACAACTGAATTGCAACAACTAGATAATACCTCTGAAAATTGCAACATTCCTAGTATTAATGATGATTTTTTAACGATCAAATTGATCACGCTTGATTATCGACAAAAAAATAGGCAAAAAAAGGGGGAGGCCATGCCTCCCCCTCCCTGAGCCTGCCCCACTCAAACTACATTTTTCCTACAATGACACTACAATCATTTGAAATTACGGAATCGCTTCTACGGTAACTACACGATTTAATACATCATCGAGTTGCTTCATATCAACATCTCCAGTCATTTTACCCACCACGACTGCGGCGACACCATTACCGATAATATTTGTCAATGCGCGCGCCTCTGACATAAACCGATCAATACCCAACACCAATGCCAACCCTTCTACCGGGACATGCCCTACTGCTGACAACGTAGCGGCCAATACAATAAAGCCACTTCCCGTCACACCGGCCGCCCCTTTGGATGTCAACAACAATACCATTAATAATGTAATTTGCTGCAACAATGTCATTGGTGTGTCAGTGGCTTGTGCAATAAACACAGCGACCATGGACAAATAAATCGCTGTTCCATCCAGATTGAACGAGTAACCAGTCGGCACAACCAAGCCCACAACGGATTTTTTTACACCGAGTTTTTCCAGTTTATTCATCAACCCTGGCAAAGCAGATTCGGATGACGATGTTCCCAATACGATTAACAGTTCTTCTTTAATGTATTTAATAAATTTCCAGATACTGAAACCGCTTAATTTAGAAATAGTTCCAAGAACAATAAAGATGAATAACAGGCAGGTCAGATAAAACGTGCCCATCAATTTACCTAAGGAAAACAGTGAACCAATGCCATATTTACCGATAGTAAACGCCATGGCACCAAATGCCCCGATAGGTGCCACTTTCATGATAATGCCGACGATGGAAAACAACACATGCGACAGTTTTTCAATTAAATCATACACCAGCGTGCCTCTACCACCCGCGCGATGCAATGCGAAACCAAACATTATCGCAATCAACAACACCTGAAGAATTTCGCCCTTGGCAAAGGCATCAACCATCGTATTAGGAATAATATCCATAAAAAACTGTGTGGTTGTTTGCATTTTTCCTGTGCCGGTTAAGGCAGTCACACCCGAGGTATCCAGTGCACCAACGTTCACATGCATGCCAACACCAGGATGCAGCACATTAATGATAATGAGACCAATAATGAGCGCCAGCGTGCTGACAATTTCAAAATACAGTAACGCCAACCCACCAGTTTTACCGACTTTTTTCATGTCTTCCATACCGGCAATACCGACCACCACCGTACAAAAAATAATCGGAGCGATGATCATTTTGATCAAGCGAATAAATCCGTCACCGAACGGCTTCATTGCAGCCCCAGTTTGAGGGAAAAATTGCCCAACAATGACACCGATGATAATTGCGGTGATAACTTGTAGGTAGAGCGATTTATAAAAAGGCTTTTTAGCCATTTGAGTCTCCGTTAGTGGATATGATGCAGATAATAGGTGTCACTGTACTGATTATGAGCGCAATATTGCGATATGGAAATATTATTTACGCCAAAATGGATTGTTTGATTTTTTTGTCTCCTTCTACCTAAAATGAATCGGGCTATATTGATCACTTTTTTCATCTTTCCATCCAATTAAGCAAATTACATACCACTCAAAATTCAAGCCCAACAAAACAATCAAGTCGTTGATTTTATGACGTTATTATTTTTCGTATAAAAACCAGCATATACATTTTCAGATACATACAGGCTTTATTATCTAAATTTTGATACTCGTCATGGATAAAATAGCCATGAGAATTGAGATAGATCACTCTATTAAAATTAATCAATAAAGTGAGGGAGGGGAGAAAAATCACACCGGTTACGTAGCAAGGACGATAGCGAGCGGTGTGATAAGAACAATGAACATCAGTTGCGTACAGGGGAAGCTAGTCGTGAAAGTTGGCTTGCGGAAGCAAGTGGATGTGCCGACTGCGGATAAGTGACCGTTCTACTGCGCATCCTAACGACGGCGGGCTCGGATGTGGCAACCAAGGTGAACACATCCACTAATGCCGATAATCTTAGCGCTTGGTCTTTCAATAAATCCGATGCCGACGTCGCCTCCTGAACCAGTACGGCATTTTTTTGTGTTGCCCGATCCATGGCGATCACGGCTTCATTGACTTGCCGGATGCCAGCATGCTGCTCCTGACCAGACAAGCTGATGTCATGCATAATCGTCGTAACATGCTTCACGCTCATGACGATTTCTTCCATTCTAACGCCGGCCTGTTCGGCCAGTGCCGTACCGATACTGACTTCACTCACGGAATTAGTGATCAATTGCTTAATTTCTTTGGCCGCACTAGCGGAACGTTGTGCTAAATCACGCACCTCAGTCGCCACCACCGCAAACCCGCGGCCTTGCTCTCCTGCACGCGCCGCTTCCACAGCGGCATTCAAGGCCAAAATATTAGTTTGAAATGCAATACCATCAATGACACTAATAATGTCGGATATCTTACGCGACGACTGATCAATCGCACGCATGCTGGAAACCACCTGCACTACCGCCTCATTCCCTTTTAATGCAACATCCATCGCATCAATCGCAAATTGATTCGCTTGTGCTGCGTACGTGGCATTTTGATGGACGGAAGACGTTAATAAGGTCATGGACGCGCTTGTCTCTTCTAGCACACCAGCCTGTTTTTCAGAACGACGCGACAAGTCGATATTACCATCTACAATTTCTCCGGCCGCCTGCGTAATAGTAACGGTCGAGTCCCGGATATCACCGACAGTATTCGCCAAATTGGCTTGCATGATTTTCATCGCATACAATAAACTACCCTGATCATGTGGCTTAATCACGATCTGCACAGCCAAATTTCCTTCAGACAGGCTATGCACAATATGTGCAGCATAATCCGGCTCTCCGCCCAATTGCCGATAAATTGTTTGTATCAAAAGTCGCGCAAGAAGCACAGCTAACAGCGTCCCAGCGACAATCGCCGTGATCATACTGCTACTCAAGAATGTATAACGACTGCGTGATTGGACATATTCACGTTGCGCCCCATTCACCTGAATACTACGCAATGCATCAGCACTTGCTCTGACACCGGGGGCCATTTTTTCGACTTTTGTTTGTAAATCATTGGCTGCGGCCAAATCACCATCGCGCATGGTCTTCATCGCCAACAACAAGGTGTCATTCAGCATGACAGAGCGGTCCGTAGCAAATTTTTCTGCGAGCTGACGTTCTGGCACAGGTAAATCTGACGCAATATACCCCGCCCAGATTTGGTTAATTTCAGCAACATTTTTATCAATCAATGCTGATTTAGCATTGATTGTCACTACCATAGAATCTTGCAATGCTTCTGCCAACGATAACTGACATTGCACCAACAACATATCAATACGCGATATTTGCTCCAAAGCTAGGGTTCGGTTTTGATACACGGATCGCAATCCCTCATCGGATTTACCCATGCCGTACAGTCCCAGCAAGCCAATACCAACGGCGATAAAAACAATTATTCCAATCACACCACCCAATTGACTCTTGAGCGACAGCTTAAAAGCAGTAGTCATCATCCCCCCCAAAAATTACAAAAAGATAAGCAATCGTCGATTACTTATAATTGCATTGAGGCAATACTAACGATTCCATGTGACAACAGAATGACTTTGATGCTTTTGGGGGATATAACGCTGTGTAAGAATGGGACTTTGACAATCAAATACGACAAGGCTGCTCACCAGCAACCACCAATTCCCAATTGATCAACAATTCATCTTTATTGTTGAATTCGCATCCATTAAGTTCACCACAAAAAATGCCACCTGAGTTCCCCTAGGTGGCATTAACGTATAACGACGTCGTTTCATGTCGAACTACATTCCCAACTCTTCCATTGGCGTTTTATATGTTTCCTTGGCAGTCAAAATCGAAATTGACGCGGCCAATGCCGTTGCACTCACAAAGATCGCAACAGGCATCCAACCGTCTGGACCCGGCTTTAAAATCGCAGCACTGATACTTGGTGCAAACCCACCCAAAGCAAATCCAACCTGGGTACCAATCGCCATACCCGACAAGCGCACACGGGTTGAAAACATCTCGCCGTACAACGATGGCCACACACCATTTGCCGCACTATAAACAACACCGGACAACAGCAAACCAAAGGTGAAAATCAACGGGATATTCACTTGACTGATGGCCCACATATACGGCCAAATCAACAGCCCGGATCCGAGTGCGCCAAAAATAAACACGGGCTTACGGCCAATCCGATCTGACAGCGATGCAAATGTCGGAATTGCACCCAATGCCACCACATTTGCCAGCACTAATACTGTTAGCATCGTTGCACGTGGAATATGCATGGTATTGACAGCGTAGGACAAGGTAAAAACACTAAAAATGGTACTCACAACCGAGACTAAAGCACCAAAAATCACGCGCAGTAAATTTGCTTTACCACCATCAAACAACACCTTCAATGGCAAGGTATTCGTTTTTTCCGGTGATTCTGCTTTAAACACAGGTGTCTCGGGCAAAGTGCGACGCACCCACATCCCCACAGCAACAACAATCGCACTCAGGAAAAATGGAATACGCCACCCCCATGACAGCAACTGGTCATCAGGCAAGGCTGAAATTGGCAAAAATACCAGCGTCGCCAGAATCAAACCGGCTTGGGTTCCACTCAAGGTAAAACTAGTAAAAAAGGCGCGTCGATGGGCTGGCGCATGCTCAAGTGTCATCGAATTTGCACCTGCTTGTTCACCAGCGGCAGAAAACCCTTGGAACATGCGTAACACCACCAACATAATCGGGGCAGCAATCCCAACCTGATTATACGTCGGCAGCATCCCCACCATAAACGTAGAGACCCCCATCAATACCAGCGTCAGCGTCAGTACCCGCTTACGACCGTATTTATCACCAATATGCCCCAACAATACGGCACCGATAGGACGTGTTACATAGCCCACACCAAACGTCGCAAATGCAGCAATGGTCCCGGTGACAGGATCAAACGAAGGGAAAAATAATTTACCGAACACCAACGCGGCAGCAGTTCCATAAATAAAAAAATCATAATATTCAACGGCACTCCCAATCCAACTCGCAAATGCGGCTTTACGAGGGGAGCGTGTTGTCGTATCTTCAGTTGTACTACTTATACTTGCTGATTTGGACATAGAAACCTTAACGAACGATTAAATAAATAATTAGCTAATAAAGACCAAAGTGCTATACAACAGCAGCAATCAGACTATTAACTAATAGCATCGGGCAAGAAAAATGGGCAATGGCCTGTCGTCTCGTCAACAGCCTCCAACTACCCATTTTTCGCCTACCACGACTAAAATCGACTCAACTTTGTTTAGAAGCGGAATAAAATCCCAGCTTGCAAACCGGTCAAGCCTTTACCATTGATATCGGTACCAGACAAGTTTGCTGATGGACCTGCAGAACCACTGAAACGGAAGCCTGCGTTCGCTTGATTTTTCATGTAGTTAGCAAAACTGTACAGTGTCGTACGGCTGGACAAATCATAAAATACACCAACGTTGCCACCTGATGCTCCAGTATTACCGCCGGAAGTATCGTCAATCACGCCATACAAGGCACCAACGCGCAGTTTTGTCGAAACACGGTAATCCACTGAGATTTGATTGATATTGTAGAAACGATTAACGTTGGCATCAGTACCAGGAAAGAAGTTATTCGGATTACTGATGTTACTCAAAATCGCTGTCGCATCATTACCGCTGCTATTACCCGTGACGTTATTACTACGCACGAAGGCATAGTAAATTTTACCTTGACCATAGTCATAGTCAGCATACACATTGTGGTACACCACTTTTTGGGTGAACGTTGCTGTTACTGCATTTGGACTGGCTTCCAGACCGGCATAACCAAAACGGTATGGACCATTTTGGTAATCCGCACCCAATTGCACTAACGCTTTATTATTCACGGTAGCTGTTGCATTTTCCGGCAAAGCATAATGCACACTCAATTGCAGACCAGACATACGTGGTGTTTGATAAGAAATATCATTATCATAACGTGATGGCACACCAAAGGTGTTGATCATCGAACCAAACGTGGTACGGGCCGTGTAATCAATCGCATCGCCAGCATAGAAAATGAGGGTATTTTGACGGCCCAGACGCACTTCACCGTACGGTGTATTCATACCTACCCATGCCTGACGATCAAACAACCGCGTCGTATCAGCGGAAGAACCACTGTTCGCATTCAATCCTTGTTCCAAATTGAATTTAGCTTGATAACCATTACCCAAATCTTCCATACCACGAAAACCTAAACGGCTACGCAGGATCGAACCATCATTGATGCCAGTAACGCTATTCCCTGTGCTACTACGGATGTAACCCAGATACTGATCCAAGTCACCATAAATCGTCACGTTTGACTGTGCATGCGCAGCAAACGCACTGGCCGACAATACT
>Ga0302155_10001378_pt1 | contig 17672 bp, 14 predicted proteins | sample I_Bog_N3_1_FD_193508 | JGI IMG/M metagenome (GOLD analysis project Ga0302155, IMG submission 193508) | Peat permafrost microbial communities from Stordalen Mire near Abisko, Sweden - I_Bog_N3_1 | ecosystem: Environmental > Terrestrial > Soil > Wetlands > Peat | place: Sweden: Abisko, Stordalen...
GGCCAGTGAACCAACGCCCGACGCGGCCTTGATCAGGAAGTTCTTGCCGGTGTTCTTTCCGTACACGGTTCCCTTGATCGGCCCAAGATCAAGCCCCGCGCCGATGGCCTCGATCTTCTCCCGCTGCCCATCCAACAATTCGATCTCATCGAACTTCACGCTAACAAATCCAGACCGGTCCGCCTGCTGCAACTGCCCGTAGACTCGCGCACCGGCCGGCACAACGATGCGGTCGCCGATCGCATAGGTGTACTCAACCACGGCCACAACCGGAGCCAGCACCGCGCTCGAAATCTGCGTCTCCAACTTAGCCTCGATCCGTGAACCTGGCGTCATCTCCAGCACCGGCCCTGTATCCACCGATGCGTGAGTCACAGTGCCCGTAGGCTGCGACTGCACAGGCGCGCGCACAAATACCAGCGATGCCTCCTTCAAAGTATTCTGCGTTTGCTGCATTTGAACGGGCGACGCGCGTCCAGCGTCGCCATACGGTTGCGGCTCCTCCCACTTCTGCTGAGTGTCGGAGAACGATGGGATGGCGCCCAATGTATTTGCGCCCGCCACGCTCCCTGCATGTGGCTTTGCAGGCGACGCAGCACCCAAGTTATCGCCCGTGCCCGGTTCCGGAGTGCTGGTACGTTTGATGTCGCCCGGATGCACTTGCCCGGAGGTATTCTCCTGAGCGCTGCTCTGAACTGTCTCCATCAGCGGCGTGACGCTCCCCTTGGATTGGGTTGGCGTCTGCTGCTGCGTGGGATTGCTTGGCTGCTTTTTGGCCGTCTTTTTTGTTGCTGGCGAGTGATGGAGCAGGCTCGTCAAGGCAAAGAAAAGCACGGCAGCCAGCAACCCGCCACCAAGCACAATCAGCTTTCTCTTCTCGATGCCGGACTTGCCGTCGCTGCCTTCTCTTGTCGCGTGAGTCGTGGGTTGTTGCGCATCCGCGCGGTCTTCAGCCAGTGCAGGCTCCGTCGGAAGCGGAGGCTGCGGACGCGGCGCTTCCACAGAATCCTCATTGTCAAACCGGGCTATCCTCGATCCATTGTTATCGTTGCTGTTCATAGCACCTCCTTTGTTCTGGGTCGGGTCCTACCGTGCTCCGCCGGCGATGGGCGGCGTAAAGGGCAGACGAATCAGTATCGGCCGGTCCACCTGGTCAGCCTGCGCAACCTGGAGGAAAAGCTTCTCCGTCGATTGCTTGAAGTTCGGGCGATCAAAAACGACAACCCCATCCGCGCGCGCACCGGCCTCAATCCTTGTTGTGCTCAACCGGTACTCGCGAATCTGAAGCTGGTCGGCAGTCAGACTTTTGCCTTCCTTCTTTTTCTTCTTCACCGCGCGACCGCTGATCTGAATTTGCGGGGGCACAACTTCCACAGGCAGAGGCGATGCATTGAAGATCGAGAACGAAATGACCGTCTGATTGCTCCATTGGCGGATGTCGCCAAGCGACGTTTCAATCTGCTTGCCCTCCCATTTCGTCCAACCTGGAGCATTGACGCGCATCTGCAACTCATACTCTTCGTCAATAGCAGAGAGCGGTTTCGCTGCGGCGGAAATGCGTGGCGGCGCAGAGTACGACGCGATGCCTGTGGGTTCAACTCTCGTGTGCTCCGCGCCTGCACTGCCAGCGATCAGGAAACTCCTGGATGTGCGGTACTCAATCAAGAAGTCAACCGGCAGCGCAGACCCGCTCGCGCCAACTTCATCGCTGATCAACTCCAGCGTCACATGCAGGCCGGATTTCGTCGCGATCAATAGGTTTGATTCAGCGGCCTCTTTCGTGATGGGCTTCACGTACACATACTCCGGCTCGCCCTCGTTGTGCTCCGCTTTGAAGGAACCGGGACTGCCAAGAATCACCGACGTGATCTCCTCCGGCATATGGATCGTCGACTCGAACTCTGGTCGCAGGTGCAACGTGATAACCTCCGACGGGTTAATGGTGATCGTCGCAACGCGCGGCTTGACGGCGTTATCGGCAGCGAACAAACGCAGTGGAAGCAGCACTGCGAAAGGGAAAAACCAGCGAAGTCTCATTTCGAGTTACCTCCTGTGCAATGAATTTGCAGCGAGCTTGCGCGCCACATAATGACGTCGAACCGATTCGACGTAAGCTATGACATCCGGGTTGTTGTAGTCGAGTTGCCGCTTGCCGACCCATCGATCGCCTGCATAATAGGCTGCGGCCACAAGCCTCAGATCGCCGTGAAACTCCCACATCAGCGTGGTCAAATAGCGCGTACCAGCCGCAATGTTCTGCTCTGGGTCGAAGGGCTGGTATGCGCCAAAGCGCCGCGCAGTCGTTGGCATCAGTTGCATCAAGCCGAGAGCGCCCTTGCTGGAGACAGCACGCGGATTCCAACGCGACTCGACATCAATGAATGCAGCAACCAACTCCGCAGGCACGCCGTAATGGCTGGCGTAGTGCTGCACGCAGTTCTCCGCAAGAGCTGTGTTTGCCTGCGCCCAGCCAGCAATTGGAGCAAACAGAAAGAGCGCAAGAAACCATTTCATAACGCCGCGCCTCCTGAAGGATCGAGATCCTGCGCATACCGCGCCCCATCGACCAGCAAACTCTTGAAACCCTCGCGCAGCAGCAAATGGCGACGATCCTTTTCCGTCTTGGCCAGGAAGGGAAGCAGTATATCCCGTTGCTCTTCCGTCACATGATCGCTGCCCATCAACCGCAGCGCATTAGCGAAGTCGATCATCTCCGAGACCGATGGTGGCTTCTCCAGCGAATAATTTCTGAACGAGCGTGCAATGCCGGCGATCTCCCGGTGAAACTCTACGCCCGCCCCTGGTGTACGGCTGGCGATGATCTCCGCCTCGCGCTCCGGCGTCGGGTGCTCGACCCGCACATACAAACTGCGTCGGCGGATCGGGTCGCCCAGCCGCCGCTCCTCATTGCTGGTGAGCACCACAAACGGAATGCTCTTGGCCTCAACCGTCCCAAACTCAGGAATTGAGAGCTGCCACGCGGAAAGAATCTCCAGCAACAGAGCCTCAAATCCTTCATCCACCTTGTCGAGCTCGTCGATCAGCAACACACATGGCTTCTCGCATTCGAGCGCCCGCATCAGTGGTCCAGGCCGAAAGAAATCGCGTCCCTTGAGGTTCGCCTGCAACTCCCGCCAACTCCCGCTGTCTCCGTTCCCCTTCGAGAACTCCATGTAAAGCCGCTGGAGGCTCTCGTCGAAGCGCCCGATGGCCTTGTCCTCAGTAACGCCGCGGTAGCATTGCAGCCGCTCGATATGCGTCCCGGCCGCCTGCGCAACCGAAACCGCGAGCTGCGTCTTGCCGCTCCCCGCAGGTCCTTCGAGCAACAGCGGCTTCTGCAACTTCGCGGCCAGGAAGACAACCTGGGTCATCACGGAGTCAATGAAGTAGCCCGTTGCCGCGATCTTGCTGGCAAGTTCCTCAAGCGAATCGAACATCCTCAGTCCTCTCCTACGGTCAACTGAATGACCACCCCGTCTGAGGCCGGCGGCCTCGAACGAAAAGAGGATGTGTCCATATCTAAATTCGGTCAAATCCGATGTTGTCTAAGAATATATTTCTCGATTTCTGATTTTTTGCTGCCAATTTGACCGAGGTGGCAAAGAAGGACATGATGCCTGAGTTCGAGACCAATGAAGACCGTGCGGTCCGGTAATGGAGGGACGAATGGCATATCCGGGGACATCATTGAATTTTGGGCAACAAGCACCATCGAGAATGTCTGAGGCGACGAATTCGGCAACCGGTCTCTTTGAAGATCTGCTTGGGCTCCACGAAGCTGCGTGTTTGCTCGGGATGCACTGGAAGACGCTCGAAGGAATGGCCCGATCCCGAAAGATTCCGGCCTTTAAGGTCGGAAAGCGGTGGAGGTTCCGCGTCAGTTCGCTGAATATCTGGCTGGAGAATGGATTAAACTCAAATTCAACCAACCGCGTTGCTCTGACTGGACAGGAGTGATTTCCTTGAAGTTCAGACGGCAACGATTTCAGCGAGGCACCCTGCGCAAGATTGCGCGGGCTGACAATCAATGGGCCTGGGAGTACCGTTACCAGGACCCCATAACCGGCAAACGAAAATCAATGTTTCTAGGCACAGACAGGTTTCCCACGCAGGTCGCAGTCGAGCGGCATCTGGAGGCCTTTGTGCTCAAACTCAACTCGGAAAATCCAACCCAGGCCATTCTGGAGCCAAGCTTCAACGCCGTACTGGATCGTTTTGTCGAGGAGGAGAAACTGCTTGAGATCAAGCAACTTCGCCCCGGAGATCGAAGCGGCCTCGACGGGGAACTGAGCTACTCGACTGCCAGTTCGTATCTGAGCGTTATCAAGCAGCTTCGTGAGAAGTGGGGTGGCACCCGTATCACGCGGATCAAGCCTCTTCAGGTCCAGGAATGGCTAAAGAAAATGGATGCCGCGCCGAAGACCAAAGGTCACGTCAAGGCTCTCATGCATCGGTTATTTGAGAAAGCCATGTTGTGGGAGATGGTCGAGTGGCAGCGGAATCCAATGCAACTGGTTGAGATCAAAGGGATCAGTAAACGCCAAAAGAAGCCAATCGTCCTCACCGTCGAGCAGTTTTACCAAATCCTCGAACTGCTGCCGCAGCCCTACCGAACGATGGTGGTGGTGGCGCAGTGCACCGGCCTCCGGGCCGAAGAGGTGCTGGCGCTTGAATGGCAGGACATCGACTTCGAGAACTTGAGCATGAGAGTTGTCCGGGCAGTCGTCCACGGTCGGGTGAAGATCGTAAAGACGGAATACTCGGAGGACGATCTTCCTCTCGATCCCGACTTCGCGGCGATCCTCCTGGACTGGAAGTACAAGTCCGAAGAGGATGCTCGGACGGCTCTGGCGGCGAAAAGAACCCCATTTATGGGGTCAGAGCTGGTCTTCACCAGCCCGGTCACCTGGCGTCATTACCACACGGCCCCAGCTCAGCAGGACTATATTCGTCCGGCTGGATGCTGTCTGGTGGAATGTCCCTCGTGCGGGGCTGGTATCGGCGTTTGGTGCTGGCAAGACAGCCTGACTCCGAACGGCAAGCGGCTCCCGATACACGAGGAGCGGTGGGCGGCAGCCGGCAAGTATAACGGGGTTGGATGGCACACATTCCGCCACACTTACCGGTCGTGGCTGGATGACAGCGGAGCGCCCATGGGAGTGCAACAGAAGCTGATGCGGCACGCCCAGATCTCAACAACGATGAATGTGTACGGAAACGCTTTGATGACGGCCAAGCGTGAGGCCAACAGCAAGGTGGTCAGGATGGCACTGAGGAGCGCATAGCCCTGCAAAGTGCCCTGCAACACACCAGAAACCCCTCGCCATTTTGAGAGGTGCTGTTATTTGGGGTTAATTGGGGTTGGCCAATCGGCTAAATGGTTGCGGGGGCTGGATTTGAACCAGCGACCTTTGGGTTATGAGCCCAACGAGCTACCGGGCTGCTCCACCCCGCAATACCAGTTTAGCAACTGACCTCACGGGGGTCAAATAGTATCTTGGTCAGGCGGTTGGAGCCGGGTGTCGCCCGCATCCGGTACACTGACGGAAATCCTGTAACGCAGGCGAGGAACCCCGCGGATGTCCCATCTATATGTTGCCGTTCTGGCTGTGATTGTCGTTGTGCTGCTCTCTGTGGCGCTCTATCGCACTTCCCAGGTGAAGACCAAGGCCGACTATCTGGTTGCAGGCCGCTCGCTGCCGGCCGTCGTGCTGGTGCTCACGCTGCTGAGTTCATGGATCGGCGGCGGCTCGCTCTTTGGAGGAGCCGCAAACGCCTATCAGAACGGCTTTGCCGCGTTGTGGCAGCCGGCCGGAGGCTGGCTGGCTCTGCTGCTCATCTACTTTATCGCGCCCCGCGCGCGCAAATTCGCGCAATTCACACTGCCCGATCTGCTGGAAGTCCGCTACAACCAGACGGCGCGGGTGCTGGGCACCATTGCCATTCTTTTTGCCTACGTGGGAATCGCCAGCTACCAGTTCACTGGCGGCGGCAACGTGCTGCACTTGATCTTTCCCGATGTGCTGACGCCGGTGATGGGCACTTATATCATTGCCGCATTCGTTATCTTCACCACGGCGCTGGCCGGAATGTCTTCCGTGGCCTACATGGATATGGTGATCGGCTCGCTGGTCACCACGATCTGCCTCATCGCCGCGCCCATGCTCTACTTCAAAGCGGGCGGCTGGGTTGGGCTGCATCACGCGCTTCCGCCGGAGTATTTCCAGGTGCTTGGCAATTACCGCATGAGTCCCGACCACGTGCTGCAGCCCGTAGGCTTCGGTGTGATTCGCGGACTCGAATTCCTGGTGCCCACCATGCTGCTGCTGCTGGGCAACCAGGTGATGTATCAGAAGTTTTTCTCTGCCAAGACGCAGCGGGATGCGCGCCTCTCGGTGGTGGGCTGGTTCTTTGGCGCAATCCTGCTGGAGACGCTGATCGTCTGCATCGCAGTCTTTGGTACGGCTCTCTACCACTCGAACGGCGAGCTGGCCAAGCTGCCTCACGAGATTATTCCCTACACGGCGCGGCACGGGCTACCCGCATTGATGGGCGCGTTGCTGCTGGGCGCGGTTTTCGCGCAAGTGATGTCGGCCGCCTCGAACTACTTGTTTTCGCCGGCCACCAATCTGGTCAACGACGTTTTCTCGCGTTACATTTCGCCAGGAGCGTCGAACAAGCGCGTGCTGATCGTCTCGCGGCTGGCCGTGGTGCTGTTGGGCTGCTGGGCGCTCTACCAGTCGCTCCACGCAGCGAGCGTGATTCACACCATGCTGTGGGCTTACACCGTCTACGCCGCTTCGCTGACGCCGGTGGTGCTCGCGGCCTTCTTCTCCAAGCGGGTAACGGCGTGGGGCGCGGTTTCTGCCATCGGCGCGGGGACGCTGATTACCGTGGTATGGGACATTCAGGCGGTAAAGAACTGCTTTCCGCGCGTTCTGGCTGATCGCGACGCCATCTTCCTGGCGCTTCCCGCAGCCGTCGCTGCCATGATCGTGGTGAGCTTCTTCACGCCGAAGCCAACAGAGGAGCAACTGGCGCAGTTCTCGGATTAGCCGCTTTTTCGACTGCACAATCAGCCGCCATCAATTGCTTTGAGCTCACACCCAAAGCAGCGGTTGGCGAATGGGAAAGTTGCGGATGACCTCTTTGTCCACTGGGTCCGGATTCAGAGTCTTCCAGAGATCAATGTATCTCTGCTCGTGAAAGGCGATGCCCGAGAAGAGCAGGCCCGGTGAACGGACAGGCAGAGAGTCGAAGTGCTCAACGTCCTTCGGCCACTTCCACTCGCCCTTGTCTTTGAGATACGGGTAGAGAAACTCGGCTGCTTTCCGCAGCCCGCGTCCGTCCGCATCCTGAAAGGCCGGCGGATCGGGAGTTAGCCCCTTGAGTGATTGGCAGAGAGCCGCCATTACATCGAAGTTGAAGATGGAATAGCTGTATGGCTTGGTTCGCGCCAACTCCTTGGGGAACGAGCCGTCCGTGGCCAACTGACCCGGCAGGAGTATCTTTCTGTAGCGGCGATACACGTCATTTCGGACTGTCTCGTTACCGGCGAGGCGCGCAAACTCCGCGGCCTGCAACGCCCAGCACATGGCGTGGTTATTCAGCGTGTCGCGTTCCGCTGTGCCCCGGTCACTGTTGCAGAGCCAATCAAGATAACTGCCGAACCAGCCTTTGACCACATCGGCGTCCTGCGGAGTGAGCATGTGCGGGGCGAGAAAACTCGCGGCCCTCGCCACTTCGACCAGGTGAAGGGTGTCGATAATGCCGTAAGAACGCCCCGTTGAGCGCCCTTGAACTGCCTGGGCAAATTCAAGGTTCGGATTCATGCGCGTTTCAGGAGTTACAAACCATGCGCGCAGGTGATCGCAGGCGCGCTTTCCATAGCGGCTATCGCCAGTGAGAACCCAGGCAGCCGTCAGAGCGGGCATCCGAAGCGAGAGCGCCACCATCGCCCTGCGGTGCTCGTCGAAGTTCTCCGGATTGCTCTGGCCATCGCGATTGATATACGGCCCGTTTGGATCTTTTGGGTTCGGCCAGAAATAGTCCGCCTGGGAATAGAAGTCGTGCAATCCGCCTGCGCTGCGCTTTGCCGGAAAGGCGGTAATCGTCAAAGGGCTCTCTGAGACATACTTCGCCGCAGCGTGAAGTATCCGCTCGCGGTCCGCTTCGGCAACCAGTCGAAACGCATCCGAATGAGCTGACTGGCCCCAGGCCGCGCCGGTTGCGGCTACGAATCCAGCCGCTGCCGCAGCTCTCATAAATTCTCTTCTGTCGAGTTCCGTCGAGAAGCGCATCGATCTCTCCAAGTACTCAGTTTGCGCATTGCAGACGCAACTCGGGCACCTGAGCCTGTGCGTTCCTTGCGACTTTATCCAAAGTAATCTCTCCCGGCAAGCAGTGGCAAGCTGTGGGCGTTTCCGCTTAGCCCCGCGCAGATTTACCCGAAAAAAGTTAGCTGATTGACTGAACTGGGCTTACACTGGCGGTGTAAATCCCGTGAAGCCATGCCCGTTGCCCAGTTGACTCTGGAGATTCGGATCGAACACGCCCAGTCGCTCAAGGACCGGCGGCAGGTGGTGCGCTCGCTCAAGGACCAACTGAAGCAGGGGTTCAATATCTCAGTGGCCGAGCTGGACGAGGCGGTGACATGGCAATCGGCCACGCTCGGCATTGTCGCCATCTCGCGCTCCCGCGATTATCTGCACGGACTTATTGAAGAGGTGGAGCGCGCCGCGCTGCGCATGACCAACGAACTGGGCGCGGAGCTGGCCGACACCTTTTGGGAATACATCGAAAACTGACGAATGAAATTTTGGGTTCCGCTTTAGAACCTTCCTGTGAATTGAGAAAAGAACGTTGCGCCATGTCTCCGGACCGGCTGCACTCTGGCAGAGTCCACGCTGCCAGACGTCACTCACTTTGTCAGGGCTACCAATTCTCGTAGTCGGCTCGATACGCGCAACTTCACAGGCATAACTCGGTCGTTGGATGCGAGGTTCGCCGATTTCCCTTCCATTTCCCTTAAAGAATCTCCAAGAAGAGGTGAAAAACGGATTTTTCCGGCGATTTTCAGAGGCCAAATCTCACGATGCGGGAAAATTTGGGAGCTAAAAGTTTTCAACACGCATTGATTCAAAACGAGTTACAAATAATCTGCAAGGTTTTGAAGGGAATTTACACTCCTTGCTCGAGGGGGGAGGGGGTACGGACCGGTCAGATGCCCGGCATATTGAACCGGGGACACTCCTGACAAGCTGGGTGTATGGAATGCGGGCGCGGCAATGGCGTGGCAGTTTCATTCTCGATTCCAATGGTGCGCCCATTGAGGGTAATTTTCTGCAAAGACGCGTCTCAGGCGGCCTACGGAAGCTCTGATCAAGCTCGTTCTGCCTGGCAAACCCTCCCTCAGGGGCTAAAGCCCGCGATTTTTTGCTGCATTTACGGCACGACTAAAGTCGTGCCCTGATACAAAGCGGCCATTTGAAACAGCTTCTACGAGTTTTTCCGCAGCCTGTAAAGTCCGCCATTTTTGCGGCTTTTCGGCGCGACTAAGGTCGTGCCCTAGGAAGAAACGGGGAGTCGATGGGACTTGGGTTTGAACGGTTAGCGGGAGGGTACGGCTAGGATTGTGGTTATAAATTCAGCAAGTTAGCGTCCGCTTCGCGGAGATGGCGAGTTAGCGAGTTGGCGAGGGCATTGCCAAGGGAAGGTTTCATTCCCCGTGGGTCGGCAAATGCAGTGGACGACTAAAAAGAAACAAAAATGCAAGTTCAACAAAACAAGGAGCAATTGCAAAATGTGTGCAAGCCCACCCTAGCCACAAAAACAAGAACGTGGCGAGGGTGGGGCACCCGAAGTTTCATTTCCCGCGGGTCGGCGAAGCCGGTGGACAACTGACACAATGCGGCCCTTTAAGAGACGATCTGCGAGTTCTTCCGCAGCATGTAAAGCCGCCCCGCGCGACTTCCAGACAAGCTACTGTTGAGCAACCGGGTTTTGGTTGGTGGCGTTCGCTGAAGTCAGCGGGGTCCAGTTAACGCTTAGCGGCCAACTGTAGAACGTGCCTCTGCCGTTGTTTTTGTCGAAAACGTGGAACGACAGACTAAGAGGATCCGTGACGTCGGTGGTCAGGAAACCGGGGCCTCCGGGGTTGCCATCGCCGCCTACTGATAACCCCATGGCGCTGAAGTACGCGTGAGTCGTGCGACCGCCAACGCACGCCGCCACTCCCGTGGGAAGCGTGGCTGTGGCCGAGCCCTGTTCCGTAGGCTGGCTGCGCAGATTGATTGCAGGTTGCCAGGAGTTGTCACCCGCGGCAAACGAATAAGACTGCGTCGGCAGCGGAATGGTGAGAGTATAGGAAACGCCGCCTTGACATACGATGTCGGCTGTTATGTTCGCCCCGCTCACCAGAGACACGGTCGCAGCCGGGTGCTTGCCGCCCAGCGACAACTCGTACCCTCCCTCAACGGTGTCGCCGGTATTAACCCCTAGCGGCAAGAGATCGGCCATGCCCAATGACGCCAGGACTGTTCCGCCGGTGTTCCAGTCATCTGGAAATTCCGGCCGATCGCTTCCCCACCAATCCGTCCACCGCCTGTAATTCACGGTCGGAAAGTAATAGGCGTAGTTGCCGTTATTGGTCAAAATGGGGTACCCGTAGTCTGTCGTGTCTTTGGGATTCGGGTAGACGTGAACATCTGTGTTCACCGTCGTCTGCCCCAGCATGAATTTGTTAACGAAGCTTGCGATTACCGGAGATTCGGCGGGCAGCGTTCCACAGTGTGGGTGGTTGCCATCGAGGTAGAAGCCGAACCGGTCTCCGATACCCAGCGTGTCGTAGATTTTCTGCGTGGCCCGTGACGCGACATAATTTGATCCATTCGACAGCCAGTACTGCCCGCTATTTCCCGTTTCCAGCAGAACTCTCGGCGCGACCATGGCCATCAACTCATGCTGGTCCACCGGCAGCTTGTAAACATTGGCGCCGGCGAACTGCTGCATCTGACCGGCAAACCAGTCATAATTCGTGTCGTCGACATCTTCCACGGTTCCCTGAGGTTCGATATCGTGCGAGACGCGCCAGGATGTTGCTCCGCCGCCGCCGCTTTCCTGGGCGATGGTAAGAGCAATGCGCTCGTCGAACGCACCGGCATAGAGCGCCATCTTTCCGGCAAAGGAGCATCCGGTCACCGCCAGGTGTTTCATGTCGATGGGCAGTGGATTAACGGACTGATGAGTTGCGATTTCCATGCCATCGATGAGGCGGCTCACTCCCCAGGACCAGGCGGCGTATTCCCCCTGATTGCTGGTACCGGTGCACACTCCTTCGCAATACTCAGGGTAAAGCTGGTAGAACGGATCCGCCATGTGGTCGCTCGGCGACGTAAACGCGTAACCGGTTACCTGCGTGCTCACGTAGCCAACCGTTGCAATGGGCAGGCCCTGAAACACGCTGGCGGGAAGACTGCCATAATCGGGGGGTGTTGGGGCCGGGAAGTTAAAGGTGTAGCCATTCCAATTGAACGAGGCAATCTCCATGGGGATCAACGCAGGGAACGGGCCGCTGCCCACACCTTGCGGAATATAGACGCCCGAAGTCAATGTCAGCGATTTTCCATTTCTGGTCACATTCACCGTCAGTGAACCGGTGCTTGATCCTGCCGCCGGCGGCGTATACGTGGCAGTGATGGTGCAATCCGAGCAGTCGGGCTTCGGCCCAATCTCATACTTTTCGATGCCAGCCTTGATCTCGTTGCGCCGCTGCTCCCAGCTTGTGAACCAGGAGTCGCGCTCCCCGTTGACAGACTGGAACGGGTCCGGGAGAGGCCGGATGATCGGAAGCTGAGCGAAAGGCGGGAAGTTCGGCGCCCGGTAGTGCGCACCTGTGTTCTCAATGCTGTAGACCAGCGGCGTGCTCGAGCTGCCAAACGTTCTCCCCCTGTCCTGGTCCTTGTCCTGGGCGAATGCACTTACCGCCGCGACCGGCAAAAGCAGCAGCAACATCAGCGAAAGAAATGCTTTGCCAAGCTGGGGGTAAACATTTGCCAATGTATTGCCGGCGAACGTCGTGGGCCGCAACCATGCGGGTTCAGTCCATATCAAGCAAAGATTCTTCATAGGTTTCCTCACTCGTGGGGGTGGGGGCTTTCCCACTGCCCTGGTTAGGGGCGAAACGTGCTCAGCGCGCCTCGCCGAGTTAAAGCAACATCACGACCGTGCTTGCGACTACAGCGGCTCTCCAACTGCTTTACCGCGAAACCACAACCGCTGAATGGCTTTTTCCTTAAACGGGGTCCCCAGCGACAGGTCTTCGTCGCCGGGGCGGAAGTAAAAGCCACCTTGCACAGTGCCTGCAAGAGCACATGAATTGGAGGACCGCTCTAAGCTGTTTAACGCCGGGCGTTGGGTTGCGACCGGCATTGGGGCGGTTTAATTTGCGACACCAAATATATGAACATCATCTTCGCGTTGTCAAGAGAGAATTTCTTCAAATTTACGCGGCAATAGTCGTTATTTAGTAAACTCCAACTATCGAACTATTTAGGATATCGCCGCGATACGTCGGAGCCGGACCACAGGACACGTCTATACCGTTCTTAGTGTTCCGGATCGTCTCGATCAACAGCGAGATTCAGCGCTGCCCAGGACTGTACCCCCGTTTGTAACTTCGCACCATCCTGCTTCCATCACTGCGGCAGAATTTCCGATGCACGGCATATCTGGCGTGGGGCAGGCTATGCGGAGTTGTCCCCGCCGCCTCTTCTCGTGTTTATGCGCGTAGCCTATGTCCCTCTGCTATGCTGGATGGTCTGCCCGTACGAGGAGGGGTCATGCCGGAACACAGAGCACGAAAGCACCATCAGGACCGTGTGGCGGAGACGCTGCGCGAAGAAATCGGCGTCCTTATTGAAGGCGAGCTAGTGGACCCGCGCATCAATCTCTGCTACGTGACTGAGGTGGCGTTGAATCCCGGCGCCAAGTCGGCGCGGGTATATGTGGCTGTAGACAGTGCGATAAAGGACATTGAGAAGGCCGAAGAAGAGACCGTGGCCGGCCTGGAAGCTGCCAAGGGCTACATCCGCGTGGAACTGAAGGAGCGGATGGGCGTGCGCCACGTGCCCGAGCTGAGCTTTATTGCCGATCGCTCGGGGCGTTTTCAGGCGCGCATTGACGAGCTGATGGGCCGGCAACGAAAACGGCAAAAGGCGGCGGCGCAGCAAACGGCTGCCGAGCCGACGCCCGCGACGGACGAAAAGGTTCCGGTGAAGTAGGCGCAGATGGATCACTCCAGACGCAGTCAGGTTTTCCGTCCGAAGAGCGCCGCGCGAAATCCAGCACCAGCGGCGCACACTGACCGGATGGACGCGATTCTGGAGGTTTTGCGCAGAGGCGAGCGGTTTCTGGTCTGCTCCCATGCGCGCCCGGATGGCGACGCCATCGGCTCGATGCTGGCCATGGGAATGCTCTTCGAGCAGATGGGCAAGCACGCCGACCTGGTGATGGCGGACCAGGTTCCGAACATTTATAGCGGGCTGCCGGGTGTGGACGGGATTCGTGTGGCACAGTTTGTCCACGGTCCTTATGACGCCGCGATTCTGCTGGAGTGTGACGGACTGGGCCGCACCGGCGTGGCGGGTCTGGAGCGGCTTTTCCTCATCAATATCGATCACCATGCCAGCGGCCATGAATACGCCAACCTGAATTGGATTGACCGCGACGCATCGAGCGTGGGCGAGCTGGTGTATCGGCTGGTGAAGGCGGCCGGGGCCAAGGTTACGCCCGAGATTGCCCATTGCCTTTACACCGCGTTGCTGACCGACACGGGTGGTTTCTGCTACGGCGCGATACAGGCCGCGACGTTTGGGCTGGCGCAGGAACTGGTGCTGGCCGGGGCCGACCCGGTTCGGATCGCGCAGGATGTGTATTTTTCCACGCCGGCCTCGAAACTGCTGCTGCTGGGCGCGGCGCTGGGCAATTTGAATCGCGAGGGACGGCTGGCCTGGCTGTGGGTGACTAACGAGGACGTGCAGCGGGCCTGCGCCAACGACGAGGACTGCGAAGGCATTGTGAACTTTGCACTGTGCGTCTCGGGGGTGGAAGCCGCGGCGTTTTTGCGCGAGTTGCCGGAGCGGCGCATTCGGATTGGCCTGCGCAGCAAGGGCCAGGTGAACGTGGCGGCCATTGCCGGGCGGCTGGGCGGCGGAGGGCACGAAAGCGCTGCCGGCTGCACGCTGGAGGGGCCGCTGGAGCACGCGCTCGACGAGATTCTGGCTCAATTGCGCCCGAGCGTGGCAGCCCTGCCTGGAGAAGAAAGCTGACCGGCACGGTGCGAATCCGCCCGAATCTGTTAGCCTTATGCCTGTTGACGGGCAGCACGATTTCCGCGTTTCCATGGAGCGCGGACTCTAACCGGGACCGGTCAGCCTCCCCCCAGTCGCCATGACCGAAGCCCGTATTGCCTGACTGTGTGAACGCCCCACTGGAGAAGCGCTGGAAGTGGAAACTTTTCAGGAACCATCTGCGCAGGACCCGCCCAAAAGCCGGAGCAAACGGCTGCCCAGTTGGCTCCTCGGCTACCTTGAGCCTTTTCTGGAACCACCCGATCCGGATTCCCCCGATAAACTGCGCTGGCGCCTGCCTCGCTGGAGCGGAGTCTGCGAGGTTGCTACCTTCCTGGGTTTCACGGTCACCTTTCTCGTCTACGGGGTCACTCCGTTCTTTGGCGGCGACGGGCTGGGCCTGGTGGGAGCCGACGAACCTCGCTACGCGCAAATTGCCCACGAGATGCTGGTGCGGTTTGACTCGGCGCACACCATCAAGAGCCGGCTGAGCGCCTGCGTCACACCCTATCTTTACGGCCACCCATGGCTGGAAAAGCCGGCACTCTATTATTGGCGGGCGATGTTCGTCTTCCAGGACTTCGGCGTGCACGACTGGGCCGCGCGGCTGCCTTCGGCCACCTTCGCTTTCATCATGGTGGCGCTCATCTACCTGCATATGCGGCGATTCCGCCCTGGCGGGCACCTGGACGCGGCGCTGATCACAGTGGCCTGCGCGGGGATTATCGGCTTCGCGCGCGGCGCCTCGACTGATATGCAGATGGCGGCTCCGCTGGCCATTGGGCTGCTGGGTTGGTACGCGTGGTACGAGACCGACTCCAAGTTCTGGCTCTTCGACATTTACTTTTTCACCGGCGTGGCCACGCTGGCCAAGGGGCCGGTGGCGCCGTTTTTGGCCTTGGTGATTGTGGCCGCATTCGCATTTTTGCGCCGCGAGTGGTCGGTGCTGCGGCGCTCGTTCTGGTGGCCGGGGGTGGTGCTTTACTTTGCCATGGTGCTGCCCTGGTTTATCGCCGTACAGCACCAGAACCCTACATTCTTCCGCGAGTTCTTTCTGGAACACAACCTGGAGCGCTTTGCCAGCGATCGCTTCCAGCATCAGCAGCCCTTCTGGTATTACCTGGTGGTGGTGGTGCTAGCGGTGATGCCCTGGACGGTAATCGCGGCACGGGCGTTCTTCGACGGCTTGGCAACCTCGGCGCGAGAGTGGCGGACGCGCCACTTCACCCGCTGCCAGCCATGCAGTGGCCAGCCCGGTGATGCTTTCCCGGAGTTTCTGGTCATTTGGGCGCTGATTCCCATCATCTTTTTCACTTTTTCGCGGTCCAAGCTGCCCGGCTACATTTTGCCTTCGATTCCGCCCATCACGATTCTCACCGGCGACTATCTCTTTCGCCGCCGGCAACTGGGACTGAACCGGTGGGTGCTGGTGGGTCACGCGGGACTGTGCGGCGTGATGACGCTGTTCGCGTTCCTGCTGCCGTGGTTTGTGGCGCACGGACGGGAGATGCCGCCCACGCATGCTCTGGTAGTGGCGCTGTTGGCCTCTTGCGGCGCCGCCTTCCTGATCCTGGTGGTGGTGAAGGGTTTCGGCGTAGCCAAGTTGCGCCTGGTGACGACGGGCGTGCTGTTGGTGCTGGTGCTGTTTCTGTATGGGGTTGGCCCGTTCTTCGGCGTTCCCGACATTGGACAGACCAAGAAGGTGATTCACCTGCTGGACGATGCCTACTCCGCGCGGCCGCTGGCCGAGCGGCTGGCCGGCTCCGCGCCCGCCGATGAAACGGTGGCCGTCTTTCTCGTCCGCCCGCAGACAGAGTATGGGCTCTCGTTCTATCGCAATCGCGAGGTGGTCAACTACAAGGATAGCGGCGTGCCGGATGAACAGCACCTGCTGGTGGCGCGCGTGACGGGACGCGGAGGAGTGGATCTGCATACCCAGGCCGCGCTGGAGGACTACCTCGAAGGCCGGCCTTATGAACAGCTTTTCAGTTGGCCGGAGCAGGGGCTGGTGGTCTACAGGGTGGGCAGCCGGTAAACTGTCCGTTATCAGTGGGCAGTGGTCACTGTTCACTGCTGCAAGAGGAGAACGATGGCATCGGTTGCGCCTATCGAGATACTCGACCTGCGGCACTTTGCGGCGCCGGTGTTGCGGCCCGTGCTGGAAGCGGAGGGCGCGCTATGGAACCGGCGTTTGCACTGGGATTACCGCGTTTCAGCCAATGTGCTGATGCAGTATCTTGACAACCGCATGCTGCCCGGCTTCGCGGCCATGGATGCAGGGCAGGTGACCGGTTATACGTTTTGCGTCTACGAAGAGACCAAGGCGGTCATCGGCGACCTGTTCGCGTTGCCCAGCCCGCGCGCCGAGGAAAGCCCGACTCTCGGAGGGGAAGCTGGCGGAATTCGAGTTCACGCACTCACGGCTCATGAAGTCGAGGAGATGCTGCTCCACCACCTGCTCGAATTGCTGCTGAATTCTCCGCATGTGGACCGCGTGGAATCGCAACTGCTGCTGCACCCTTCGGGTTCCCATTCCCACGTCTTTCTGGGTGCGGGTTTTGAAATTCACCGGCGGCTCTTCATGATGCGGCCGCTGAAAGGCTTCTTTGCCGCGCCGAACATGAAACTGCCCGACGGACTGGAATTGCGTCCCTGGCGCGACGAGGATCTGCCTGCCGCCGCACGGCTGATTTTCGCCGCTTACCGCGGGCATCCCGACGGCGTGATCAACGACCAGTACCGCTCGCCTCACGGCTCGCTGCGCTTTCTCAACAACATCGTCCGCTATGCCGGCTGCGGCGTCTTCGCCGCGCAGGTTTCGCACATCATTGTGGATCGCGCGAGCCGGGAGATTGTGGGGATGGTGCTGGGATCAAGAGTCAGCCCGCAAAGCGGCCACATTACGCAGATCTGCGTTCATCCTGATTTTCGCCGCCGAGGCCTGGCCCGCATCCTGCTCACCCTGGCTGCCTCCTGCTTTCTGCGCCAGGGCGTCAGCGAAATCTCGCTCACCGTCACTGAAGCCAACACAGACGCCATCGGCCTCTACCGCGCCGAGGGCTACGACTGCGCGCACAAGTTCGACGCCGCCGTGTGGCAGCGGGATCGCGTGGCTTGAACGAGCTGCCGGCAAAGGCTAAAGCCGCTCCATTTCAACACACTGACATATTCAGGGGTTTCTCAGGGGCAACCTTATCGCGCGATCAAATACATTACCCAACTGAGCACGATCGCCGAAGCCACGAAGAGCACAAAGCAGTAGATTCCGTAGCGAATCATGCGCCGGGGCGTCTCGCGCTGCGTAATGCCGAAGACGATGGACGC
>Ga0302155_10001381_pt1 | contig 17664 bp, 14 predicted proteins | sample I_Bog_N3_1_FD_193508 | JGI IMG/M metagenome (GOLD analysis project Ga0302155, IMG submission 193508) | Peat permafrost microbial communities from Stordalen Mire near Abisko, Sweden - I_Bog_N3_1 | ecosystem: Environmental > Terrestrial > Soil > Wetlands > Peat | place: Sweden: Abisko, Stordalen...
TGGATCTTCTTGAATTTGAAAAGTCACTTGATCGTTCCAGCGAACGCCTTGGTCAATATTCAGGACTACGCCTCTCGGAAGACAGTTCCGATGCCACGGCACTGGATCGCGAGGGACGCCTTCAATCTCTCGGAGCAAAGATCAGTGAGGCCTGTTCTTGGGTCTCTCCCGAGATCCAGGCGATTCCCGACGAGCAGTTTGAATCCTACCTCGCAGATCCCATCCTCGCTGAATGGGTGGTGCCCCTGACGCGACTGCGGCGTCTCAAAGCGCATACACTCGGCAATAACGAAGAACGTCTGCTTGCCTTATCGATGCCAGCGCTCTCAGGCCATCACGAGACTTTTTCCCAACTGACGAATGTCGATATGTCCTTTGGTACGGTACGGGATGATACGGGGCAGGATATCGAGCTGACCCAGAGCAGTTTTTCCTCGCTTCTCCAGCGACCGGATCGATCTGTTCGCAAGGTTGCCTTTGACGCATTTTACAGCGAATTTTCCGACCATCGCTATACGCTCGCCAGCGCACTCTCCAACTCGGTCAAATCCGATGTTTTCCTGGCTAGGGCCAGAAATTATCCCTCCGCCCTAGAAGCATCGCTCTTCATGGATGATGTGCCAGTCGCGGTCTATGACAGCCTGATCAGCGCGGTGCGTTCCCGGCTTCCCGTGTTGCATCGGTACTATGCGCTTCGTCAGCGGGTCTTCAACCTGCCGGACCTGCATGTCTACGACACCTACGCACCACTAGTTTCCACTGTCCAGAGTGATGTCAGTTTCGATGAGGCCATAGAGATGGTGCTCCAATCCCTCAAGCCTCTCGGATCGCCATACACGGAAACACTCGCCAAGGGTCTGCGTGATCAACGTTGGTGTGACCGTTACGAGAACAAGGGAAAAAGGAGCGGCGCCTTCTCCTCAGGCACCTATGAGGGTCATCCCTACATTCTGATGAACTACAAGTCGGATGTTTTTTCCGACATTTACACACTGACCCATGAGGCAGGTCACTCGATGCATACCTGGTATGCTTCCCGGGCACAGAGTTTCCAGACCTATCATTACCCCATTTTTCTGGCAGAGGTCGCCTCTACGTTCAATGAGATCCTGCTCACCGAGCATCTCCTGTCGGAAACAAATGACCGGGCGACACGGGCCTATCTGCTCAACCGTCAGATTGATGATCTCCGGGGCACACTTTTCCGCCAGACGATGTTTGCGGAATTTGAAAAGGCAATCCATGCCGCTGAAGAAGCGGGCGAGGCCCTGACGCTCCAGAGCTTTCGACAGATCTACAGGGGGCTGCTTGATACCTACTTCGGCCCCGGAGTGGTCATCGACGAGGTGCTTGAACTGGAATGCCTGCGCATCCCGCATTTTTATAGTGCCTTCTATGTCTATAAATATGCCACGGGCATCTCGGCATCGATCACACTTGCCAATCAGGTGCTCACCTCGGGTGAGACAAAAAGCTATCTGGACTTCCTCAAGAGCGGAGGGAGTAACTTTCCGATCGAGACACTGCAAACCGCCGGTGTGGAGATGCGTTCTCCCGCCCCGGTGCAAACAGCCCTCGATCTCTTTGAAAAACGGGTCGGGGAACTGGAGGAATTGCTCTCCTGATGAACAAGGGGTTCATCGACAAGCTTGTCGAGAGGATCCGATTCGTCGAACCGGAGGATGTCGGCCATTACCTTCAGGTTCTCTCGCGGGAAAAGGGATTTCTCGAAACGATCTTCAATACGATTCTGGAAGGTGTCATCGTCACGGATCCGCAGGATCGGATCATTTACCTGAACAAGACTGCCTGCTCTTTTTTCGGAATGGATGGGGCGGAGCATATCGGGCGCAAACTCGGGGAGGCGATACCAGGGCTTGATCTCAAGTCCGTTGCCTCTTCTGGAGATGTACTCAGCCGTGACCTGGAGGTTTTTTATCCGCAACGCCGCTTTCTGAATTTTTACGTGACTCCGCTCATGAGCGATGAGAAAGAGCTCTCCCGGAGAAGCCTCGTGGGACGCGCCATCATCCTGAGGGACATCACCGAGGCCCAGAGGGAACGCGAGCAGACCATCGAAAGCGAGCGTTTCTCCGCTGTGACGCTTCTCGCGGCCGGTGTCGCCCATGAGATTGGAAACCCCCTCAACTCCCTCGATATCCAACTTCAGCTGCTGGAACGCAAGCTGCGAAAAGCCACTCTCAAAGGAGAGGAGAAACTGGACCTTTCGGAGTCCGTCGCCATCGCCCGCGGTGAGGTACGACGCCTCGATCAGATCATTTCCCAGTTTCTAAAAGCGGTTCGCCCCGCGCCAATGGAGCGTCATCCCGCTGATTTCAATAAACTCATTCTGGAGACCGTCCAGTTTCTCAGGACTGAAATCGAAAATCGTGGCATCAAGGTGGAGCTCTTTCCTGCAACAAACCTTCCCTCGGTCTCCCTTGATTCGGATCAGATGCGCCAGGCACTCTACAATGTGATCCGTAATAGCTTTCAGGCCATGGGAAACAAGGGAAACCTGCGCGTCATCACCGGCAGTGATGATTCCCATGTCTGGGTTAGTATCTGTGATACGGGGGGAGGCATTACAGCCTCTGAGATCGACAAAATTTTTCAACCTTACTACTCCACCAAGGAGGATGGAAACGGCCTGGGGCTTCACGTCGTCCAGCGTATCGTCCGGGCACACGGTGGAGAAATCATTTTGGAAAGTGCCGATGGGAAAGGACTCATTTTCACCATCCGACTCCCCAGAATCGATCGTCGCATTCGCTTTCTTCCTTCAACCGATCCGCAAAACAATCAACCACCATCATGAGTACACCTCTAAAAATCGGCGACAAAGCCCCTGCCTTCACCACGACCGCCGTTGGCGGCAGCTACGGCTCCGGAATTCCCATCTCCCTGAACGACCTCAAGGGTAAGTCCGTCGTTCTCTACTTCTATCCCAAGGATGACACACCGGGTTGCACGACACAGGCATGCGGCATCCGTGATTCCTGGAAGGAAATAAAGTCCACCGGTGCAGCTCTCTTCGGAGTCAGCATTGATCCGGTGAAAGCCCATGAAAAATTCATTAACAAATTTGAGCGTCCCTTCCCCCTCCTGAGTGACACCGATAAATCCATTGTCGAGGCCTATGGAGTCTGGGTTGAAAAATCAATGTACGGAAAAAAATACATGGGAACCGAACGCACCACCTTTGTCATCGATGGGAATGGCAAGATCGCTGCGATCTTCCCGAAAGTGAAACCGGGTGAACACGCGGAGCTAGTTCTGGAAATTTTGAAAACTCTTGGGGCTTAATAACCCCCTCTTCTCAGCGACTCACAGGCGGCACCAAAGTTCTCGATAATGGCGCTTGCTGCGAGGGATTCCTGAGAGTCATTGCAATTGAAAATGGCGATCTCTGCAGCGCGACCACAGAGCCAGGCTCCAAGTATCGCAGCTTCACGGGGAGTATGTCCGCCTCCGATCAGTGCGGCGCAGACACCTGTGAGCACATCTCCCATACCACCGGTTCCCATACCGGGATTGCCAGTGGAGTTAAAAACAAGACTCTCGCCCTGCCCGGCAATCACTGTGCGTGCCCCCTTAAGCAGAAGAGTTACCGGATAGTCTTTCACAAACTCTTCGGCCCATTCCCTACGTGATTTTCCATTCTGCGGAGAGAGGCGTTCCATTTCACCGGGATGTGGCGTGAGGAGTCTCGGGCCTGCGCATGATTTTAAAATCGAGAGATCGGTTGAAAGCGCATTCAGGGCATCCGCATCGATGACACAGGGAAGCGGCGATTCCCTGATGATCTTCAGAATGTCGGCATCATGGGCGCGCCCCAACCCGGGGCCGATGGCAAGGACATCATGATTTGCGGACAAGACCTCCAAAAAGGAATCCTCTGACTGCACCATCACCTCGGGAATGCACAGAGAAGCGAGCAGATCGTAATCCTCCCTTAGGGCATAGAGTGTCACGAGCCCTCCCCCGGCATGGACGGACGCCGCAGAAGAGAGGCGGGCAGCTCCAAGAGTGCCGCGTGATCCGGCAAGAAATCCGATGCGCCCATAGGTTCCCTTGTGCGTGTCAAAATTGCGGATCGGCAGACTGGGCCTCAAAAGCTCGCTTGTCAGGAGTGTTGCAGAATCCCCCTCCTCACTGGAAACACCTGGCAACGAAACCAAGGCCAGACGCCCCGTTACAGCCGTTGCTGAATCTGTGATAAGCCCCCGCTTCACCATCCCGACAGTGACTGTCAGATCAGCTTGGACGCAGGGTTCATTCACGACACCCGAGGTGGCATCCAGTCCCGAGGGAAGATCAACGGCGATGCTATATGCTCCATGGTGTGATCGGAGAAAATTCAGTTCACGGATTAACCTAGCAGTCACTCCACGAGGAGCGCCCGCACTTCCGGTTCCGAGCAAACCATCAAGAAGAACCAGTTTCTCGCCTGCAATCGTTGACACTTCATCCACGACTTTGGCATTCGGGAGTGACTCAAGATGCTGGCTCATCAATGGAGCCAGATCAGAAACCGGTGCCGCCAACCGGAGCTGCACCTGCCAGCCATCGGAGGTCAGATGTCGCGCGACAACAAGGGCATCACCGCCGTTGTGACCTTTACCACAAAAGACAACAAGAGTTCCGGGTTTTTGAAAAAACTGCCGGATGACAGAAGCTACCCCGGCTCCCGCAATCTCCATCAAACCTGCCGGCGTCTCACCCTGAGCAAAAGCCGCTTCTTCAGCCGCCTTCATCTGGGAGGGTGTGACGATCATAGTTTACGTTAGCTCAGGCATCTCTTCTCCGCGCAGGGAAAGAAGCCGAAGGATCACCTCCTCAATGAGATTATTGGGACAGGAAGCACCTGCGGTGATCGCAATCTGAAGGTCATGGTCAGGCAACCATTTTTTTTCGCTCAAGATCTCTGTTTTTTGATGGAGATCAAAATGACGGATGCGATCCGGGGATTCCAGACACTCCTGATTGCGGATGAACCATGTGGGAACTTTTTGCTCCCCGATTTCCGCAAGGTGCGTGGTGTTGGAGCTATTGTACCCACCCACAACGAGAAGCGCGTCAAGCGGACGCTCCAAAAGATCACGGAGAGCATCCTGACGTTCCTGTGTCGCGCCACAAATCGTGTCAAAGAGGCGAAAGTTGAGGGCGTCGCCATCCCTTTTGAGGATAGCCTCCCTGATCCTGCGTTGCACCTCCTCAGTCTCCGCCCTGAGCATCGTGGTTTGATTCGCGACACCAATACGGACCAGGTGAAGTTCGGGGTCAAAGCCCTCGGAAAATTTTCCCTCAAAAATCCTTAGGAATTCCTCACGTCCCATTCTGCCCGCGATAAAGTCGCAGACACGGTCTGTCTCCTCAAGATTCAGCACCACGAGATAACGGCCGTTGCCGGCACCAAGCGCCCGGGAGGCGGTGGCACGGGTCTCCTCATGGGTAGCCTTGCCATGAATGATGGAGGTAACCTCTTCCCCCGCGTTCTGACGAACCCGCTTCCAGACACTCATCACATCGCCACAGGTGGTATCCACGATGTGACATCCATGCTTCTTGATTTCCTCAAGCAACGGCACCTCGGCACCAAAAGCGGGGACGATCACCACATCGTCGGGACCAAGATCCTCGACATGAGGCCTGCCGTTTCCATCCAGAAGATTGCGGATTCCAAGAGCCGCAATCTGGGCGTTCACTTCGGGATTGTGAATGATCTCACCAATAAGAAAGAGTCGGGCCGCGGGAAATACCTTTCTGGCCGCGTAGGCAAGATCGATCGCGCGTTCGACTCCGTAGCAGAAACCAAACTGTTTCGCCAAACGGATCGTAGTGCGTCCTGTAAATAAGACCGAGCCCCCTGCGCGCAACCGCTCTACCAGACTGCTGTAATAATGGTGCTCCACCTGTTCCTGCACCCGCGCCATCACCTCCGGTGTGCGGAGGTTAATCTTGGCGACAGGTGCGGATGGAATACTCACACTGACTGGTTTAATGCAGGATAACGGCTTTCAATTGCTCGAAGTAATGCTGGGAGGTCAGCAACGAGGCAGGCAGATCGGGATCGTTGTAATCCTCGGGCCGATGAAAATTGGCACCCAGGGTAGCATCCTCAGGCTGTGTGGAGGCTATTTTGATCGGAGTTCCAATCCTCACGAGTTCAAAGAATTTCCCAGCGTCATTGGCATGAATGCGGATGCAGCCATGGCTCTTGGGCACAGGCCATACCCATCCGAGATGGAATCCGTAGCCGGGCGTGAACTGCACCCAATAGGGCATCGGATACCCGACATAACTACCATGAGCGTTGCTGACGGAGCAGGGAACGATCGCTTCCCGCAAGACATCAAATCCGTATTCGCCAGAGCGTTTGTTGCGTTGCTTCTCTTCGACCGAAAAATTCCCCTTGGGCGTGGGATGCGATGCATCACCGACGCAGCAAGCAGTCACGAGCAGAGGACGGCTGCCCTCCAAGACATAGATCATCTGCTTCCTTAGCGAAACTTTCACGACGACCTTGGTGGGATCCTTGGGTCGGTAGGCAGGTTGGTCGTAAACGGCACGCTGGGTTAGCTGGGCGCAACCACTCAGGAGCACCAAGGGCAGGAGCAGAAAAGGTAGAAATCGTTTCATCACTGCTAAAAACCGTAAAATTGCCCCTTTGTCAAATCACCCTTCCAGCTTTGACCTTTGAAGGGAGCTATCTTACTCTCTCTCCTCGAAGAAATGATGAAGGCAGATGATTTTCAGTATGCGTTGGAAAATACCCGCGTCGTCGTGGCTCCAAGCCGTGCAATCGAGACTTTTGGCCAGACAAGCTTTCGCTTTCGTCTGGTGACCGAACCGATGGATGAAATCGGAACTGTCCGGCTTCGCAAGGGAATGATTCACGCAGAAAGACCCCGCTTGCTGGCACCTCAATATGTCAGCAAGTTGCTGCTGGAAGGTTTTGGCGAACGCGCCCAGGGATTCGCCGGATGGATTGAGGAACAAAAGGATTTTCATCTTCTCCGCTATGGGTTCTCCCTGAAAAAGACAGACCTTTCCGAACAACTCTTCAAGGAACCGAAAGAAGAATTTCTCCTGAAACTTCAGGATGATCTCCGCCGGGAGGATGATCCCCTGAATGTCCTGATCGAAGGAATCGATGATTCCTGGGAGGTCTGCCTCATGAAATTCACCATGGACATGATTCAGCGTTCTTCGGGAGAAAATGTGGCTGAATGGAAACGCCGTGGATTGATTTGATCGTGCTATGAGAGTCATACAAACCATCATCCTGCTCGTTATCGGACTGCTGATTTTTGGATCAGCGGGTTTCTTTGGATATCAACTTTTCATCAAGCCAGGCCGTGTTGAAAAGCAGGAAATAGCAGCACAGGCCGCAGCTCCCGCGCCAACAGCCACACCAGATCCAGGCATTCCCGAACTTCAGAAGCTCAAGGTTCTGCAGGACGCGGGGAAACTCGATGAAGCCCGGGATGGACTGAATCTCTGGATCACTCATTACCCTCAATCGACTCTTCTCAGCGAAGCCATGCAGCGCTTGGGTGCTGCAAACATGGCTCTGCTCTTTCAACCCGGAGGCACCAACGTCGAAAGCTATACTGTCATCAAAGGTGATTCCCTGGCCCGTATTGCCTCCAAACATCACTCCAATGCGGAACTGATTCAGAAAGCCAACTCACTCCCCAACATCAATCTCCAGATCGGGGAGATTCTGATGATCCCCAGCCTAAAGATTTCACTCGAACTGGATCGCTCCGCCAAAACCCTGACTCTTCTTAATAATGGCTCCTTCCTGAAAGAATACCCCCTCCTTTCCGCTCCTGCCTCCACCACAAAAGAAAATCTCAATTCCAAAGTTCTCGATAAAATTGCCACCTCCGGCAACAAGAGGGTTGCCTTTGGAGACAAGGCCTATCCTAAAAGCGAGCGCAGTATTCTCCTGGCACAGGCCCCTCCTATTGTTGCCCCCCTCCCCACTCCAGTAGCCCAGGGAACCAATGCCCCGACACCACCACCCCTGCCTGGGGGTTACGTTCTTTCATCCGCCGATTTGCTGGAAGTATTCCCTCTCATCTCACGCAACACTCCAGTCATCATTCACTAAGTGCGGAAAAAAGGCTCTTAGATTGAAGACTGATAGACTATTAGCCAGAACCGAACGAAACCAGAGATCAATAAAACCAACCAGAAGTATCCGATTTCCGAATTCTGAGCCCCGACTACGATCGCTTTTCTCATCTGCAATACAACATCTCCTTCCCCTGCTGACCTAACAGCCTTTAGCCTAAATCGCTACAGCCTTTCCCCATTTTATGAATCCCCATCCTCTCGATTTCGAACTTCCCATCACCGATCTTGAAAACAAGGTTGCCGAACTCGCCGCTAAACGCCCTTCGGAAGACCCACTGCTCATGGCAGCACGACAGGATCTGGAAAAGGAACGCAAGGCCCTCTACGGAAATCTCACCCCTTGGCAGCGCGTTCAAATTGCACGCCATCCCACACGACCTTACTTCCTTGATTATGTCTCCTCCTGTGTCACCGATTTTGTAGAACTGCACGGGGATCGGTTTTTTGGTGATGACAAGGCGATGCCAGCGGGTCTGGGACGCATCGGCGGCCACCGTTGTGTGATCATCGGCCAGCAAAAAGGGCGCGATGTGAAGGAGAATGTCCTCCGTAATTTCGGCAGCCCCCATCCGGAAGGCTATCGGAAGGCATTGCGTCTGATGCGCATGGCCGAAAAATTTGATCTCCCTGTTGTCTGCTTCATCGATACCCCTGGTGCCTACCCCGGAGTTGGAGCAGAGGAACGCCATATTGCTGAGGCAATCGCTGTCAACCTACGTGAAATGATGGCCCTTAAGACCCGTATCATCGCTCTTGTGATCGGAGAGGGTGGCAGCGGCGGAGCACTCGGCATCGGGGTTGCAGACCGCGTGCTGATGCTGGAAAACGCCTATTATTCTGTGATCTCCCCTGAAGGCTGCGCTGCCATTCTCTGGAAGCACCGTAAGCATGCACCCGAGGCCGCAGCCGCCCTCAAGCTGACCGCTGATGATCTGCAGGAATTCGGCCTGGTGGATGGGGTCATTCACGAACCAATGGGTGGAGCGCATCGCAATCCGGAGGAAATATCAGCGACGGTGACTGAAAGAATCGCCGCAACCATTGAGGAACTGAATAAGATCCCCCTGAAGACACTGATGAATGACCGCTATGCGAAGTTTCGTGGAATGGGCGTCTTTTCGGAGTGAGCCTTTTTTTCCCGCTCCACCTCCGATACAGGATCAATCAGCAGGGTCACCTCCCCACGGGGGGGGTTATTCTGATAATGAGCACTTAACTCAGAAGGAGTTCCAACCCGGTATTCCTCATGGATCTTGGTAAGTTCACGCGCAACGCAGACACGGCTTTGCGGCGCGATGACTGAAAGATCCTCCAGACAATCCATCAGTCGGTGGGGTGATTCGAAGTAGATCGACGTGATCCCAGCAACAGCAGCTTTTTTTAACTCGGATCTCCTGCCGGATCCCGAAGAAGGTAGAAAGCCTCCAAACGTAAACGGAACAGGGGGAAAACCACTTCCGACCAAGGCTGTCACCACGGCGCTCGGCCCCGGCAGGACAGTGTATTCTATCCCTTCTTTGATACAGGCACGCACAAGGCGAAATCCAGGGTCACTTACCGAGGGAGTACCCGCATCGGTCACCAAGGCAAGCCGCTCACCGGAACGCATGCGCCTAAGGAGCTCCTCAAGCCGTCGCTCCTCGTTATGCTCGTGAAAACTCACCAGTGGCTTTCTGATCTGCAAATGGGAAAGCAGTTGGCCCGCACGGCGCGTATCCTCGGCGATCACACCATCGCAGTGTCTCAATGTCTCGATGGCGCGGAGGGTCAGATCCCCCAAATTGCCAATCGGTGTGGCAATCAGTGTCAGAGGAAGAAGAACTTTTTCCGCCTCGAATATCTCTCCTTCCGTCTTCAACCTTCAGCCTTCAGCCTTTTCGGCCTTTTACCATCCTTCGGCAACCTTGCTGACTAGATTTTCAGCCATGCGTTGCGCTGCAATGGGGTAATTCATGTTCTGATTGGTCACAAGGTCGGAATTCACGATGTCGGATTCCGTGAAGAACGGCGTCACTCCGGTCGCCTTGCCCTGCTGCAAGACGGCACCCGTCACGCGATCAATGACCCGATAGCGAACAGTAAGGGTCAACTCAAATTCCGATGTCTGGAGCACATTGTTTGCAAAGACACGCATTGGCTGACGGTCCACTTTCTCAATGGTTCCCTCAACGATGGCATCGGCGCGATCCGCGGATTCGATCCTGTAAGTACCATCCTGTTGGAACTGTTTCACCACGGCATTGGCAGTCTGAACCTCGACTCGCGGTAGGAGAGTCTCATTTTTGAACGAACCCACCGCAATCGTGTTGATACGACGCATCGGCGTTGGTTTAATTTCACCGACATGATAACCGCAGCCACTCACTAACAGCAGGAGCGAAGAAAGGAGGATGGTGGAAAGGAACTTCTTCATTGGGTCACAGGAGTCGTCTTTTGAGGAGTCGGTTGAACGGGAGGTTCCTGCAAAGAAATTGGCTGAGTGTCCCGCATGTCGCCCTTCATCTCAGGCCGGGGCTCGGGCGGTGTGTCACCCACGATATCCGTGCGGGAAGGACCATCATAATTCGGCAAAGCCGAGCTCTCCACCTGTGCCTGCAAGCGGCGGCGCTCAGCCAGTCGCTCTCCATTCTCGGGACGTTCCTGTCCGACACGAAGGGAATCTTCTCCATAAAGAGCCTTGAGCTCATCCAGACGCGTTTTGGCGGCTGTGGCATCCTCGCTCTGAGGAAAACGGCGGATGACATCATTGTAGTAAATTGCGGCAGCCTTGAAGTCCTTGGAAAAATCGTAAAAACGACCGACCCGAAGCGTATCTGCAGACTCCTTGGAAATCATGTTTTTCATGTTCTCACCTGCCTGCTGGGTTTTCTCACTGTTGGGATATTGGATGAGGAAATCCTGGTAGTTGTTCTGTGACTCCTTGAGTGCCGAAAGATCCTGTGATTTGCCGGTCATGCCGAGTTGCTGATAAACATAGGCGATCTGATATTGGGCATCATCGCAGGCAGAACTGTTGGGATATCTGTCGAGCAGCCTCTGATAAGCCGCGATGGCATCCTGAGCCTTTCCTTGTTTCTCCATTGAAAGCCCGAGGTTAAACTGTGTGATCGCGGCATGCTTGCTATATGGTGAAACCTTAAGGATCGAGGTGTACATCTGCTCGGCCTTCTCCATGGAAGGGACTGTGGGAATACCCAGCACCCTTACCCTGGCCCCTTTCAGGAAGGCATTGGCGATATTGATCTGCTCGGCCACCGACTCCTCAAATTTGGGTGTCTGCGGATATTTTTGAAGGAGATACTGATACGCCTTGAAGGCCCCATCCAGATCCCCTTTTTTCTGCAACAACTGTGCAAGAGAAAACTGGGCCTTTGGCGCGGCGGAACTCTTGGGAGCATTATGAACAATATTTTTGTAGGCGGTGATTGCCTTCTCCAGATCCCCTGATTCCTTCGAGGCATCAGCAGCAGCGAGTTGATCATCCGGCGATCCAAAGGCGGAAAGATCCGTGGTAGGGGGCTGCGTTTTTACTAACCCCTCGGATTGGGCCAAGACATTCCTGGAAAGGATACTCAGGCAAAATATGACTGAAAGAAATCCCAGCAAGGCACACGCGTATCGTGAACGGTAACAGATGCTTCTTCGGCTTGTCATCAGAAGCAGAGAGGCTAGGGACGAAGCCCTGCCAGCGTCAAGAATACGCTCAAGAAACATATCATCATCAAAAAAACCTCCCATCCAACGCCATCAAAGCTGGTTTCGAAAAATGGCCTTCTGGTTGTCATCAGTGTCGTCACCACCTGACATTGAAGATCGTCTCCAAGGTGACACTAAGTATTAAGGTTCTACTTTGCACTGAAAATCATGGGATTAGGGGGAGCATCGCCAGCATAAAGCCCCAATTGCATCAAAGTACTCAGGAACAGCAGCACTACCGTTTGTAAAATGAAACGAGGGCCCTTCGTGGCTGCTTGAGGGGAAGTCGTCATGGGAAATACTGAATCTCTCTTGATGCTATTTCAAGACCCCAGCAAGAAGATCACATCAATTTCATCGACTCCCTTAGAAAGGGCCAGTGCGCAGGAACGTTACTGCTGCTTGGAGCCTGCAAGACCCAATCCGAGCCAACCAACTCCGGCGAAAATCAATTCGATACCGAGAAAGAGTCCCAACATATAGAGACCCGTGGCAGGCCATCCGGAGATAATAAGCCCACCCAAAACAATCGATATGGCTGCACTGAAGAGAATCCATGCAGCTCCTCCGTGATGGCGGAGTTTGAAGGCAAGAAAGGCACGGAAAATCCCTCCGATAAGGATGGCCCAGCCAAGAAAAAGAGTAAACGCAATCGCCGCCTTGAAGGGATGAGCAATGAAGACATATCCCGCAACTCCATAAGCGATCGAAACAAGGATAAACCAAAGATGATTCTGCCATCCCTTGATGGTGAATACCTTGATGAGCTGAAAGGCACACCCAAACATCAGGATAACACCGATAAAAGTGGCGATCGCAGCGGTTGAGACCAGTTGGTCCGCCAAGGCAAAAAACCCAAGCAGGATCATGGCGAAGCCGCCGGCAACAGCCCATCCACGGGAAATCGGCGGAACAGGGATCTGAGGAAAGGGAGAAGGCGATGGCGTTTCCATAGGTTGCAATGCTAGGTGTTCGATCAGGCTGATGACAAGGTCAGCCTTCCTTTTTATTTTCCTCACCCACCTTCTGTTTCTCAAACCAGGAGAAACAGACCGGGATTACGAAGATCGCAATCAAGGTGGAAGCAAGCATTCCTCCGACCACCGTGGAACCAAGTACCCGGCGTGAGACTGCTCCAGAACCCGTAGCCAATGCTAACGGAACGCATCCTAAAATAAAGGCAAAGGCAGTCATGAGAATCGGACGCAGACGCAGCTTGGCTGCATCCAGAGCAGCCTCAAAAACCGGCTGTCCCCTCTCCACCTCCTCCTTGGCAAACTCGACGATCAGGATGGCATTTTTGGCAGCCAGACCGATGAGCATGATCAAACCAATCTGGGCATAGACGTCATTGTCCATATGCCTCGCCCAGAGAGCCGTGACAGCTCCGAAAACTGCAACGGGCGTGCTTAACAGAACACTAAAGGGAAGTGACCAGCTCTCGTATTGGGCGGCGAGAATCAGGAACACGAAGAGCAGCGAAAGGGCGAAAATGGCAACCGGAGAGATCCCCTGCGCGGCCTGCTTCTCCTCGAACGACATGCCGAAGTAATCAAACCCCATTCCCGGCGGCATTGTCTCCTTGAACGTCTCTTCTAGCGCCTTCATGACCTGTCCGGTGCTGACTCCGGGAGCCCCGTTAATATTGATCTGGGCACAATTGAACATGTTAAAGCGCATCGTGAACTCCGGTCCCTGCATCGGCTTCACCTGGAGAAGACTCGAAAGAGGTACTGCATCTCCCTTGAGATTCCGGACATAGAAAAGAGAGGCGTTTTTTGGATCGGTACGACTGAATCCTTCCGCCTGAATGTAGGCGTAGTATTGAAGATTGAAGCGGTTGAAATAGTTTACCGGAAGTCCTCCCAAAAATGACTGCAGGGTTCTATAGGCTTCTCCAAGATCGACCCCCAGCATCATGCAGAGAGCCGGATCAATCGTCATGGATACCTGCGGTACGGAGGGTAGGAAGGTCGAGGTCACGCCGCCGATCTCAGGTCGTTTCTTGATGGCTTGCATGAAGACGCCGAAATTTTTCTGGAGGAAGGTCGGATCGATACCAAGCCGGTCCTCCAAGATAAAGGTGGTGCCTCCCGAGGTTCCGATGCCGGGGATGGCGGGCGGAGGAAAGGCGAAATTAATTGCTCCCGGTACAGGAGCAATTTTCTTGTTGATGGTCTGCAGCAGCGCAAAGGCATTCAGTCCGGGAGCGGTTCGCTCTTCCCATGGTTTCAACGTGATGAAGTAAAAGGCGCTATAGGTCGTCTGAACACCACTCAGGAGATTGAATCCCACGATCGTCGTCACATGATCAACTCCGGGAATCTTTTGCACAATGTCGGCAACCTGTTTGGAAATCTGATCCGTACGTTGTTGCGATGAGGCGTTTGGCAACTGGGAAAAGGCGTAGAGATAGCCATTATCCTCTTCTGGCACAAAGGATGGGGGGAGCTTTGAGCCAAAGAATCCCGAGAGAAGAACCATGCCAAGCAGCAAAAGTGCCCCGACGATGCTCTTGCGAAGCAGAAAACCGCAGGTCTTGAGGTATCCGTTCCGCCCCCAGTCAAATGTTCTGTTAAAGGCCTTGTAAAAAGCACCAAGAGGCCCCTTGGTCTCGGTGCGCGGACGAAGCAACATCGCGCCGAGAGCCGGACTCAGACTCATCGCATTAAAGGTCGAAATAATGACCGAGATCGAAATGGTGAGCGCAAATTGCTGATAGAGACCACCTGTAATACCGGGAAGGAAGACCGTCGGGATAAAGACCGAGGAAAGAATCAACGCCGTTGCAATCAACGGCCCGGTCACCTGCTCCATTGCCTTGATCGCGGCCTCCTTTGGAGAAAGCCCTTCCTCAATGTGATGCTCGATCGCCTCCACCACCACGATGGCGTCGTCGACCACGAGACCGATCGCCAGCACAAGTCCGAAGAGGGAGAGTGTGTTGAGGGAGAATCCAAAGAGCGGAAAGAGGGCAAAGGTTCCGATGAGGGAGACTGGAACAGCCAGTGCGGGTATGAGGGTGGCCCGCCAGTTTTGCAGGAAGAGAAAGACAACGATGAGCACCAGGATCAACGCCTCCACCAGTGTTTTCTGGATATCGTGCATGCTCGCCACCACCGCCTGCGTAGTATCCAGAGCGATTGTGTTTTTCATCCCGGCAGGGAAGCTTGGCGCATACTGAGCGATCAGATTTTTGGCCATTTCGGCAACCTTCAGCGCATTGCTTCCGGGGAGTTGATAGACAGCTATGATGGCGGCTGGATGACCGTTGAAGCGACCGGCGATATTGTAAGTCTGAGCACCCAACTCGACGCGGGCAACATCCTTGACCCTGACCACCGAGCCGTTCTTGTCGGCCCGAATGATGATGTTGGCAAATTCATCCGCCGTGACCAGACGACCTGGGGCACGCACGGTAAAGGTCATCTGCTGGCCGGGGGGCACGGGCTCGGCACCGGTCTGACCTGCGGGATTTACGGTATTCTGCTGGTTAACCGCATTGTACACATCCTCCGTGGTCACATTGAAATTGGCCAGTTTGGCCGGATCGAGCCAGAGACGCATCGCATACTGACCAGCACCGAAGATGGTAACGCTGGCGATACCGGTAAGACGCGTCAGGGGATTGACAATGTTCACATAGGCGTAATTCGCCAGAAAGATCGCATCGTAGCGGTCGTCATCCGTATAGAGGGCAAAGCAGATCAAGGGCGAAGGGGAGGTCTTCACGACATTGATTCCCTGCTTGGTCACCTGGGACGGAAGCTGGGACTGCGCCTGACTCTGGCGCATCTGAGTCAGAATCTGATCGGTAACCGGGACCGTGTTATTGGCAAAAATGACATTGAGCTGCGACTGCCCGGAACTGGAGTTCAGGGAGTACATATACTGCATGTTGTCCACGCCGTTGATCTGCTGCTCCAGCGGAGTGGCCACCGCCTGCTGTACCGTCATGGCATCAGCACCGGGATAGGAAGCCTGCACCTGAATCTGCGGCGGGACGATATCAGGAAACTGCGAGACCGGCAGTCCCACCAGGCAGACCAATCCGATGATCACCGTGATGATCGCGATGACCATGGCCACAATGGGCCGGTTGATAAAAAACTTTGGCATGGCTCGATGGTACCCGGTTCGAGGCTGTTATTTGGCCGTGGAAGGCGTGGTGGCGGGTGCCTTGCCTTCCGTTGGAACGATGTCGCTGCTCGAAGCCGGACCGGTCTCAGGAAGAGGCATCACCGTACAACCATCGGTCACCTTCTGAATCCCCTGAACCACGATTTTGTCACCGGCATTCACCCCGGAGAGCACAACCGCATCTTCACGGGTCGTCTCGCCGATGACCACATTCTTGATCGACACCTTGTTATCGGGGCCGACCACAGCCAATTGGTTGAGATTCTGAATGGTAATCACGGAAGCAATCGGAACGATGAGGGCATTTTGTCGGACTCCCAAGGTGGCATTCACCCTGGCAAACAGGCCCGGACGCAGAAGCATTCCTGGGTTTGGGAAGAGTCCCTCAACGGTGATCGAGCCGGTCTGCGTGCTAATCTGGTTATTCGCAGCACGAAACACTCCCTTCTGAGGATAAACCGTGCCGTCGGAAAGCAGCATCTGCATTCCCTCGGCAGTATCCTCTTTTCGTTGTTCGGCGGCGTTGGAGGGATCCTTCAGACTGCCACTGATGAAACTGAGGTAATCGTCCTGACCAACCTGGAAGACCACCTTGATGGGGTCAATGGCCACGACTGTGGTAAGCGGCTGTGAGGACTGGGAACTGACATAGGTACCGACTTCGTAGTTTGCCAACCCAGCCAGACCATCGATTGGTGAAACAACTTTGGTGAAATCAAGGTTCACCTGCGCCGACTGAACGGCTGCCTGTTTAGCCGCAACAATACCTACGGCAGACTGATACACCTGTTGCTTGTTCTGGAATTCCTGAACACTGATCACTTTCCCGGCAAGAAGGTTCTGGGCACGGACGAAATCCTGCTCCGTCCTTGTCGCATCAGCCTGAGCTGAGGAGAGATCAGCTTTGGCCTGATCAAGTGTTGCCTGGAAAGGAGCCGGGTCGATCTGGAACAATGCCTGCCCCTGTTTCACAACCGTACCCTCCGTGTAGTAACGCTGGATGATATTCCCGGCGACATTCGGCTTTACCAGCGAAGTCACTGTTCCTTGGAGATTGCCAATCCACTCTTTGTGATTGGGCATATCTTTCTGAGCCACCACCCCCAGCGTCACTGGGACTGGAGGTCGGGCCGTCTGTTCTGCTGGTTTCTTCTGACATGCCGGGAAAAACAATGCGGCGGCGAGAAGAAGGTTTGGAGTCGCAACAAGGGAGAAGGGCTTCAGATTCACAATCGCAGTTAGTTATCAGACTCGCCGCCCGATGGCTAGGGAAACGCTGATTTAATCGCAACGATCCCCATGCGATGAGATCAGCGCCTCCTAAAGGGCAGATTTGCGATCTTGAATCATCGATCTGCCCTGCAGAAAGAGTAGTGGAAGCAGGCACCAGACAACAACAATCCAGGGAATCACTCCGTAGGCTCCCGATTGAACCGGATAGACATTCACCCAGAAGGTATAGGCAATCGAAAAAGCGGCAACGCAGGGAATCACAATCTTCCACCCTCCCTGCACTTCGGGTACTCGAATCAGTGAAATGGCCGTGCTTACCACGACAAGGAGATAAGCCACCAACAACCCCAGAGCCCCCATCGTTGAGGCCCAGAAAAAGGGATCGGAGCCGGAGGCATGAAACACGATTCTCATGAGCGCATAACCGGCGAAGGCCATGGCTATGAC
>Ga0302155_10001384_pt1 | contig 17637 bp, 11 predicted proteins | sample I_Bog_N3_1_FD_193508 | JGI IMG/M metagenome (GOLD analysis project Ga0302155, IMG submission 193508) | Peat permafrost microbial communities from Stordalen Mire near Abisko, Sweden - I_Bog_N3_1 | ecosystem: Environmental > Terrestrial > Soil > Wetlands > Peat | place: Sweden: Abisko, Stordalen...
CTTTGCTTACTTTCTTTGGCGACCAAAGAAAGTGAGCGGCTGCCGGGCCGCCCCCGGCAACGCACCCTAGTCCGAAGAAAACAAACATCAAGCCCCCCACAGCAGTGAAGTGAAAATGCAATCCTACCCATGCTCATCCAGATTAAAATTGCTCACCGCAAGCTGCAAACCAATAGCTTGCTGCTTAAGACTTTCACTAGCCGCAGCACTTTGCTCGACCAATGCCGCATTTTGCTGAGTACTACGATCAAGCTGCGCCACCGCCGCCCCGATCTGCGCAATACCAGCACTCTGCGTCACACTAGCGCCGCTGATCTCTGCAACGATGTCAGTCACACTACACACAGAACTGACGATGTCCCGCATGGTCTGCCCGGCCCGATCAACCAGCCGAGCACCGCTTTGCACACGCCCAACCGAATCCCCGATCAGTTCCTTGATTTGTTTGGCCGCCTCTGCACTGCGGCGCGCCAAGGTCCTCACCTCAGCAGCGACAACCGCAAAACCACGCCCCTGCTCACCCGCACGAGCCGCTTCCACAGCCGCGTTCAAAGCCAGGATATTCGTCTGAAACGCAATCCCGTCGATGGTGCTGATGATGTCAGCGATACGCAGCGAACTATCCTCGATGCCGCGCATCATCACCACGACATCATCCACAACCGCGCCGCCACTGCGGGCCACAGCACTGGCGTTTTGCGCCAGTTGATTGGCTTGCTGTGCATGCTCGGTGTTTTGCCGTACCGTAACGCTCAAGGCATCCATGTTCGCTGTCGTCTGCACCAGTGAGGCAGCCTGCTCTTCGGTACGTGCCGACAAGTCGGCATTGCCCTGTGCAATCTCAGCACTGGCCGTGGCAATGGCACGACTGGTACCCCTGACTTGCGCCACGACGTCGCGCAAAGCCAGAGTCATCCGTGTCAATGCCCGCATCAAGGCACCGAATTCGTCAGCGTTTTGATTGCTCCGGCCAGCGCTGAGATTACCTACCGCTACCGCTTGCGCCTGTTCGATGGCAGCATTAAGCGCCACCGCCACATAACGCACCAAAATGACAATCGACACCACCGCCACGACTGCAAACAAGAATATCAAGGCCCCACTGAGCAACCAACTGCGCTGATTCTGTGCACGCAATGCCTGCATGCTGCGATCAAATTTTTCTTTGCGAATGTCGGCGAACTGATCAAACGCTGCATCATAAGATTTGGTCGCAGGCATGAAGCGCTGTTCAAATATCTGGGTAGCACGTGCCTCATCGTGCGCAGCACGCGCTTGATCGATTTCCTCAATGGCTGCCATGGTTTGGCTGCCCAAACCGTCCAGTTTGGCAAACCAGACATTTTCCTCTGCGGAGTTGGCCCATTCGTGTACGGCATCTTCGCTTTTGCCAATGGCCGCCACCCGTGCGCCGATTCCGGGGCCAAAAAACGCGGCGATGGCAGGGTCGCTGCTGCGATTGACGGCTTGAATATGCGCCGTCGTGACACTGGCCAGCAACTGCCAGCGCGCAACTTCTTGCGTTCTGGCCAATTCGGTCTGCAATACGGCACGGGTGGCAGCTTCCGATTTCTTGTTTTGCCAGTAGCTCTGCCCCAGCGCCACCAATACGATGCATAACACCGTAGCGATGACACCGTACAGACGTGTTGATACCTGCAAGCGACGCCAGCGCATGAGCCTTCTCCCAGTTTTCAGATGCGGTAAACGACGCCCGTTCAGGCCAGTTTGATCCAGGTGGTTTTCAGTTCGGTATACTTGTCCAAGGCATGTAAGGACTTATCACGGCCGTTACCGGATTGTTTATAGCCGCCAAACGGCACGCTCATATCGTCTTCGTCATATTGATTGACATGGACTGTGCCTACCCGCAAGGCACGCGCCGTCTGATGCGCCTTGGCCAGGTTGCCGGTCCACAGTCCTGCTTGCAGGCCAAAGGCAGTTTCATTGGCAGCGCGGATGGCGGCGTTTAAATCGGTGAAAGCGAACACCGACAAGACCGGACCAAAAATTTCCTCGCGCGCAATCCTCATCGCATTGCCGACTCCGCCAAACATGGTTGGTTCGATGTAGTAGCCGCCGCTACCTTGCCGCACCTGTTTGCCGCCCGCCAGCAATTGCGCGCCCTGCTCCTGCCCCGAGGTAATGAATCCCAGTACCGATTTCATTTGGATATCGTCAACGATGGCCCCCATCACGGTGGCTTCGTCCAAGGGATCACCCGGTTGAAAAGCGGGCATTAAGGCCAGCGCCTTTTCGACAAATTGGTCGTGAATGGCGCTTTCGACAAACAACCGCGACGGTGCATTGCAACTCTCGCCCTGATTGAAGAAAATCGCCCCTACTGCGGCGCGTACGGCAGCATCGATGTCAGGACAGTCGGCACAGACAATATTGGGCGACTTGCCGCCCAGTTCGGTCCAGACCCGTTTGAGGTTGGATTGACCGGCATATTGCATGATCTGCTTGCCGATCTTGGTGGAGCCGGTGAAGCCGATACAATCGACGTCGCCGTGCAGGGCCAGCGCGGCTCCGGCTTCATGGCCATAACCCGGCGTGACGTTGAAGACACCGGCCGGAATACCCGCTTCCAGAGCGATATCGGCCAGACGTAGGGCCGACAGAGGTGATTTTTCCGATGGTTTGAGGACCACGCTGTTGCCGGCGGCGAGCGCCGGGGCAATCTTCCAAGAGGCCATGATCATCGGGTAATTCCACGGCACAATAGCGGCCACCACGCCCACCGGTTCACGTGTGATCATGGCCAGGGTCGTATTACCGGTCGGTGCAATTTCATCATAGATCTTGTCGATCGCTTCGCCGTACCAGCGTATGCAGTTGGCTGCCGCCGGTACATCCACGCTGCGGCTGTATTTGATCGGCTTGCCCATGTCCAGAGTTTCCAGCAAAGCCAGTTCGTCACGGTATTGCAGGACCAGATCGGCGAAGCGAATCAGGATGCGTTTGCGCGCCGCCGGTGCCAGCCCGGCCCAGCGCCGGTCTTCGAAGGCTTGGCGGGCAGCCTGCACCGCCAGGTCGATATCGGCCGCCTCGCAACGCGCGACATCGGTTAGCTTCTTGCCGTCGATGGGTGAAATGCAGTCGAAGGTGGCGCCCGACAATGCTGCCACGCGCTGGCCGTTGATACTGGCACGGCCGTCACGCGGTAGTGCTGCCGCGCGTTCATGCCAAAGGGTATTCGTCATGGTGATCTCTTTTTCATCAAGGTTCGATTGGCCGATGGACTTACATCAGCCCTTGCTGGGTCAGATCCGCTAAAGTCTTGTCCAGACATAGACGTATCAGGGCGACCATCTCATCGATCTCAGCATGGCTCATGACCAGGGGCGGCGCGATGATCATGCGCTCACCAACGGCGCGCATGATCATGCCGTTGGCAAACATATGGCCGCGGCAAATCATGCCGACATCGAGCTTGGGATCAAAGCTTTCGCAGTCATGTACTTGCGCGGCTTTTTTCTTGACCAGATTGAGACCGGCCACAAAACCACAGCTCTGTGCAATGCCCACCAGTGGATGATCGGACAGTGTGGAAAATTGCTGTTGCAGATAAGGACCGATGTCGTCACGCACCCGTTCGACCAGGCCTTCCTGCTCAATGATGCGAATGTTTTCCAAGGCAGCCGCGCAGGCCACCGGATGGCCTGAATAAGTGAAGCCGTGGTTGAATTCACCGCCCTTTTCAATTAGCGCCTGCGCCACACGGTCGCCGACCAGTACGCCACCAAGCGGTATATAACCGGAGGTGACACCCTTGGCGAAAGTCATCAGGTCGGGCTTGATGCCGAAATATTCGCAACCGAACCAATGCCCCAGGCGGCCAAAACCGCAAATGACTTCATCGGTCACCAGCAAGATGCCGTATTTGTCGCAGATGCGTTGAATTTCCGGCCAATAGCTTGCGGGAGGAATGATGACACCACCAGCACCTTGCACCGGCTCACCAATAAAAGCAGCCACCTTGTCGGCGCCGATTTCCAGAATTTTCTGTTCCAGCCAGGAGGCCGCTGTCAGACCAAATTCTTCCTCGCTTTGTCCTTTGCCGCCTTCGACGTAATACGGTTGACCGATATGGACGATGCCGGGAATCGGCAGATCGCCCTGCTCGTGTATGCCCGTCATGCCGCCCAGCGAACCACCCGCCATGGTGCTGCCGTGATAGGCGTTGTGACGGCTGATGATCACGTGACGCTGTGGCTGGCCTTGTATGTCCCAGTAGCGACGCACCATGCGTACAATGGTGTCATTGCCTTCCGAACCGGAACTGGTAAAGAAGACATGATTGAATTGCGGTGGCGAAATCTCGACCAGTTTGGCTGCCAGTTGCACAGCCGGGACATTGGTGGTCTGGAAAAAACTGTTGTAGAACGGCAGTTGCTGCATCTGTGCATGCACGGCATCTGCGATGCTGGTGCGGCCATAGCCGACATTCATGCACCACAAGCCGGACATGCCGTCGAGTAGGCGTTTTCCTTCTGAATCCCAGATGTAAATACCTTGTCCTTTGACAATCACGCGCGCACCGCGTTGGTTGATGCCCTTGGGGTCGGTAAACGGATGCAGGTAATGGGCGGCATCGAGCGCTTGAATGGCGCGGGTATCCACGGCTGCCGCAGCGGGTTTAGTCAGCGGCGCAATCGCCGCGATGGGGTTCAATGTGTTGTGTTGCATGATCAACCTTTATTCTCAAAGTACGCGCCGTACGGCGCGCAAAAATGATGCTCTGCGACGTGTTTGATTTCGCTCAGACATGCAGCAATAAATGCTCTCGTTCCCAGGGACTAATGACTTGCATGAACTCGGCATGCTCCAGCGTCTTGATCGCCGCGTACACGTCAATGAAGCGTTCGCCCAGAACTTGGCGCAGATGGGCTTCTTTACGCAAACCGTCCAGGGCTTCAGACAAGCTTTGCGGCAGCTGGTAATCGAGGTCATAGGCGCTATTGACTGTCATCGGCGTCGGTTCCAGATGCTGGGTCATACCTAGATAACCGCATGCCAACGTCACCGCCAGTGCCAAATATGGATTGGCATCGGCACCGATCACACGGTTTTCGACGCGGCGATCCTGCGGCCCCGCTTCGGGCACGCGAAAACCTACCGTGCGGTTGTCGCGTCCCCATTGAATATTGATCGGCGCGGCGGTATGACGGACGATGCGACGGTAGGAGTTCACATAGGGCGCCACAATTGCCATGGCGGCTGGCATGTAGCGCTGCAAACCACCGATGTAATGTGCAAACGTTTCACTGGTGCTGCCATCGGCATTACTGAAAATATTCAGACCGGTCTTGGTATCGACCACGCTTTGATGAATATGCATGGCCGAACCTGGCTCGCCGGTCATCGGCTTGGCCATGAAGGTGGCATACATATTATGTTTCAGCGCCGCTTCTCGTAGGGTACGTTTGAAGAAAAACACCTTGTCGGCCAAGCCTAGCGGTTCGCCATGCAGGAAGTTAATTTCCATCTGACCGGCGCCGATTTCGTGAATCAAAGTATCGACATCCAACTGCATCAGGTCGCAATAGTCATAAATATCTTCGAACAGCGGATCGAACTCATTGACCGCGTCAATGCTGTAGACCTGACGGCTGGTTTCGGAGCGGCCGCTGCGCCCTACCGGCGGCTTCAAGGGCAGATCCGGATCGGTGTTCTGAGCCGTCAGATAAAACTCCAGCTCAGGCGCCACCACCGGTGACCAACCCTTTTCGGCATACAACGCCAACACCCGGCGCAGTACCGAGCGCGGCGCAAAGTCGACCAGTGAGCCGTCGGCAAAATAACAATCGTGAATCACTTGTGCAGTCGGATCGGTGGCCCATGGCACCAGAGTAATGGTATTGGGATCAGCGCGCAGAATCATGTCGCGATCGATGGAAGAGATCGCGCGCTCGTAGGCGGCGTCATCGGTCGGGCAATTGCCGGTCACGGTCATACCGAGTACGGCTTCCGGCAAGCGCATGCCGCGATCTTCGGTGAACTTAGTGCGTGGCATGATCTTGCCACGAGCAACGCCGGTCAGATCCGGTATCAGACATTCAATCTCGGTGACACGCTTGTCGTTGAGCCACTGATCCATGTCGTTATAAGAAAAATTGTTGCGTAATGACATAGTGTCCTCTCGTATTGCGTTTTAATTGGTACTGCCCGGCCCCGTAGCGGGGCCGTTGATGGTTGTCATTCTCATGGGAGAAAATCGGCAACTAAGGCAGGCCTGACAGAAAAGTGCATAGAGCTTTCATGCGCTATCCTCCTTTTTCTTCAGTTGATATTGTCGACAGGCCGCGCCAAAAGCGGCCAGTAATTTCATCGAATCCGCATTGGCGGTAATCTTCCATTCCGGGTGCCATTGCACCGCCAGCATGAAACCTGCGCCCTCTTCTGCGCTGAAGGCTTCCACCAACCCGTCATCGGCCACCGCCTCAATCCGCAATCCAGGTGCCAGTCTGGCGATGCCCTGACCATGCAGGGAGTTGACCGTCAGTTCAGTACGACCGCCCAGCATCGCCGAGACCGTTCCGTCCGGCGTGAGACTTACCCGGTGCGCCGGGCCGTACTGCACATCCAGAGGATCATTATCATCATCACGATGATCCATCATCCCTGCGACTTCATGCACGGCCTGATGCAGACTGCCGCCCAACGCGACGTTGATTTCCTGCGCGCCGCGGCAAATCGCCATCATGGGAATCCTGCGCGCAAACGCCTGGCGAATCAAGGGTATGGTCACGGCATCGCGTGCCTCATCGAGTGGCAGAATAGGATCCAATATTTGTTCATCGAACAAGGCTGGATGCACGTTCGACGGTGCCCCGGTGAGCAAGATACCGTCGGCGACAGCGAACACGGCGTCCCAGTCGGTCCTGGCGGCGCAGGCCGGCAATACTAGCGGCATGCAGTCAGCGCCAAGGGAGACAGCATCGACGTACTTCATCTGCGCCAGATAATAGGAATCGGTATCGATATGTTTGGTGCAGGATGGAACAATAATGAGCGGCTTATGCATGATGTCAAGGTATAAAGAGTTACTTCAGTCTGATGTCTTAGGAAAATCGCGCATCAGATCCGCAACCACGCCCTGCTTTGAAAAGCCGATTGCCTGTCCTTTTCCGGTAGGGCTTATCGCTGTCAGTGTGATCCTGTCTGTACGCTGTGCGGTATCAAAACTTAGTCCCTTGTCGTTGCTCCACAACACTACGCCATCGAGTGCAACGGCCACGACGCGCCCGCCGATTTCAGCCAATCCGGTAATAGAACTCTTGACGCCGCTGGCAACGGCCTGCCAATGCTCGCCGCCATCGCTGCTGCGATAAATCGTGCCGCGCAGACCAGCCACCAGAAGGCTACCGTCCTGTAGCGCCAGACCGGTCCAGAAAGACCCCTTGTAACCGGTATCGAGATAGGTCCAGTTCATGCCTAGATCGTCCGAGCGCAATACCATTCCTCGTTCGGCGACGGCGTAAATGTGCTTGCCGCTGTTGAACAGCCCCATCAAGTTGCGGTCTGCTCTGCCGCCATCGGGTGGATTTTGAAGCTTCATCTGGTGCCAGCTCTGGCCGCCGTCCTGAGTCGTCAATAGCAGCGACCACAGGCCGACCGCAACACCGTTGCTGACATCACTGAAATAAATCGAAAACAGAGGTTGATCGGTAGTGACATCGCTGCGCTGCAAGGTCCAGGTCTGGCCACCGTCACTGGTATGAATGATGGTGCCCCAATGACCTGCGGCCCAGCCATGATTGGCATCGCTAAAACTCACGCTGGTGAGCGCCGCACGCGTGGGTACGGTCACAGCCTGGCGGAAATGCTTGCCCTCATCATCTGAGAGCAGCACGGCGCCATACTCGCCCACGGCAATGAGCCGTGCACCGGCATGGGTGGCTGCCAACAACATTCCGCCAGCAGCCTGGACATTGGGTAAGGCCATCTGTTGCTGCAGTGGCGCCGACTGCTCGGCGCAGACGCGACCAGACGTCAGGCCGAGTGCGAGCAAGGCGAAGAAAGAAACGAACAGAGGACGCATCATGTTTTTTGGATTCATTGGAAACTCTCAGTGATCAAAAATGCCGGAGGCGTGCACGGCTTTTTTACGTGGAAAAATTCTGTCCAGCCAGACTGCCAGCGCCGGCAAGGCGGTCATGGCCATCACCAGATTGACGATGAACATGAAGGCCAGCAGCTTGCCCATATCAGCTTGGAATTTCAGTGCCGAGAAGGACCAGGTTGCTACGCCAACGGCCAGTGTGATGGCGGTAAAGATCGTGGCCATGCCAACTTCCAGAATCGCGTGTTCCAGCGCCTTGACGATGGGCACACCATGCGACAGATGCAACTGCAGACGGTTGTAGATATAGAAAGCGTAATCCACGCCGATGCCGACGGCCAACACCATCACCGGCAAGGTGGCGACGGTGAGGCCAATCTGCAGATCCTTCATGAACCAGTAACCGATGAAGGTACCCACCGTCAGCGGCAGGCAACAGGCGATCACGGCGCGCAAATCGCGATACACAAAAAACACCAGAATGGCGATGGCGGCATAGACATAGAGCATCATCGGCAACTCGCTTTGTTCCAACTCGTCATTGACTGCGGCCAGGATGCCGGCATTACCGGAGGCCAGAGCGATGGTCACACCGGGCAGTTTATTTTCGCTGCGGAACTGCTTGATCTTGCTGATTACGCCATTGATGGTAACGGCCTTGTGATCGGTCAGAAACAGATGCGCTGCGACCATGCTGCAATCTTTACGCAGGTAGCCGTGAATACGGCTGATCTCCTCTGACAAGCCGGCATAGTTACCAGCATCGATAGGAATAACGGCCATCTTGGGATTTCCCTCGTTGTAGCCCTCGTTATAGGTTCGCAGCAGATCGGCATAGCTGCTGATGGAGAGCACGCCCGGCACGCCGCGCATATAACCGACGAAGTCATTCTGGTAACTGCCCAGGGCGACGTTTTCGCACGACGCCGGTACCGCTTCAAACATCACCGTGAGCCAGTCCAGGCCGGTGTCATAACTGCTGGAGATCGACAAAGCATCCTGATTGAAACGCGACTCCACGCGCAACTCGGGTGCTCCGGGCTGCAGAGTGCCAATGACGCGGTCACGGCTCTGCCAGATTGCCAGGCCCAGGATGATGCTCATGGCCAGCAACACCAGTGCGGCATTGCGCGGTTCTGCCACGCGCGCCAGCGAACGCAGCCAACGTGCCCGCTTCTCGCGTTTGAGCATGGCGCGGTCGGCATAGTCTTTGGTAAACACGAACAGCGACGCCGCCACCGGCAACATCACCAGATTAGTGATGATCTTGAAGCCCACGCCGATGGACGCTGTGACTGCCAATTCGCGCACCATCGGAATTGGAATCAGCACTAACGTAATAAAGGAAACGAAGGCAGTCACCAGCGCCAGCGTACCGGGCACCAACAGACCGCTAAAACTGGCACGGGCAGCCTGTTCGGTGGTCTTTCCGTGCGAGATTTCACGCACGATGTAATTGATCTGTTGCACGCCGTGAGACACGCCGATGGCAAACACCAGAAACGGTACCAGCACCGCCAACGGATCAAGGCCGTAACCAAGTAGATGCAGGCTACCGAATTGCCACACCAGAGAAGTCAGGGAGCAAGCCACCGGCAGCAAGGTCAGCCGTATCGAATGACAATACCAATACACGGCCGCCGCTGTCAGCAACAAGGCAAACAAGCAAAATATGATGGCTCCCCGAGCGCCGTCGGCAATGTCACCGACCTGCTTGGCAAAACCAATGATCTGAATTTCGATATTGCCGTCTTCGAATTTCTGACGGATCTGCTGTTCCAGAATATGGTTATAGACAACGTAGTCAATCTTGACGCCATTGGCATCGAACTCATTGAGTTCGGCGGTCACCATGGCACTGGTCTGATCGCGAGCAACCAACGTGCCGATAAACTGGCCCTGACCGGTGGCGCGCTGAATGTCGGCAATGTTCTCGCCATTCAACAATGCCGGTGTGATGGTAGCCGGAATGAGCGACTCGGCGCGAAAACCGTCTTCGGTGATTTCGTTGACGAAACTATTGGAAGTCCACAAAGACTGTACGCCAAGACGCGATACGTTCGGCAGCAACATGACCGCCTGCGTCACGTCATACAGACGCGTCAGCGCGGCCTTGTTCCAGATCGTGCCGCGCCGCACCTTGACTACAAAGGTCAGGCGGTTGGCGCCGAGTACATCGTTCTGATATTTCTGGAAGGTGCGGATGTATTCATGCCCGATGGGCATTTGTTTTTCGAAGCCGGCATCCATACGCAGTTGAAAAGCCGAGATCGCCATCAAGACAGTGAATCCGGCCAGAATCCACAAAATGATTTTTCGGTAGTGAAAAAATAAATTTTCCATACTCGCCAATACCTTGCCGAGTATTTTTTCCGTACCGCCAAGCTTAAATGATTTCAACATGATGCAGTTTCCAGAAAACAAAAAGGTGGGAGAGCACACAGGACATGTGCCGCTCTCCAATGGGGATTCAAAAAAACTGAATCGGACGGATTCGATCTATCCCGTTTTTCTGAGCACCGCTACGTCAAAAATTACGCGCAACATAAGCACCGACAAAATTGCGTCCACGCAAGGGTTGATCGAGAATCTGGTCGCCCCCCCAGAACATGGAGTAGTTCACGCCAAATACCCATTTCGTCGGATTCTGACTGAAGGTGACCGTGAAGTTGGCGGACTTGGCGCCCTGCATGAACAGCGCGCTGGAGTTGGGCGTACGTCCCCTGATGGCCTGGAAGTAATACACTTCCGGTGTCACCTGCCAGCCCGGTATCAGCGTGCCGTCATAGGTCCAGTTAAAGTCCGTGTTATAGCCCCAGGAAGTATTGGTTCCCTGAGATGGCGTGGTACTGCTCGTGTAGAAAGTGTCATTCGCGGTCAACGCTCCCCACAGCCATGATCCTGCCGCTACCGGTGCGCCGTTATAACTGCTCTTTAAATGCGGGTAATGCACCATCACAGCCTCGGCCATTAAGGTAGCGCTGCTGGCACCCAGCCATTTGGCAATCAGATATTCACTCGGTGCCATCGTGAGCAAACCGGTGATGGCGAGCTGATATTTTTGCTCTTCCACGTAGCATTTATTGTTGGGACAACCGACCGCCAACGGATTGAGACTCACCGCATCCTTGGGACGGTAGGAAAGTTCAGAGCCAATGGCCCAGTCGCCCAACTGGAAGTTGACACTAGTGCCCAGCATCAGTCGGTCTTGCAAATAGGTAAACTGCGTGGCGCCGCCGTTAGGGGTAATTGCCACCGGTGACTTGTCGTGATAATGCATGACATAAAACCCCATGTCGGCCTGCACATTCTCCGGTTTATAGTGCATGGCTACGCCAAACTGCCCGCTGTTTCTGGGTGTATTGGCCGTCGGTATTGCCACGTTAGGGGTAGCGTTGGCAAAAGTAGAAGCACCGCTGCCAATGGTCGAGGTCGACCAGTAACTGCCGACCGGTGGAAAGTAATTGCCGTTCCAGTGGCTTTGCACATAGGCTTCTATATTGAAACCATTGCCAAGTCCGGTGGCAAAGCTGGCAATCGGTGCCGGCAGCATGGCTTCCTTGAGCTGCGTGCCTGGCTGCGCCAGACGCATCAAGTCCACGGCATTGGTCTGATTGATCCCGCCCGGCAAGAACATGCTCTCGCCCCAGTTGATCACTTGATTACCGATACGGAAACGGGCGCGTTCATCATTCAATTCGAACTCTTTGCTCACCCACAAGTCGAGCAAACGCGCTTTCGATGCCAACTGATTACTGGAATCCGAGGTCAGACCTTGTCCGCCGTCGCCGCTAACTGCACCGGAAACTTTGGTGGCCGCAAAATCCTTGATCCAATTGACGCGCATCATGAATTTGTAATCATCAGGGAACTTCAGCAGAAGCTCATGCGTACCTTTCAGATACTCGGTAAAGGCATGCCCTTTGTTGTAATTCAGATTGCCTTGGTCGTTATATCCAGACAACGCATCCAGACAGCCGCTGGCACTAGTCCCGGTAGGTGTGCCGCCACCCGGGGTAGCGCCGCTATTATCGGAGCCGATGATGGTATTGCAAGGCGCATTCTGCGCACGAATACCGATGCCGGCGGCGACCGTTGAGTTGAACGTCCCTTGTATGGCGCCGTCATCGGCCTCAAACGAATAAGCCTCGGCGCTACCGGCACACAGTGTTGCGGCTGCCATCACCGCCATGCGCCACTTCAATCCTTTAATTTTTTTCATAATCCCTCCGCATGATCAGTCTGGTGAGTCATCAGCGATCGCTGATTGACCGAAGATTTTCAGCTGTATAAAAACTCGACTTGTAGCGAGGCCCGTTGGGCTCTGTGCTCCATTGCGGATTGCTGCCGGTGCCAATGGCATGAAAATCGACCAGATAGCGGCCTTCTGCCAGGTTGTATTGAGAAAATGCGGTCACGTCGCACGTGCCGGTTTCATATACCGGGATCAGATAACCCTCGCGCACCTTCCATAATTTTCCTTGCGCGTCATAATCTTCTGCCTGCACAACATTCCAGCTGTCTTCATCCAGGTAAAAAATGCGCTTGGGAGAGGTATGGCGCACACCGGATTTGACGCTCGCCTCAACCACCCAAACCCGATGCAGCTCGTAGCGACGATGCGATGCGGCGACAAAATCAGGCTGCAACACCTCCGATTTCTTGGCCGTGAAGTCATAGGCACCGAAGGAGTTGTAGGGAACGTAAAGTTCTTTTTTCCCGACCAGCTTCCAATCAAAGCGATCCGGTGCACCGCTAAATACCAGCGTCTCATCGACCGCATATTGATTTTCAAAGCCGAGCTGCGGCGCATCGTAGGCATAGGAAGGCAAGCGGCGCACCCGGCGCTGTCCTGGAAAATAGTAATAACTCTCGGTGCCAGGCTGATTGACGAAGTCTGAAATCGAGCCGGCCTGCCCAGCCAGCGCCACGGGCGCGTTGTATTCGTAATAGGCTTTGGAGTAAGTTGGTCCGACTTCGCTGAGCTTGCGCGAACCTTTCATGCCCCACGGAAAAAACATGGTTTCGTCATAGCCGGCGACGATCCATTCGCTGCCGCCTTTATGCGGTGAGACGTCGGTGGTCGCACCCTTGTAGGTGACGCCCACACCGCGATAACGCATTTTCATATTCCACATCGCCTCAATACCGGTTTGCGGCATCGGGAAAGGAATCCCAGGAACCACGGCCTCCTTGAGCGACCATCCATCCTCACCCAAATGTGCCTCATCGACATTTTTCCGGGTATTGTCGGCAACGAAATCCGGCACGCCACAACTACGGTGTGTAGGATAAATATCAATCTGATAGCCCTTGATTTGCTTGACCAGTGCGATCTGACCAGCCGACAATTTGGCAGCGTACTTATCCACGTTGGCTGCATCGATGGTGAGGATCGGCTTTTCACCCTTATATTTCCAGGCATCGCCGCGCAATTTTTTTGGTGTCCATGCGCCGGTATCCTCGCGCTCGGCCACCCAGGCTGGAATACTGCCATCCTGATTGGCCTTTTTCTCTGCACCCAGTGCAGTGAGCGTCGTTCCCAAAGCAGTCGCATCGCCCGCCCAGGCCGCAGCACCGGTACAGGAAATGATAAGCGCCGCCACCACACGCAATGGCCATCGATGTGTAGCCGCTCCTCCCCCTGCAAATACCCCATCCCGCAAAACTTCTGCACCAGCAATTGTCCCTGTTTGCATTTCGCCACTCCCTAAACACTGATTAGACTGAATGAAAGATGAATCACCACTACGCTTGACGACCGCCCTACAGCAGAGGACTAGATCTTTATATTTTTTATATTTTTTAGCGTTTATCACCAACTGACTGCGTCGATGAAATTCAGTATAAAACGAACATTAGTTCGGATTCAAGATAATTCACGCGATTCTGTGATTTTTTTCAAACGCGTATTTCTGACGCACAAATAGCATGCAGGAATAATCAGCAACGCCCATCAATGAGGCGACGTTGCCCCATCAGAGGGAGAAAAACAAATCACAAGAGGAAGGGAAATTTCTGATCGAAAATGGGCGCGCCATTTTCTAATCCAGGACGACGGATATCACTACAAAAACAAAAATCGTGCGCGCAACTGCTTTAGCGTGCCTGCGTGGACAGCTGCAGACGCGTAGCCAGAGCAAACACGCAGACCTTCAGATTACGAATCAGGTCTGAAGCATCTGGCGCCTTGCGCACAATGGCTTCGCACAATAATTCATGGGCAATGATGATGATGGTGCGCGCCATCGAAAGCGCATCGGCATGATTGACGCCCGGTGCAAAATGCTGCAACGCACTAGCGACCGACTCGACACTGCGCGCGTCGTGCTCACGCACCGCCTCACGCAACTGCGGCACAGAAGAAAGCATGGTCACCAAGGCGCCCAAGCCCGGCTGATCCATATAGATCAAGGATAGTTGATCCACCTGCGTCCCCAGATAAGCCAGCATATCCTGACAGCCGCCTGGTTGCCGCGGATGCAAAGCGTCCATCACACTGAGAATGCGCTCCATCCAGTCTGTCATGAGGGAATATACAATCGCCTGCTTGTTGGGGAAGTACTCATAGAGCGTTCCCACGGATATCCCAGCAAGGGCGGCAATGCGCCGCGTGGTCAAACTATCGAGCCCGTCGCGTTCGATTTCCGCGCCTGCCGCACGCAACACCAATTCCACCGTTTCCCTGCTGCGCGCCTGATTTGGCATACGCCTGGGCTCTAGCCCGCCTTTAGTGCCGGCACGAGGAATTTCGGCTGGCTCCGACGTAATTTCAGAAGATTTTTTCTTAGGCATGATTCATTGAAAGACAGGAAAAACTGCACTGATGCAGCAAAGGCGAGCCTCGCATCTTACCTCAGATTACACCGCACTCCTTAGCACAACAGACATGAATGCAGACACACCAGGAGGATGAAATGGCACATCACGGCAAATACAAACAATGCTTGCATCCGAACTTTTGTTCGGATTAGAATGAAAAACATATAAACCATTTCAATCCAAAACCATGCCTTTACCATCAGATTCCGAGTTGTGCTACTTGAGCGTGACCGAAGCCAAGCAGTTATTCCGCACGCGCCAACTCTCTCCTGTCGAATTGCTGCAGGCGCAATTGGCCAGAATCGAGCGCCTGGAACCCGGCATCAACGCCTTCAGCGCCAAACGTAGCGAACTCGCACTGGCACAAGCGCGTGCCGCCGAGCATACGTATTTCCACGATCCAGAAGCGGCGCGCGCACTCGAAGGCATACCTACCGTCATCAAGAATGAACATAGCCTGATCGGCCTGCACACCACGCAAGGCTCCTGGCTATGCGGCCAAGAGCCGGACCGCACCAATGCGCCTATCGTGCAACGTCTGCTCGATGCCGGCGCAGTCATTCATGGCCAGACCAATGTGCCAGAGTTTTATCTCGCAGGATTCACACGCTCGCTGCGCCATGGCGTGACCAGAAATCCCTGGAACAAGGACATCACCTGTGGCGGCTCCTCCGGTGGCAGTGCCGCCGCCCTGGCCGCCGGCATGTCGACCTTGGCGACCGCATCCGACATTGGCGGCTCAATCAGAATTCCATCCAGTTATTGCGGCGTAGTCGGACTCAAACCCAGTTACGGGCGTGTACCGGAAGAGGTGTTTTCCTATGCGATCAATACATGCAATCACAATGGCACCATGGCGCGCACGGTAGCTGATTGCGCGCAGATGTTCAATGTGATCAACGGCCCTCACTCTGCCGACCCGACCACAGTGAAACCGAAACTGGTATTGCCCCAAACATTTGCCGCAGTGCATGGTTTGAAGATTGCCGTTTCCTACGATCTCGGCTATTTCAAGATTCATCCCGATGTCATGCGAAATACGCAATTGGTGGTCGCGGCACTGCGCGATCTGGGTGTTCAAGTTGACGAAATCGACATGGACTGGGATCAAAAAGTAAGCGACACTTTCACCCATTATCTGGGCTTTTTACTTGGTAGTTCGTTGGCAGCGTCCATCGACGAACAACGCGAACAGGTCAATGACTACGTCAGAAACTTTGCCGACGCCTCCATCAGGATCACCCCCAAACAGTTTTTGGCAACCACAAAGGTCATCGGCGACATGCACACCAGGATGCAAACATTGTTCGAGCGCTATGACGCCGTCATCTGCCCGACCCTGGCCAGCACCGACACTCCTGCCGCAGGCGTGCGTGATTCGCATGACAATTTACTCACCAACGCCTTGACCTACCCCTTCAATCTGCTCAGCCGCTATCCCATTCTTGCCACCCCCTCAGGGCTTGCAAGCAATGGCGTGCCTACCGGGATACAAATTATCGGACCGACTTTTGACGAGACCATGGTGATGCGCATTGGCGCTGCACTGGAAAATGTGCTGGGCTTGAAGTACCCGGCACTTTAATTGCTTATCCCCGTCAATTCACTTATCTCCGGAGTACCATATGACCACCAGCGCCGGCAACAATGATGCACGCCTCACCCGCAGCCTGGAATATCGCGACTTACTGGCATACGGACTGGCCTATATTGCGCCTGTGGCGCCCCTCTCCACTCTGGGCTTTGTCTGGGAGGCATCCGGTGGATTGATCGCCTTGGCCTACCTGCTGGGAGCGATCTGCATGTACTTTACCGCCAAGAGCTATGCCGTCATGACCGAAGTAGTCCCCAGTGCGGGATCGGTCTACGGCATCGCCCGCCATTGCCTGGGGACATTTCCCGGCTTCATCGCCGGCTGGATGATTCTGCTCGACTATCTGCTGATTCCGTCACTGATTTTTCTGCTGATGTCGGTCGGCATGGGCACCTTGATTCCGCAAATCGACCGCGCCAGCTGGATCATCATTCTGGTCACGATCGCCATCCTGATTAACTGGTTTGGCGTCATCGTCACTTCGCGCGTCAATCTACTGTCGGTCATTGCGCAATTCTTGATCGTGCTGACACTGTTCATTCTCGGCTTCTATGCGCTGTATCACGGACACGGCACGAGATTGACCCTCAAGCCGTTTTATTCAAGCGAGCTGTTTTCGGTCGGGAAAATATTTTCCGCCACATCGATTTGTGTGTTGTCTTATCTCGGCTTCGATGCTATCTCGACCCTGGCCGAAGAGGTCAAGAGTACCGACAAAAAAATAGTCGGTCGCGCCATCATCAACGTTCTACTCATCAGCGGCGTGCTGTTCGTGTTGATCACCTGGGTGCTCGGCTGTTTGATGCAAGGCGTCAGCATCGACGATCCAGCCACTGCCATTTTTGCACTGACGGCGCAGCGCTTCGGCCCGGGATTTGCGGTGGCTCTGGCCTGGCTGCTGGCCATCACGGTCGGCTTCACCAATGCACTGCCGATGCAAATCGGCGTGGCGCGCGTCTTGTTTGCCATGGGGCGCGACCGCCAGCTTCCGGCCGTGTTTGCCACACTGCACAAAAAACATCGCACGCCCTATGTCGCCATGCTGTTTTCGACCGCACTGTCGCTGGCCATCGCATTGGCCTTGCGTAACGACATTGATGTACTGGCATCCTTTGTCAATTTCGGCGCACTCTCGGCGTTCCTGTTTCTACAA
>Ga0302155_10001385_pt1 | contig 17628 bp, 13 predicted proteins | sample I_Bog_N3_1_FD_193508 | JGI IMG/M metagenome (GOLD analysis project Ga0302155, IMG submission 193508) | Peat permafrost microbial communities from Stordalen Mire near Abisko, Sweden - I_Bog_N3_1 | ecosystem: Environmental > Terrestrial > Soil > Wetlands > Peat | place: Sweden: Abisko, Stordalen...
GCACTCCTTCAATAAATCGGTTTTCCCAGCGATGGAAGAATAGCATCTTGTGTGCTGGAAGGAAAAGGCGGAGAGGCACACACCCTGGCTTTCTTGCCGGATGAGACTTCGAGGGCTCGAAGGCTCATCGGGGTCAGTTACGGAAGTTCAATTGCGCGGGTGCAATCTCATCGAAACACAGTTACTTTGATGGATTGCAGCCGGTCACCAACAGGGGCCGTACATAGCAGGAAAGTCCAATTTCCGAAGGCTGGAAACTGCGCTATGGTGATTCCACAGTGAAAAACTATCTCTCCGAGCTAAACGATTGAAGCTTCCTGATTATTATGAAATTCTCCAGATCAGCCCCAATGCGGATACAGACACGATCCATCGTGTTTTCCAGCTTTTGGCGGCCCGGCTTCATCCGGATAACCCCCAGACCGGCGATCGTGACAAATTCATTACCGTGAATGAAGCTCATAGTATTTTGTCGGTTCAAGAGCGCCGCGCGAAATATGACGAGACCTTGAAAAAGGAGGTCAGCCAACCCGTTCCGCTCTGCACTTCGATCGACTTCATGGACGACATTGAAGAAGATTCGAATCGGAGACTGGCTCTGCTGGCGCTTCTTTACAAGCAACGGCGCACCTGTTCGGACCGCCCATTTCTTTCCCTGTTCGATGTGGAGAAGCTGATGGGCTTTTCCCGGGATTTTCTGGACTTCACGATCTGGTATGCGCTGAAGAAGGGGTACATTACAAGAGCTGACAACTCGGCATTCACGCTGACGGCCGAAGGGGTCGATTTTGTGGAATCGCAACGCGATCGAACCCCGGCGTTAAGGAAGATGCTGACCGCCGGCTCCGATTCCAAAGCTGTCGATCAACGTAGCAATGCCCGTGTCTCGGAGAACCATGCCACGCCCTATGTGGTGCAAGGGGAACGGCGCGGTGGAGTGGACCGGCGAAGGCGCGGCTGAATCGCGCGCGGCGGGCCTACTGGGGAAGAACTTCTATCCCGGTCACTGTCGAATAGCCTTCCACCGGAACGAAGTTCAGCAGCAATTTGCCCTGGGCGTTCGGTTCCAAACCCGTGGCCTTGCGGATGACCACATCCGCCTTGCCCGCCTCCTTTACAAGGTCAAAGTTCTTGAGCAGAACATACCCATTGCACGACACATCGAATACATGAGCAACCGCAACCCTCGCCTCGCCGGAGGGGGACGGAGACTGATCCCAATCGCCGTGACGCACCGCAAAATACAGCGCTACTGAGTACTTTCCCGGCGTCACCGGAATGGCATACGAAAAGTTTCCCCATCGCTCGGTCTCGTAGAGTTCAGGATCGTCGGTCCCACTTACGGGGGCCGAATAGGCGGCCAATTGGCCTCCCTCAAAGTAGGCGTCGGGACTCCACCAGCGGCTATCGTTCGAGTAGTAGGGAGTCTGGCGAGCTAGAATGCGCACCGCCCGGATATGTCCCCGGAAGCCGGGCAGAATCTCGATGGCTGAGAGCGTAGCCTGCTTGCCGTCGTCCCCGAAAAACTCAAGATGCAGCAACCCGTCCGTTGCCGGCGAAATGCCGGTGAATACTTTGACGTCGGCGGTGCGGCTGGCCCCGGCGTCGGCCACGATGTCAAAGCTGGTCAGGAGCGTTTTGCCGTTGGCCCTCACCGTCATCAGACGGCTTCCTTCCCCGCCGGCAGGTGTCGATTCCGGGTCATAGACGGTTTCGGCAAAATGAAGCCGAAGTTCGTAGATTCCCTTCTTGAGTGGAATCGCGTAGCGAAACTGGCCTTGGCGGCTGCTGCGGTAAAAATCTGGACTCTGGGTGCGTCCAATGTGCTGCGCCGTGCTTTTGACCGCCGTGCCGCCCTCAAACCATGTATCGGCACTCCACAATTTGCCCGCATGATCGACAAAACTGCGCCCAGAGCCGGCCAGGATTCGGATCTCGTCGCCTATTGGCGGGCCTAGCTGCGCTTCCGGGTACGGTCCTGAGGGCTGATTCGATGCCGCTTGGGGCCCGGTCTGCCTGTTGTGGCGAAGTACCAGAACGGCGCAACCGAGACCTATAACCAGCAGGACGAGTGAAGCGAAAAGCCACCGGGCCAAGCGACCTTGGAGACGAGACTTAGGCTCGGCTTGCGGGGTCGCTTCGTTCTCAACCTTGGATTGGTCTGGCGGCATCGGTTCGGCGAGAACGGGCTGCTCTGCCCCATTTTGCAAACCAGCAGATTTGAACTCCGGGACATATTGCCCCAAGGGGATGACGATGCGAAGCCTATGCGAGGCGCCGTCCCCCGCGTAATACGCTGCCAGACGCTTGCGCAGGCGATTCGCCTCCACCCGCACAATCGAGTCGGAGTTCTGATCGAAGGAAGGCGCACGATGGAAGACTTCCACACCGACGGTATATTCCTTGATATGGTGAGCTTCCCCGGCAAAGAGCTTTTCGCAAAGAAACGACAGCAAATGCGCGAGCATGGGCGCGCGCGTGAAGTGCTCGGAACGAAGCACCGCCTCCAGCTCCGCGCGCTGGGCTTCGAGATCGATCGACTCAGTACTCTCAATCGCCATCGTTTCCATCTCCGGGCTGAATGATATGCTAGCGCCCCCTGATCACTTTCGTAGAGTTTAACGGTGTACGAAACGCTGGAAATCACCATGTAACGGCGTGTAACCTGTCACACTTCCGGGCGGCGGGTTAGTCCTATCGCGAAAGCACAAATGCCGCAAGCGCAAGCGATACTGCAAGTTAGGTTGAATCGACCCCGGGTTTAGCCCCGGCAGTACGGGCAGGTAGCAGGTATAGCGTTGCGGGCGGCTCGCAAGCGATCTCTACTGGGATGGATGCAGGGATCGGATCGGCGCGGTGGGCAAATGCAACCCCAGCCGCCGAAAGATGCCCCCACGCAGACGAGGTGATTCCATGAGAAGACTGGTAATGACGCTGGCAGCAACAAGCCTGGTGATGTGCGGCGCACAATACGGGTGGACGGAACCTTCCCCGAACTCAGCCAAGACAGACAAAATCCAGGGCGCCAAGATGGCAGAGCTGAAAGGGGACCTGGCGCGCATCCACAAGGACAATGCCGCGGCCGTGTCGGACTATATGGCGGCCCTGCGCGTCAATCGGCAGGATGCCGAGCTCTATAACAAGCTGGGCATTGCCGAACTCCAACTGGGTGACCGGAGCCCGGCTCGCAAGCATTTTTTGCTGGCGCACAAATATGACCCGCAACTCACCCCGGTGCTCAATAACCTTGGAGCGGTGGCGCTTCTGGACAAAAAGTACAAAGTTGCCGTTACCTACTTCAAAGAGGCGCTGGCGATGGATGAGTCGAGCGCGCCTACCCATGTCAACCTCGCCGAAGCCTGGATAGGCCTGGGCCAGGTCGATCGCGGAATGACTGAATACGCTCGCGCTCTGGAAATTGACGCCGACATCCTGAGCAGCAGCCAGGACGGAATCATCGCCCAGATCAGGACCCCGGAACAGCAGGCGCGGATCTCATACCTCATCGCCAAATCGTATATGAAGCGAGGCAACATCGAGGGAGCCCTTGACTATTTGGGCAGAGCCAAGGAGCAGCACTATGCCGATTTGGCCAAGCTATATGAGGATCCTGATTTCACCGCGCTTTGGAATGACCCGCGTCTGGCGAAAATCGTCAAGCGCTAGACAATCGTGCCTTTAAAGACATCGCCGCGCGTCGCCGTGTTGCGGCATGGCGACGCGCGGCTTTCTCCATGCGGGCTTCGACTATACCGCCATGCGAGACAAAGCCCCGGCCTGTGACCCTTGGCACAGGCCGGTTATCCCTGCGGGGCGAGAATGAACAAGTGAGGCTAGCCCAGCCATCCGCTGCGCCGGCCAGGAGAAAATGCACATGAGCGATCTTGCACCGTTGGCTGAAGCCGTTGCCGTTGACCCGTTGGTTGGCCATCCCGCCGACTATCACGTCTTTCACAAGTTCATTGAGCGTTGCAAGGAATTGCCTGCCATCTCGACCGCCGTCGTCTGGCCGCTGTCGGAAGTGGCTCTGCGCGGGACCGTCGAAGCTGCCATCGAGGGACTGATCGAGCCGACGTTGATCGGCGACGAACCCGCCTTGAAGGCGCTTGCCGAAAAGATGGGCCTGGACATCAGCCCCTATCCCCTCCTCCACGCCGACAACGGAATCAAGGCCGCCGAACTGGGCGTGGCCATGTGCCGCTCCGGCAATGCTCTGGCCATGATGAAGGGCAGCCTGCATACCGACGAGCTGATGAAAGTGGCCATGCAGCGCGACACCGGCTTGCGCACCTCACGCCGCATTTCGCACGTTTTCATCATGGATACGCCGGCCTATGCCCGTACCTTGCTGATTACAGACGCCGCCATCAACATCACTCCGGAGCTCGAAGACAAAATCCATATCGTCCAGAACGCCATCGATCTGGCCCATGCCCTGGGCATTCCAGAACCCAAGGTGGCGCTGCTATCGGCCATCGAGACGGTGAACCCGAAGATCAAGTCCACGCTGGATGCAGCCGCCCTTTGCAAGATGGCCGACCGCGGGCAGATCACCGGCGGCATCCTCGACGGCCCCCTGGCCTTCGATACTGCCGTCAGCGTGAAGGCCGCCAAGATCAAGGGGCTGGTCTCGCCCGTCACCGGCCAGGCCGATATTCTGGTAGTGCCCGATCTTGAGAGCGGCAACATGCTGGCCAAGCAGCTTGAATACCTGGGCGGCGCGCAACTGGCCGGCATCGTCCTCGGCGCCCGCGTGCCAACCATCCTCACCAGCAGAGCCGATTCGGCTGAGACCCGCCTCACCAGTTGCGCCGTCGCCGTCCTGCTGCACTATGCCACCCATCCGCTTGAACAAGCCTAGCTTTCATTCCGCCCCCGGAATCGAATGGGCGCCGCTTCATTTGAAGCGGCGCCCATTCGATTTTTTGCCGCCGTGCCGTCGTCTGCGAAACTGGAATCGTGCCCAGCTCATTGCCTGCCCTCATCTTCGACCTCGACGGAACCCTCACTGATTCAAAACCGGGAATTCTCAGCTGCCTGAGAAAGGTGCTCGATGCCCGCCAGATAGACCATCCGGGGCCGCTGGACCGCTTCGTGGGACCGCCGGTTGAAGAGTGGACCGTCGAATTGCTTCCTGGAGCAGGCGAAGAAGCGCAAGCCGCCCTGGCTCGCGACTATCGCGCCTGCTACGACCGCGAAGGATGGAAGAACAACTCAGTCTTTGCCGGCGTGCGAGAGATGCTGACGGAGCTTCACGGGCTAGGATTTCCACTGTATGTCTGCACTTCGAAGCAACAGCACTTTGCTGTGAGGATTCTGGACCTTTTCGAGCTGACGGGCCTGTTCACGTCCGTTTACGGCGACAGAGCAGAATACGCCAGCCACAGCAAGGTGGATTTGCTTGGCACGCTGCTGCGGGAGAGTTCCATCAATAGCGATGCAGCGTGGATGATCGGCGACCGCATCTTCGATTTCCAGGCGGCGCGGGGCAACGCCATCCGCTGCATGGCCGCGGCATGGGGCTACGGACCGCCCGAAGAGCTTGCCTTGGCCGACGCTGTCGCGGAAAATCCGGCGAGGGTTGCCGTAGTCTTGCTTCCGTGAATTCCACAAAGTGCTCCCGAGCGAGTCCACTCATTTTAGCTCCCTGTGCAAGTACCCCTTTCGTGTAAGCCCTCTGCGCCTGTCTGCGCCAGCGAAGAACTTTCGTGGCATAAGCGCATCCGCACACTGGATTCGTTCGGGGGTAGAATCAATACACCGAGGTAATTGTTCGGAGTCTTCAGGTAACCTTCAAAGATCGTCCCAGCTTTGTCCGATGGACGAGGCAGGCCGTTTTCAGTGGGGCAAGCTGTATCTTGAGGTCACCAGTACATAGAACCTCATGAGAATAGCTAGCGGACGCCTACTCCGACTCAGCCTGTTTCTGATGGATGAAACGGGAGGTCCCCGAATTCAGGACGGACCGCAATGGACAGTCACGCTGAGGCGAATCTCTCGGCCTTGATCGAAAGCACCGATGTTCTGATCTGGTCGGTGGACCTTGACTGCCGCCTGGTTTCATTCAATCAGGCGATGCGCCTGAACATCCTGAATTTTTATGGCATCGATCCCAAGCAAGGTATGCGCCCGGAAGATTTGCTTCCGGCTGAGAAAGCTGCGCTTTGGCCTCCCATGTACGCACGGACACTCGCTGAAGGCCCTTTCCGCGCCGAGTATCCCCTGCTCGACGGGCGAACCCTCGAATTGGCGTTCAACCGCATCGCGATCGATGGGGAAATCACGGGCGTTTCGGTCTTTGGAAGGGATGTCACCGACCGCAAACGGACCCAGGAAGCTCTGCGCGAAAGCCTGGACTCCCTCAAGGAGGCGGAGATCAATGGAGCCCTTGGCAGCTATGTTCTGGATGTTCCCATGGAGGTATGGACCAGTTCCGACGTTTTGGATGCAATCTTTGGGATCGACAAGGAGTATGACCACACAGTGGCCGGATGGAGGAGCCTGATCCACCCCGATGACCGCGCCATGATCTCATCCTATTTTGCCGGCGAGGTTGTGGGGCGGGGACGAGCATTCGATAAGGAATACCGTATCGTCCGCCAGACAGACCAGGCAGTGCGCTGGGTGCATGGAATGGGAAAACTGGCGTTCGACGCCGGCGGCAAACCCCTGAAGATGCGCGGCATGATTCAAGACATCACCGAACGCAAGCTGTCAGAGATGCATCTCCGCGAAAGCGATGAGCGATATCGCACTGCATTTGCAACCAGCCTAGACGGCATCGCGATCAGCCGCTTCAGCGATGGGAGATACCTGGATGTCAACAGGTCATTTCTGGATTTGTTGGGATTCGATCGTGAGGAGGTCATTGGACGATCGTCAATTGAATTAGGCAGTTGGACGGATACAAATATCCGGCTGGAAGTGGCTGAAAGGCTGCGCCGCAACTCAGTTTGCCGGGACTTGACGATTCCGTACAAAAGAAAAAACGGGGAAGTATTCTGGATGCAACTCTCGGCATCGGTAATTGAGATAGAGGGAGTTTCCTGCATCCTGAGCGTCGTACGGGACATTTCCGCCGCGAAAGTGGCGGAGGAGCGGCTTGTTGCGGCCACTGAGGCCATGCGGGCCAGCGAGGAGCGCTATCGCACCGCATTCCAGACCAGCCTCGACGCCATCAATATCAATCGGCTGTACGATGGGATGTTTATCGACTGCAACCAGGCCTTCCTCGATCTGTCTGGATACGCGCGGGAAGAGGTCATAGGGAAGACATCGAAGGAGCTTGATGTCTGGGCCGACCACCGCGATCGGGAGAGATTGTTTGAACTGCTCCGCGAAGACTCAAGTTGCCGGGATTTCGAGGCTCAATTCATAAGAAAGAACGGAGAGGTCCGTTTGGGGTTGATGTCGGCGTCGACGATGGAGGTTGACGGTGTCCCCTGCATACTTTGCATGACCCGGGATACATCGGAGTCCAAGGCCGCTGAGGACAAGATCAGGAATCTTGCGTACTACGATCCATTGACCGGATTGCCCAACCGCCGTCTGCTGATGGAGCGGCTGCGGAAGACGCTGTCCTCGATTCCTCGCAACCCTCGCAAGCAGGCACTGCTCCTCATAGGTATTGACAACTTCAAGGCGCTGAACGAGTCTCTGGGGCACCAAGTCGGCGATTTGCTGCTGCAAGAGGCCGCCCGGCGTCTCAACTCCTGCCTGGGAGAAGACGGGCCTGCGGCGCGACTTAGCGGCGACGAGTTTCTGGTCATCCTCGAAGACCTGGATGACAATGTGGGCGAAGCCTCGGCTCGCGCCCTGGAGACGGCCGAGAAGATCCTAGCCGCAATCAGCCAGCCTTACATGCTGGGAGGCCGCGCGATTCGGAGCACTGCAAGCATTGGGATCACTTTTTTCGGAGATCGCCCGAACACTGTGAACGATGTTTTGCAACAAGCCGATATTGCGCTGGATCAGGCCCAGACCGCCGGCCGCAACACCGTGCGATTCTTTGCCCCCGCCTTGCAGGTTGCCGTCAACGCCCGAGTCACCTTGGAGGATGAGTTGCTTCTGGCAATCAAGAACAACCAGTTTGTGCTCCATTATCAGCCCCAGGTGAATCGCGGCCGGACGATTGGAGCCGAGGCCCTGATTCGATGGAATCATCCCACGCGAGGCCTATTAGCCCCTGGCGAGTTCATTCCACTGGCCGAAGAAACGGGGCTGATCCTGCCTTTGGGCGCTTGGGTTCTGGAGACCGCCTGCAAGCAGATTGCGGCTTGGAGCGACCGGCTCACGGCGACGGAATTCACGCTTGCCGTCAACATCAGCGCACGGCAGTTCCGCCATCCGGAGTTCGTTCAACAGGTGCTGTCGATCATCGAGCGCACCGGAGCCAACCCGAGAAACATCGAACTGGAACTCACAGAGAGCATGCTGGTTGAGAATATCGAAGACGTCGTCGCCAAGATGACCGTTCTAAAGGCTCATGGCGTTAGATTCTCGCTGGACGATTTTGGCACTGGCTATTCTTCTCTTGCTTACCTGAAGCGCCTCCCACTCGATCAATTGAAGATCGACCGGTCCTTCGTCCTGGACATTCTGCTGGATACAGGGAGTGGCGCGATTGCGCAGACGATCCTCTCGTTGAGCAAGGCCATGGGTTTGCCCACCATTGCAGAGGGCGTTGAGACCGAAGAGCAGCGTGCTTTCCTCGCCGGCCTTGGTTGCCACTCGTTCCAGGGCTTTCTGTTCAGCCGCCCCCTGCCGCTGGAGGAGTTTGAGCAACTGTGGCTGGGCGCCGTCTAGAATTCGACTGCTATAGCCCAGTCGCGAACCCAGATTTGGCCATCGGTCAGTCCTTCCAAGGAAAGCCCTGCCTTCTGGCTGTCTGCCTGAGCTTAATGTCTTTTCCTCAGTCCATCCACATGCTCACTGGGTGGCGCACATCTGCGCCGCGAATCCAGAAGATGACGTCGGTGGCGATGTTCGAGGCATGGTCGGCGATCCGCTCGAGGCTCTTCGCGACCAGGATTCTCTTCGTTGATCGCTATGTGGACTGCGGCCCTGCGGAGAACCTTTGACCCAACATATGCATCTCATCCGTAGCGTGGGGAACAGGCACAGACGCTCCATTCCGGCGCGTCCCGATGCCGTCCCCAGAAGAGGATTTTTCAATGCCAACACACCACACCCATGAAAAAGAGTCGCAAGCCGCCAGGCTCCTCGTTCCAGACGGCTTCTCACCCGAGGATGTCAACAATCTTTCCAGCGTGCTAAACGCGCTGGTGGCCGATGCATTCGCCCTTTATCTCAAGACCAAGAACTTCCACTGGCATATGAGCGGCCAGCACTTCCGCGACTATCACCTATTGCTGGACGAACATGCCACACAGATCTTCGACATTACCGACGCCATCGCCGAGCGGGTGCGCAAGGTGGGCGGCACCACCATCCGCTCCATCGGGCACATAGCCCGGCTGCAACGCATTGCCGATAACGACGAAGAGTTTGTGGGCCCCACCGAGATGCTCAGGGAACTCCACGCCGACAACAAGACCTTTGTGGAGAGCCTGCGCGCTGCGCACGTAGTTACAAGCAAGGCAAACGACTACGCAACCACGAGCCTGATCGAAATCTGGATAGACGAAGCCGAGCGGCGCGCCTGGTTCCTGTTCGAGTCCACGCGGTAAAGGCTCAGCGCAGCCCCGGCATTGCGACCTAACCCCAGGTCTCTGGCCATTCGAGAAACGCCGTGGCCTGGGATAGCGCGCTTCAGTCGTCCACCGGCTTTGCCGACCCACGGGATATGAAACAGCCGGCGTCCATTCTCCCGGAGGGAGAATGGAAAGTAGCCCAGGACAAGCGCAGCGCAGTCCTGGGTGGCGTTGAAGAAAAGACCGTGCGTCCCGTAGGGACGCGGCGAAATCCGCCAATTTAATTTTCTCCTGGAATCAATAACTTGCATGCTCCACGGAAAGCAGTTTCTTTTCAATCCATCGACATGCTCAATTGGTGGCGGACGTCCGCGCCGCGGATCCAGAAGATGACATCAGTGGCGATGTTCGAGGCGTGGTCGGCTATCCGTTCCAGGTTCTTCGAGACCAGAATGCCATTGATCGACTGCTGAGTGAATTGAGGCTGTTCTTCGATGAGCTTGAGCAGATCGTCGTGGGCGCGGCGGTTCATGCGGTCGATCTCGTCGTCCATCTCGCGCACTGAGTCGGCCAGCCGGGCGTCTCCTTCCAGCAGGGCCTGCACCGCCGATCGGATCATGCGGCCGGCAAATTCGCCCATCGCCGCAAAGTCCACTGGCAAATCCACCTCTTCGTTCTTCAGCATCTCTTTGGTGCGGCGAGCTATGCCCATCGACTGGTCGCCGATGCGCTCCAGGTCTCCGTTGATCTTGATCACCGCCAGGATGAAGCGCAGGTCGATGGCCATGGGCTGTTCCTTGGCAAGCAGTTCGTAGGCCATCTCGTCGAGCTCTCGCTGCGCAGTGTTGATGGCGGTTTCGTTTTGCTTGACATACCGGCACAGGCCCTTGTCGCGTTGCAGGTAGGCGTCTACCGCGGACTCGACCGCTTGTTGCGCCAAGGCAGCCATAGCCAGCAGCTTGTCCTTGAGTTCGGCGAGTTGTATCTGAAAATGAATGCGCGGCAACGCAGTTTCTCTCCTATCAACGATTGTGCACCATGGCGTGTTACCACAGTACGAATTTTAGGTTACGCACCAGAACAGTCACGGTCTGTGGACAAACTCTCCCGATGTGGGATTGGATCCCCGCCACGTCGCAATGATGCTCTAGGCTATCAATATGAACGCCCCAGGATTTTCCACCAGGCCTATGCTCACTTTCTACCCAGCCGATTGCGATCTCAAGCAGATATACAAGTTGTTGACCGGCCTCATCGTACCGCGCCCAATCGCTTTGGTATCAACCGTTGCCCGGAGCGGCGTTGCCAACCTCGCGCCGTTCAGCGCTTTCTGCCAGGTTGGCGCCAATCCCCCCGCCGTGCTGTTCTGCCCTGCCCTTCGCGCTCCTGGAGGCAAAGACATGGGTTGCCACTCAGATTTGCGCAAAGACACCCTCCGCAACGTTGAAGAGACCGGCGAGTTCGTGGTGAATGTGGTCAACGAAACCATTGCCGCGTCCGTCAACGACACTGCGGCAGAGGTTCCGCCCGAGGTGGACGAGTTTCAACTCGCAGGGCTGACTCCAATGGCCAGTGAAGCGGTCCGGCCTCCACGAGTAGCCGAGTCGCCGGCGCAGATAGAGTGCAAGCTGCTTCAGGTCATCTACGTCGGCCGCGCTCCGGGTGCGGGCGTGATTGTGCTCGGCGAGGTGGTGCGCTTTCACGTGCGAGAAGATCTATTCGAGGATTTCCGCATCGATCCCGCCGCCCTGGACGCCGTGGGCCGCATGGCCGGGAACACCTGGGTCCGCACGCGCGACCGCATAGAACTGATCAGGCCAAAGTAGAGCGTTTCATATTTCTCGACAAAAAAGTCAATCCTTTGGTATCACAACGAAAGGCCCTTGGATCTTCGGTCCATCGCCTGCGAACGCCGCCTGACCTAAACCGCCCAACCCAATCTCCCACACTGGCGACGCCAGTTCGGGCATTGGCTTTGCCCGGAAGAGCTTCTTGCACTGCTTGGCCGTCCACTTGGCCCATGCCTTCGACTTCTTCCGCCGCGCGCTATCGGTGGAGATTCCGGTGCCCGCATACATTTGCCTGTAAAGCTTGGAAAGAAACATGAAGGCGACCCTTGAGGTCAAATTCGGGCAGCAGGCCGATCGCTTCCAGATATCGCCCCAGTTGTAGAACTTGTCCCACACCTTCTGCGTGCGCTCCCGAATCTCATCGGAACTCATGGTGGGATGGGGGGTAAACATCTTGGGCCTGACCTCGGTGGGAATCAGCCAATACCGGGTAATCGGCACGTCGCCGACCATGGTCGGATTCGCCGACTGTTCCTTCTCCCAGCGCCCAAAATCGACCGTGCCGGGAAACGGCGTCATCATCACGAACTGGGCAAAGGTGATACCCGCCCTCTTCGCCATCGCGACGGTTGCGTCGAAGGTGGCTGCCCTGTCAGTCGGCAGTCCGAAGATGAACGAGCCAAGCACATGGACTCCGTGCTCTTTGAACGTCTGCAACTGTTTGGCAAGAGCATCGCCAGAGAGGTTCCAGTCCTTGTAGACCGCCTTGAGCCCTTCCGGGGTTACAGCCTCAATCCCCACAAGCGCCCCTTTGATGTTGGCCTTCTTCATGGCATCCAGAAACGTGGCGTCCTCACCGGCTTCCATCGTCATCTGGGTATAGAACACCATGTCTTTGGGCAGTTTGGCCAGCTCTTCCATCAGTTGAAATCGCTCGTTGCGAATTGCGGTCAGCTCTTCTACCTTGGCGATGTTGTTCTGCTCCCTGGCCAGCCGCAGATCGGTCTTCGTAACCGGATAGAAGTTATCGTCGGCCAAGGCAATAAAACGAAATCCGAGCCGCCGCAAAGCGATGATCTCGTCAATGACACTTTGAAACTTCCTCTGCCTTGGCTTTTGTCCGTCCGTCCGCCACACGCTGCAAAAGGAGCAGTGCTTGGGGCATCCGCGAATGGTCTGCACAGAAGCCCACATATATTTCTCAGGATTCATCAGGTCCCAGCGAGCAGCCAGGAACTCACTCCCTTCAATCCGCCCGCCTTCGTAGACCCTTTGCAGCTTGCCCGCCAGGCAATCGGTCACAGCCTTGCCCCAGGCTACGTCGCCGTCGCCCTTTACGACCGCGTGGCCTTCTCCGCGTTCCAATGCCTCCTCGGGAAATAGCGTGGCGTGAATACCGCCATATACCACCCATGCGCCTCGACTGCGCGCCATCTTGCCGACTTGGTAGCCGCGCAAGGCGTTGCCTGTATGCACGCTGATGCCCACAATATCCCCCGGCTTAATGCTCTCGGGCACAATCTGCTCAAGCGATTCATCGACGAGAATGGGATCACCCACCACCCGTGGCGTCGCTGCCGCAAGGACGAATAGCCATCGCGGGGTGATTACTGCGGTCCCAAATGAATTGTCGCTGGGATTGACCAGATGAACGCTCATCGGATCCAACCTTTCCTCGAACGAGTATGGCGATCTCAGAGAGCGTCTTCGTTATCGGTCGAATCGATGGCGGGAGTGGGTTCCCGCATGATGGGCGATGCCGAGTCTTCCCGCCGGACAGTTTTTTTGATCATACAGGCCCAGTTTGACGCGGAGTGGTCAATTTTGACCAGATTGTTCCCCCATGTATGCGATTCCGATAAAAATCGTGCGAATTGTCGATAACCTTGGACGAACTCGAAACTTGAGTACGATCAGGGTCAACGCATGGCGATCTTAGGCAGAACGAACCTTTGTTCCCGGATCATTGCTGCGCATATTCTCACGTCTTCTGCGTCAAGCTTGGTGCCAGCCTGTCTCTCGATTTCCTGCAAAGCGGAATCGAGATTGATTGACGGCCGATAGGGCCGGTCTGCAACCATCGCTTCAACAACATCTGCCACGGCAAGCACCTTGGCTTCTGGCAGAATCGCATCCGCCTTCAGGCCATAAGGATAGCCGGAGCCATCCAGCCTTTCGTGGTGCTGGCGAACGATTTCGGCCACAGGCCAGGGAAACGGAATGTCTTTCAGAATCCTGAAGCCGGTGTCGGGATGATCGTGAATGACCTCCCAGTCCGCATCGGATAGGCGGGTGGGCTTCGTCAGAACGTCCGCGGAGATCGAGATCTTGCCGATATCGTGAACCATGGACGCCACTCGCAAACCCTGCAACTGGGCATCGGACCAGCCCTTTTCTTTGCCGATCGCGCAGGCAATATCCGCCACCCGCATCTGGTGACCCGCGGTGTAGGGGTCGCGCATCTCCATGGCCGTAACAATGGGAGCCACCATAGCGGAGAGAGCCTCAGTCAGTTGGCGCTCTGTCTTGGCCAGACGCTCCTGCTCGGCATGAAGCAGACGCTCCTGCTCGATCGCGTGCATGCCGTGGCCAATCTGCTCAGCCAGGTGTTGAAAGACCTGAATAGCCACAGACTCAAATGCATAGGGTTGCGCGGCGTACACATGCAATGCGCCATGAGAGGCGCCGTTATTGTTGAAAGGAATTGCAATACTTGAGCGTATTCCGAATTGTTTCGCTCGCTCACGCCAGGCAGCATAGATCGGGGACGTTTCGGTGTCGTCGACGATCTGCAACTGCCGTTTGCGGATGCAGATGCCCGTCGGCCCTTGACCCATTGGGTCGTCACTGGACCAGCTCATGCGCAATCCCTTCAAGTAGCCAAGGGCGCTACCGGATGCCGCAGCCACTCGAACCGGCCGGGATGGGCCATCCTCCGCGATCCCCACCCATGCAAACATATAGACCGACTCGCGTGTAATGGCTTCGCAGATAGCCTCTATAAGACTCTCGGATGTGTGCTTCTGCCAAAGCGCCGAAGCCGCGCCCGCGTAGGCGGAGATAGCCCACCTCTTGGTGGCAAGGCGATGTTCGCGCTCCTCCAGTTCAGTGACGTCCGAGTACACGCACACCAGCACCGGCCGGCTAGCCACAACCTCTGACTTCGAACAAGTGATTACCACCGGCACGGATTGGCCGTCGTGACGCAGCAGGTGGTACCCGGCATAGCGAGAAGGCTGCTGGTGAAGGCGGACAAACTCCGAGTTCACGCGCTCCCGCTCCGCCACTGGATGCATCTGCAATATCTCCAGGCCCAGCAGCTCACCGCGAGAGTAACCACTCAGAGCCTCAGCAAACGGATTCACGTCGACAATGGTCCCCGAGTCCACATCAAATGCAAACATCGCGCCTGGAGCACAAGTCCAGGCCAACTCGTACAAGCTCTGTGGCTCGATCGACTCTAGGACTGCGTTCAATGCTACCTGCCTTCCTGGTCGTGCTGTCGGCTTTTTTTGCCCAGGGAAAAAATGTGGCCCAATAACAGTGGTAACTCATTGGATAGTACCCAAAGGACAAGGGTCAATACCACATATCGGGCATGCTTCAAAAAGGCTCCTGCATACAAGAGGCGCCAGTAACCTATAAAGCATTACCAACGGTGACGGTCTAATCCCACACATAGGTCATATCGAGAAGCAACGATGCTTCTTGCGCAAGTTATCACACCAGGTCTCGTAGCTATTCGCGTTAAGGATACTCTGCATAAGTATGGCCTTGTGTCAGGGCACGACTTTAGTCGTGCCGTAAGTGCCGCAAAACCAACGTGGGCTTTAGCCCCTGGCTGGATGCTGGATTCGCAGCAGATGCTTGTTCAGAGCATCCTTAACGGTCAGGCGTCCTAGCTTGCCGCAGCGATGTAACTTCAACGCTGGATTAGGGCCTGTTCACACTACTGGCGTAAATGGCGCCAGTAGTGGGAACAGGCCCTAGTCTCAACTTACCCGGCTGTGATCCCCGACGGGAATCGACACCTGCTCGACGATCTCCAGCCCGAAGCCTTCCAAAGCTGGAATGTGCATGGGCGTGTTCGAGAGCAGGCGGATGCGCTGGATGCCAAGGTCTGAGAGGATCTGGCCGCCGAGGCCAATGGCACGCAGAATACGGCCCGTCCGCGCCTGCGAGCCTTCGCGCGCGCGCAGTTCCTGATGGAGGATGAGCCGCGCGGCGCCGGGGTCAGGCTGAGGCATCGGCGGTGAGCCGCCATTCCCGAATCCATCCGGTGTGGCGGAAGCTCGATCGACCTCGAAGCCCCGCGAGGTATTGTGCAGATAAAGCAGCACCCCGCAGCCCTCCTCGGCTATCATGCGCATCGACTGATCGAGGGTCTCGCGGCAGCGGCAATCGGCGGCAAACACGTCGCCCGCCGTGCACCGCGTGTGCACCCGCACCAGCACGGCATGAGCGCACGGCGGCCGCAGTTCCTGCTGGGAGACTGACGCCGGGCCAAAGTCCCCATGGACCCCGGCAACAGCCGGCCCACCATGGAATGCCGGACAGTCCGCGCAGAGCTCGCCGCGCACAAGCGCGATGTGGCTTTCGCCGCCGTTCACCTCGCTCTCGTACGCAATCATGCGGAATTCGCCGTAGCGGGTCTGGATGCGGCTCTCGCCGGCGCGCACAATATAACGCTCGTTGCGCAGCCGGTAGCGGATCAGCTCGGCCACGGTGAGAATCAGCAGCCCATGTTCCTTGCAAAACGGGATGAGGTCGGGAATGCGCGCCATCTCGCCGTCGTCACGCATGATCTCGCAGATCACGCCCGAGGGATTGAGCCCGGCCAGCCGGGCGAGGTCCACTGAAGCTTCGGTCTGCCCCGCGCGAACCAGCACCCCGCCCCGGCGCGCCCGCAGCGGAAATACGTGGCCGGGCCGGGCGAGATCCGTATAAGTTGTGCCGGCGTCGATCGCCGTGCGGATGGTGTGCGCCCGGTCCGCCGCCGAGATGCCCGTCGTGACCCCCTCGCGCGCCTCGATGGTCTCGGTAAACGCCGTGCCGAAGCGCGACGAGTTCTGCTGCGTCATGGGAAAGAGGCGCAGATGATCGGCGCGCTCCTCGGTCAGCGTCAGGCAGATGAGCCCGCGCCCAAACCGGGCCATGAAGTTGATGGCCTCCGGCGTCACGTGCTCGGCCGCAAGCGTCAGGTCGCCCTCGTTCTCGCGGTCCTCATCGTCCACCACCACCACCATGCGGCCGGCGCGAATCTCGGCCACGGCGCCAGGGACGTCAGTGAACGGGGGCTCGAAAGTGCGGGGAGTATTGGGCATCGCCACCCCTCCATTCTCGCCCATGGCAGGGGAAAACGGCAAAAGGCTACGCGGCCTCACGCGTCACCTGGCCAGATGAGGCGCAGCAATGGCAAACGAAGGCCCTGAGAATTTGAAATTCAGGGCGGGCAAGCACATCCCGCTATTCCGCCAAAATCGAACGGTAAACGTATAGCCGGGCCGGTTTGGCTGGTCAGCCACGTCCTGTCGCGATGCTGGCGACCCGGCGAGCCTTGACATCGCGCATGGGCGGCTGGCCAAAGAATCGGCTGTATTCCCGGCTGAACTGGCTGGCGCTCTCATAGCCGACCTCGAAAGCGGCAGTCGCGGCATCCAGGCCGTTGGTGAGCATGCGCACCCGCGCCGTGTGCAAGCGAAGCTGCTTCTGGTATTGCAGGGGGCTCATGGCCGTCAAAGACCGGAAATGGTGGTGCAGCGTGGAGACGCCCATCTGTGCGACGGAAGCGAGTTCCTCAACCCGTAAGGGCTTCACGTAGTTTTCTCTCAGCCATGAAACGGCCCTGGCCGTCCGGTTGCTCTGTTCGCCCAATGTAGCGATGGCGCGCAGGTGCTTGCCCAGCGGCCCGCGCAGCAAGCGGTAGATGACCTCGCGCTGGATCAGATTGCTAAGAAATGGAATATCCTGGGGCGCGTCAAGAAGATCGAGCAATCGGGTGCAGGCGTCAAGCAATTCCACCGAGGTCTCCGCGGCAGCCATGGCGCGCGCGCCTGAAACCGCTTCGGGCACGTGAAACTCCGCCTCCTTGCTGAGAATCTCGCGGACTGCCGGCATTTCGAGCTTGATCATCAATGCCAGTATCGGGACTTCTTTCGACGCCTTGGTTACCTGGCTGACCACCG
>Ga0302155_10001401_pt1 | contig 17516 bp, 11 predicted proteins | sample I_Bog_N3_1_FD_193508 | JGI IMG/M metagenome (GOLD analysis project Ga0302155, IMG submission 193508) | Peat permafrost microbial communities from Stordalen Mire near Abisko, Sweden - I_Bog_N3_1 | ecosystem: Environmental > Terrestrial > Soil > Wetlands > Peat | place: Sweden: Abisko, Stordalen...
CCGACATGACAGCTTCAGTACCGCTGTTCGTCATGCGGACTTTTTCAACAGAGGGAACCAATCGGCAGATGGTTTCAGCCATCTCGACTTCCAGAGGATTGGGAATGCCAAAGCTCGTGCCGTGAATTGCTGTTTCCCGAATCGAATCAATGACCACTTGGGGTGCATGACCCAGGATGGCCGGTCCCCAAGTGCCGACGAAGTCGATGTATTCCCGCCCGTTAACATCCGTAATAGTACACCCGGAGGCCTTATTGACAAAAAAAGGTTCGCCGCCGACTCCACGGAAGGCGCGCACGGGTGAATTCACCCCTCCTGGAATGCGCAGGAGGGCGCGTTCCCAAAGGTCTTGTGAGATGGAACCCTGTACGTGAGTGCTCACTTGCTCAATTCCAGCATGCGACGCACGGAGCCTTCCGCAAGCTTCCGGAGCGGTTCATCCAGAGTGATCTCGGGAGTGAGATCGCGGAGGCAAAGGTAAAGTTTTTCTAGCGTATTGAGTTTCATATAACGGCACTCGGCACAGGCGCAATGATCTGTTGGTCCTGGGATGAAGACCTTGTTTGGAATCTCGCGTCGCAGGCGGTGGAGCATGCCCTCTTCGGTGACAATGACGAAAGCCGTGGCAGAGGAGTTTTTGCAATAAGTAACCATCTTCTCGGTAGAACAGACTTCATCGGCAAGAAGTCGAACCGCTTGCGGACACTCTGGATGGGCAACAATTTCCGCATCGGGATATTCCCGGCGAGCCCGCTCGATACTGTCCCTCGTGTATTCCATGTGGACGTAGCAGCTTCCCTGCCAGAGATCCATCGGACGGCCTGTCTGTTCCATGACCCAGGCCCCAAGGTTCTGGTCAGGTACAAACAGGATGGGACGATCAACCGGAGCCGCCTGCACGATCCTGACGGCATTCCCGCTGGTGCAGATGACATCGGCAAGTGCCTTCACTCCGGCACTGCAATTGATGTAGGCAATGACGAAGTAGTTTTTTAACACATGCTCCGTGAGGAAGTCGTCCAACTTCTCCGCAGGACAGGAATCGGAAAGAGAGCATCCGGCATTCAGATCAGGAATGACTACCGTCTTCGACGGATTGAGAATCTTCGCCGTCTCGCCCATGAAGTGGACACCGCAGAAGACAATGACGTCGGCCTCAGTTTCCGCTGCTTTGACGCTCAAACCCAGGGAGTCACCGACAAAGTCAGCAACTTCCTGGATTTCCTTGATCTGATAGTTGTGGGCCAGGATGACGGCATTCCGTTCCTGTTTTAGGCGCACGATTTCACTGGCGAGATCCACACGATCCATCGCCGCCTTCCGTTCAAGTTGTTCTGTCTGCACGAACCAATACTACACTGATTCGGCGACAAGCTGCCGCAAAATAAAGGGCAGGATGCCGCCATGGCGGTAGTAATCCACCTCAATCGGCGTATCGATGCGCACCTTTACCTGGATATCCTGAACACTTCCATCCTTGCGTGTGATGCGGAGAGTCATGTCCTGACGCGGTTGCAGATCTTCTCCGAGACCAACGATGTCGTAGGTTTCCGTGCCATCGAGTCCAAGGGTCTGGGCATTCGTACCCTCCTTGAACTGCATGGGGAGAATGCCCATGCCAACGAGATTGGAACGGTGGATACGCTCGAAGCTGGCTGCAATCACAGCCTTGACCCCGAGAAGTCGGGTTCCCTTGGCTGCCCAGTCGCGACTGCTTCCCGTGCCATATTCCTGACCCGCGAGAATGACGAGTGGAGTCTTTTCCTCAGCATACTTCTGGGCTGCATCAAAGATGCTGAGACGTTCACCGTCCGGCTGATGAAGGGTTTCGCCACCTTCGACACCCGGAAGCATCAGGTTCTTGATGCGGACATTGGCAAACGTACCGCGGGTCATGATGCGGTCATTGCCGCGACGGCTTCCATAGCTGTTAAAGTCTTCGCGCGTGACATCATGTTCACTGAGGAAGCGTCCCGCCGGGGATTTTTCCTTGATCGCACCTGCGGGTGAGATGTGATCGGTTGTGACGGAATCTCCAAAGATGCCGAGTGCACGGGCACCAGTGATCGGGGTGATGGTTCCGGCTTCCATGCCGAAGTTCTCGAAAAATGGCGGTTCCTGGATATAGGTGCTCTTGGTATCCCACTGGTAGATGCCGCCAGTCGGGGCGCTAATCTCGTTCCACTTGGGATTTTGTCCGGCGAAGTTTCCGTAAAGCGTGGAAAACATCTCCGGGGTGAGAGCACTTCGCAGGGTGTCACGGATTTCACTGAGGCTTGGCCAGATGTCTTTCAAGAAGATTTCCTTTCCATCTTTTCCAAGACCGATCGGCTCCAGAGCGAAGTCGATGTCAATGCGGCCCGCGAGGGCAAACGCAACGACCAAGGGGGGAGACATCAGAAAGTTGGCCTTGATGTTCTGATGGATACGGGCCTCAAAATTACGGTTTCCCGAGAGGACGGCGGCGGCGACAAGATCATTATCGGTGATGGCCTTTTCAACTTCAGGATTGAGCGGTCCCGAGTTGCCGATACAGGTGGTGCAACCGTAGCCGACTGTTTGGAAGCCAAGCTTGTCGAAGTAAGTCTGAAGGCCTGTTTTTTCCAGATATGCGGTAACGACGCGCGACCCGGGAGCCAATGAAGTTTTCACGGTTGGGTCCATTTCCAAACCTGCCTCGACGGCCTTCTTCGCGAGCAATCCTGCGGCCAGCATGACGCTGGGGTTGCTGGTATTGGTGCAACTGGTGATGGCTGCGATGATGACACTGCCGTTACGGATCGTGCTCTGCCCGTTGGTCGCATGATATGGGGAAACTGTCATGCTCCCGGGAGCGTCTGGAGTCGGACGATCGCTGATCATTTCTTCCTCGTCGGAAGGAATGGTCGGATTGCGACGGGAGACCTTGGAGGAAACCGTGAGTGCTGCTGTTTCCTTGCCATAGCCTCCCTCGGACACAGGCTTCACCAGCAGATCGAGGAATGTTGACTTGAGCTTTGGAAGGTCGATGCGGTCCTGTGGCCGTTTCGGCCCGGCAACGCTTGGTAGAACCGTGGCGAGATCAAGTTCGAGATCGACGCTGTAGTCGACCTGGCCCTTCTGCGGCATTCCGAACATTCCCTGTGCTTTGAAGTAATTTTCAAAGGCGTTGCACTCGGCTTCGGTACGTCCCGTGGCTCGCAGGAAGGCAACTGATTCGCCATCAACCGGGAAGATGCCCATGGTGGCTCCGTATTCAGGGGCCATGTTGGCGATGGTGGCGCGGTCGGGAAGTGGTAGGGATGCCGCTCCTTCGCCGTAAAATTCCACAAATTTTCCGACAACTTTTGCTGCTCGTAGCATCTGGGTGACACGCAGGGCGAGGTCGGTGGCAGTGACCCCCTCGTTAAGTTTGCCAGTCAGGTGAACTCCGACAACCTCCGGTGTCAGGAAATAGACGGGCTGACCAAGCATGCCTGCCTCGGCTTCGATGCCGCCGACACCCCATCCGACGACACCGAGACCATTGATCATGGTGGTGTGGGAATCGGTGCCGACAAGACTGTCCGGATAATAAAGATCACCACTTCCGTTCTTTGCATGCAGAACGCCGCGGGCGAGGTATTCCAGGTTCACCTGATGGACAATGCCGATGCCAGGAGGAACGACGCCGAAGGTCTCAAACGCCTGCTGGCCCCATTTTAAAAACTCATAGCGTTCACGGTTGCGCTTGAACTCCATGTCGAGATTCAACTTCATGGCATCAGCCCAGCCGTAGTAATCGACCTGAACTGAATGATCGACGACCAGATCTACCGGAACCAGAGGTTCAATAATGCCTGGCTTGCCGCCGAGACGGGCGACGGCACTGCGCATGGCGGCCAGGTCAACAAGGAGGGGAACCCCGGTGAAATCCTGGAGGACGATGCGGGCCACAACGAACGGAATCTCCTCGGGAGCGGGAGTCTTGGCATTCCAGGAGGCAAGGGCGCGGACATCCTTTTCATGCACTTTGCGTCCATCACAATTGCGGAGAACCGATTCCAGAACAATCCTGATCGAGAAGGGAAGACGCGAGATGGCACCGACACCCTGTTCCTCGAGTGCCGGGAGCGAGTGGAAGTAGGCGGTGGCTCCGGCGGAAGGCTCGAAGCTGCGGAGTGTCTTGAACGGGTCGGTTGTACTCATGGTTGATGGGTTTTAGTGAAGGAATGATCTGGCCGAAGTTTTTCCGGGTTACTTGAGTTCCGCCAGTTTGGCCTGGATGGCGGCAAAATCGGGGAGCTGTTTCGGATCATCGCTGGCCTCCGCGTATTGGATGATGCCGGCGCGGTCAATCAGGAACGCAGAGCGCTTTGGGACACCGCCAAAACCAAGGCCTATCTGGGGAAGAAAGCTCTCATAGGCAATCCCATAGGCCTTGGCGACTGCATGCTCGTAATCGCTCAGGAGTGGAATGGTGATTCCTTCCTTTGTCGCCCATGCCTGTTGGGCAAAAGGATTGTCTCCGCTGATGCCAAAGACGCTGCAATCAAGTGAATCATAGGCTCCGATTCCCTTGCTGATCTCACAAAATTCAGCGGTGCAAACACCTGTGAACGCAAGAGGCACAAAAAGGAGTAGGATATTTCTTTTTCCAATTTCTGATGAGAGGGAGATCTGTTTGGGCCCCTCGGCGGTGATGGTGGAGAGAGTGAAGTCTGGAGCAGGGGTGCCGATGGTGATCATGAGGTGAACGTTTTTGGGATGATTTTTATTGGGTTGAGATGGTGAAAATAGACGGGAAGCACTTTGGGGAGAAAGGCAGAAATCCTTGTGTAGGAATTATTGCGGCGCGTTGGTGGGGGTTGGGGTCAATGCTGCGGAGTTTGTGGGTGAAGGAAATGAAGCAGGATTCGTGCCAGAGGAGGCATCCGGTGTTAAAGAGGGAATTGGGGAAGGGGAGTTGGTTCCATCAGGGGAGACCGAATTACTGGCTGAGGTAGAGAACTGAGGATCAACAGAAGGCGTGGGAACCGGTGAAGGTGTTGGCGATGGTGTTGGAGTGGGCCATGGTTTTTCGAGAGATTCCCATTCCTGCCAGGTGGCAGTATCGCTCCCACCAAATTCTTTCCAAAGAGTGTGACACCGTTTCGACCAGCGCGCGTAATCCGGTGAGGAGAATGGTTTTTCTGCGCTCCCAGGAAAGATGAGATAAGTGACCGTGGGATGATCGATCGGACGGATGTCGGCAGTGGAGGCGTCGTTAATTTCTTTGCAGATCCGGAGGGATGCCTCGCCAATCTTATAATTTGGCCCCTTGTCCCCAAGGATCGCCGGATAGAGTGTTCCATTAGCGATCACGATTGCGTAGTCGCCGATCGTTGGATGGCCTTCCGCCCCGGTGATCATGAAGGAGGGAAGGACGATAAACGGGTCGGCATTTCCAACCAAAAAACTCCAATGTTTTAGTTCTTCAAGAGTGGCCTTGGTATCTGCCAGTGCGCTCAGGAGGCGTGAATTTTCCTCTTCGAGGGATAAGGTGGATGCGTTTGTGGAGGTCTTGATGTCGGCGAGTTTTTCCTGGATGACGGCAAGCCGGTGTTCTGTCTCAGGCAGGTAGGGATTGGGACGGGCGCTGAGTTTTGGCCAACGGTAATTCGTCTGCGGCTGAAAGAATGCCGAATGGGCATCCGGATCCAGGTTTCGATCCCCATCGGCCCCATCAGAATTCACATTCATGAGTGCCTGAACTAGGAGAGCCCGGCGCTCGGTCTTCGTATTTTGGAGGTTCAGGATGGTCTGGCAATCGTAGAGCGTATCGAGTGGAAGCAGACGTTGCAGGGTGTTCAGGTTTGAGCGGAGATTCTTTTCCTTATTGGCAAAGAGCGTTGCGAAATCAGGTGAAACCGTAGCGTTGGTAAGGAGAGCCTCAAGATCGGGGAGCAACTCTGCAAGTTCCGGTGTGGCCGCGAGCAGATTGGTTGATGTGGTGGCGGCTGATGGAACGCTCAGGTGCAGTTCCAAACTGAGGGTGTAGGACTCTGGATGTTTTTCGAGATGAAGCGAGGATTCCAGAGAAGAGGTAGCTTCAACGGAGGATTTCAGCGTGATTCCGTTGAAGAGACGGGCTGTTTCATACGCCTTCCTTGGAAGGATGGGAATCGGGGTTGGCGTCGGAGAGGGTGATACGGTGTGTGCGGGCTTTTTTTTGAAACATCCCGGAGTCTTAAGGAACAGAAAGATTGCCGCCCCAGCTCCGATGATGGTGATGACTCTGAGGAATGTACCCATCTTTCCAATTTCTTTCCTAGGAGTAGGCAAGGAACGCGGTCATCACATCATTGGGGATATCGATCATTTTGTAGTCCGTGGAGGAGACGAAGAGCAGGCTCTGGCTCCCCTTGCCCAGCAGGCTTCCCGTCGAGTCGTAAACCTCGTGCTCCAGGGTGGCAAATTTGCGGTTATGACCCGCGACCCTGATCTTGACGCTGACGGTTTCAAATTCACGGGTTTCCCTGACAAATTTATGCTCAAAGGAACGGGTCAGAATATAAAAAGGGGTTTCCTTCAGGTTGAACTTTGGCATCAAACGGTTGAAGAGAAGTTCGCGTGTCTTTCCGACCCACATGGCATACATGCCGAAGTAGACATTCCCGACAGAATTGGTGTCGGCGTAGGTGGCGATGAACGTATGGACAAACCACTTGTCTTCAAAATGTCCGGAAATATCGTGGGTGCCCGTGGGGGCGGGCGTCAGGACGGTATTAACCGGAGTAAGCGGTACGACCGAGGCTACGGAAGGTTGTTCCAACTCCTCCCCGCCCGTTGTGAAATCCTCCCCGACAAATGGCTTGAAAAGGAGCCAGACGACATAGCCGAGAGGCAACAGCGAGGCGAGGATCTGGAAGATCGGCTGATGAAGGAAGTAACCGTAAGCGAAAATCACGACAGCCGTTGACCCGATACAGAACATCTTCACCTGAGGGATCACATTCACGGGTCCGTTCATGAAGGCCCGTCCGATCGCCAGAACGGAATAACCGACAAAAAAGGTGGCGAAGAAGATCATGAAGTATTCCAACTCGATCCCAATGGCCGCACCAGTTACCGCGATGAGGGCACAAAGAACCATGGGGGGGATAGGGGAGGAAATAAGGCGTTCCGGTATCAGGGAGAAGATCGGATGCTGACTCTTGCTGGCATTGCTCTGAAGAAACCAACGCAGGGCGATGTAGCCGCTATCCAGAGTCGTCAGGATGCAGCCACTCAGGAAGGTCAGATAGGCTCCAAGCAGCCACGGATTTGCCGGAGGGGCACTGAAGACACGGGTAAGCAGCGACTCGGCATAGGGGTAATCGGCAAGTCCCATCTGGATGTACTTGGAGGCACCTCCCTCCATGGCCCAGAGGGCAAGAATACCGTGAAAGAGGAGGATCGCACCGAAGATCAGAGCTCCAACTGCATAGGATGCGGTGATGGAGGTGTTTTCACGGCGCATCTGGATGGCGCGTTGCCACTGCTGCAGATCAAGCCAGGGGCCGACGAGGAAGCCGATACAAATGGGAATGACATAACCCCAGAAGTTCATGTCATGAGTGGGGCGGAGGCTTGGACGGGCAATCCCCCTGAGGTAAGGTGATCCAAGTTCGGCAATGATGATGACGACACAGAGGAGAATCAGTACGAGAAAAGCGGCGTGACTGTACTTGATGCGGCGAATGGAGAACTCTTCACCGAACAGGATGCCTCCAGCCAAAATAATGAGGGCTGTCAGCGGGAGGTAGAGAGAGTCCGGGTGCAGTCCGAGAGGTTGCCATCCGTAGCGGATCAGGGCGAAGAAGGTGAGGGAGATCGCGATGATCTGATAGAGAAAGAAGACCAAGCGAAAAGGGCGCGACCAATTGGTAAAAAAGGTGGCCAGCGATTCTGATCCTGGATAGCGCTTCGCGATCACATCGGTGATAGCGCCAAAAAGGAAGAGGCCAAGGCAGTTGGGGATGAGAAAAGTGAGCAGGCCTGTGAGACCGAATTCAACGGTGAATTGTACCGAAAAGAAAAGGCCCAGACCCCAGACCCAGGAAAGGGCCACGGTGTTGCCCCAGAGGAGTACATTCAGAAGAGGGAAGCGCGGAGAGGAAGATGGGAGGGCCATATCAAGACAAGACTAGCGTCACAAGGCCGAGGGTTCAACCGCAATACCCGCAGCGCACTTGCAATCGGTGCGTGGCGCGGTCACTCTTACTGACTTTTCCCCGTCGTCCATTCAGATATTCTTTTCCTACATTGAAGATTCTCGACCGTTATCTCCTGACTGCCCTTGGTGTTGCCACAGCCATGGGGGTCGCCTTGCTGAGCCTTGTGCTGGTACTCGGGAATGTTTTCAAGGAGATGCTCGATCTCCTGATCAATCACAATGTTCCGCTTGAGACGGTTTTTTCCTTCGTCGCTTTTGTGCTCCCGTTTTCGATGACCTTCACGATACCGTGGGGATTCCTGACCGCAGTGTTGCTTGTTTTCGGGCGCCTTTCCGCCGATAACGAAATCATCGCGCTGCGGTCCAACGGCGTAAGCTTCACGAGAATCTTCCATCCCGTGCTCGGAGTGGCGTTGCTGATGGTCGCACTCTGCTTCTGGATCAATACCGAAGTTGCCCCCCGTGCGCAGTACGCCATGCTTACCTCGCTCTTTCGCATCGCCACAAGTAACCCGACGGCGATGTTCCAAGCCGACGAGGTGGTCGATCAGTTCCCCGACTATCGGATCTATGTCGGTGGCCGCGATGGGGATCAGATGAATAATCTCATTGTCTTCAAACTGGATGACAAGGGCAAGGGAGGATGGATTCCGACCCAAGTGGTTTTTGCCAAGAGCGGAATGTTGACATCTGATCTGGATAACAGCCGCCTTCTACTCAAGGTCGAGGATGCCCATTTCGAACAACGCGATGATCGTCACCCCGACAATGTCGAACTCATCCGCCAGGGGATCACGATGAGGGAGGGGATTTTCCCACTCTCCCTACAAAAGCTTTTTGATGAGAAAAAGAAGGATAAACCATTGAGTTCCCACACTCTCAGCGAGCTTTTTGCCGAACTTGCCAAGCCCGACAATCCGAGACGCCTCGCCTTTCAAGTGGAGGTCAGTAAACGCTTTTCACTCTCTCTTGCGGCGCTTTCGTTCGCGCTGATCGCCGTTCCACTCGGGATCACCGCTCACCGAAAGGAGACCTCCGTCGGATTTGCCCTCAGCCTGATCATTGCGTTCGGCTATTTCTTCTTCATCATCATCGCAGACACATTCAGGAACAATCCGCATGCCTTTCCCGTCGTGCTGATCTGGATGCCAAACTTGTTTTTCACAGGATTGGGACTCTGGCTTTTCAGTCGACTTGCCAAGCGGTAGGGAAGCACTGATTTAATCCCTTCGCAATTTCATCATGCCCCTCCCTGAACTCTCCTCCGAGCGAAAAGCCTTGGATAATAGGATCAAGGAACTCGTCTCTGAGGTGGCATCGGGACGTCCTGCTGACTATCTAACGGCGATGATCCAGACAGCTCTTCAACTTGGACGGGACCATGCGTCGCTGGTTGATCTGAAGCTCATCAGCCGCTCCATGCATGAGATCAGGAATGCTGCCTCAGTCTTTCAAAAATACTCCGGCATCCGCAAAGTCGCTGTCTTTGGCTCTGCCAGAACACTGGCTGACGATCCGGATTTCAAACTTGCCCGGGAATTCGCGAGACGGATCGTAGCTGAGAATTTTATGATCATCACCGGTGGAGGTGATGGGATCATGGGTGCTGCCCAGCAGGGGGCCGGCGCGGAGAAAAGTTTCGGACTCAATATCCGGTTGCCGTTTGAGCAGCGACCGAATCCTACAATTGAAGGCGATCCCAAGCTGATCGATTTCAATTACTTTTTTGCCCGAAAACTTAGCTTTGTGAAGGAAACATCGGCCTTCGTTCTCTTTCCCGGAGGATTTGGAACAATGGATGAAGGGTTTGAAGTCCTCACACTTCTTCAGACGGGGAAAACCTCCCTGGTGCCTATCATTCTGATGGATCGTCAGAATGGATTCTATTGGGAAACGTGGCGCCGCTTCCTCGACAATGACCTGCTGGAACTGGGACTCATCTCCCGTTCCGACTTCAATCTTTTCACCATCACGCATGACATCGATCTTGCAGTGCACGAGATCAAGCACTTCTACAAAATTTTTCACTCCTATCGTTGGGTGCACAAAGAGATGGTCATACGTATCCAGCAACGACTTACCCCGATTGCCCTTGCTGAGTTGAATGATCAGTTCAGTCACTTGCTTCTCTCCGGGCATATCATCCAGAGGGAGGCTCTACCCGAGGAAGCTGACGATCTGGAGATAGCGGAGTTGCCAAGACTGGTACTCTCTCCGAATAGGCACGATTTTGCCATGCTCCGACTGCTCATCAATGCGATTAATGATTCCTCGGTAATGCCCCGATAAGGGGGGCGGTTCCATGACTTGAAGCTTTCCCATTCTGAGGATAGGATTCTTCGCTCATGAAAAAACCGGGTGCTAAAAAGGATACTATTTCGCTCTATGATACCACGCTGCGTGATGGAACGCAGGGTGAGGGGATCTCCTTTAGTCTGATCGACAAAATCCGCATTGCAGAGAAGCTCGGTGCCTTTGGCATGGATTACATCGAAGGGGGGTGGCCTGGATCAAATCCGAAAGATATGGCCTTCTTTGCCGAGGCCAGGAAACATAATCTGGGAGGAGCGAAGCTCGCTGCCTTCGGAAGTACCCGTCGTGCCGGAGTGGCCGCTTCTCATGACCCTCAGATCGCCCAGTTGTTGGAGGCGGAGACGCCGGTAGTGACCATCTTTGGCAAAAGCTGGAAGCTTCAGGTCGAGAAAGTACTCGCCGTGCCCCATGCCGAAAATCTCGCCATGATCTCCGACAGTGTCTCCTATCTGAAATCCCGAGGACGCGAAGTCTTCTACGACGCGGAACATTTCTTTGACGGCTACAAGGACGATGCGGAGTTCGCCCTAGCCACACTCGCGGCCGCCTCCGAAGCAGGAGCTGATGTCCTCGTGCTCTGTGATACCAATGGAGGAACGATGCCTGACGAAATCGCCGCAATCACGACGGTTGTCGAGTCACGCTTTCCGGGCAAAGTCGGCATCCACACGCACAACGACTGCGGATTGGGAGTCGCCAATGCGCTGGCAGCCGTGCGCGTCGGTGCGATCCAGATCCAGGGAACCATGAACGGCTATGGTGAACGGACGGGCAACTGCAACCTCACGACCGTAATCCCATGCCTTCAGCTCAAAATGGGGCTCCCTGTCGTTCAGGACCTCACGCGTCTTCGCGAGGTTTCCCACTTTGTTGATGAACTGGCAAACTGCCAACCGGACATCCGCGCACCCTTTGTCGGAAGCACCGCCTTTGCCCACAAAGGAGGAATGCATGTCAATGCCGTCTCCAAGACAGCCGCAGCCTACGAGCACATCGAGCCGGGATCAGTGGGCAATCATCAGAACATCCTCGTTTCGGAACTCTCCGGCCGCAGCAACATCCTGCTCAAGGCCGCTGAACTTGGTCTTCCCCTGCAGAAGAACGATCCCGCTGTCATCGCTGTATTGGAAAAAATCAAAGCCCTCGAATCGGAAGGGTATGAATTTGAAGCGGCCGACGCCTCGCTGGAGTTGCTCCTGCGCAAGGAGTTGGGTCTGCATACCCCGTTGTTCCAACTCTCCGGCTATCACTGCAGTTTCCGTCGTGATGAAGTGGTCAGTGCTTCCAGTTGTGTTGCTACGGTGACTGTCCGTGACGGGGAGGGATTTCAGGAGACCACCGCTGAGGGCGATGGTCCGGTGAACGCCCTGGATGCCGCATTGCGTGAGGCGCTTCAGACACTTCATCCCTGGATCTCAAAAATCGCGCTTTCGGATTACAAAGTTCGCATCGTTGACGGGGGCAGGGGAACAGCAGCCCGCACCCGCGTGCATATTCTCTCAAGTGAAGGCTCGGAAACCTGGGGGACGGTCGGTGTCTCGGATAATATCATCGAGGCGAGTTGGCTGGCATTAGTTGACTCGCTGGAATACCGCGCTTTTAGGACTCAGTAAGTTTAAGGCAATTACTCAATGCCTTAAGAGATTCCCCCGCATTATGGTAGCTTTACCTTTTTGGAGGTTCTCAGTTATTCTCATGGTTCTATGCGTATCCTGATTACCGGCGGTGCCGGATTCCTTGGTTCCCATCTCTGCGACCGTCTGATTGAGCAGGGCCACGAAATCATCTGCCTCGATAATTTTTTCACCGGACGGAAGGTCAATGTCGAGCATCTGATCGGGAATCCGCGCTTCGAACTGGTCCGCCACGATGTCATCGACCATTTCAAGTTTGAGGTCGATCGCATTTACAATCTCGCCTGCCCGGCATCGCCGCCGCATTACCAGTATAATCCGATCAAGACGATGAAGACCTCGGTGCTCGGTGCGATCAACTGCCTAGGTCTTGCCAAACGCGTGAATGCCCGTGTTTTCCAGGCTTCCACTTCAGAGGTCTATGGTGATCCTCTTGTTCATCCCCAGACGGAAGGATACTGGGGCCATGTGAACCCCATCGGTCTGCGCTCCTGCTATGACGAGGGGAAGCGCTGTGCCGAGACCCTCTTTTTCGACTATCACCGTGAACATGGTGTCGATATTCGCGTGATCCGAATTTTCAATACCTACGGACCCCGGATGCTGGCCGATGACGGGCGTGTTGTCTCCAACTTCATCGTTCAGGCACTTCAGGGGAAAGACATCACTGTCTATGGAGAAGGTTCCCAGACCCGTTCCTTCTGCTTTGTGGACGATCTCGTCGATGGCTTCATGCGATTCATGGAGCAGGAAAAGACAGTAGGTCCCATGAATCTCGGGAACCCCGGGGAGTTCACGATGCTTCAGCTTGCGGAACTTGTTCTCAAGAAGGTCGGTGGAAAATCCAAAATTACTCACAAGGAACTGCCTGCGGATGATCCCAAACAGCGCAAACCGGACATCACTCTTGCCCGTGAAATTCTAGGATGGGAACCGAAAGTTCCTTTGGAGGAAGGGATTGAAAAAACGATCGCCTATTTCCGTGAGTCCCTTGGACTCAAGTAATCCGACGACGGGTTGTTGTGTTGTCGTTGTCTTGCCATCTTTTGATATTTAACCGTTAATTTTTAACCCCACCCATGAAACCATCTCTCTCCATCTGCTGTCTCGGCGCCGGTTATGTCGGCGGTCCCACCATGGCCATGATCGCCGCGAAGTGCCCCGATATCCGCGTCACAGTTACCGACCCGAACGAGGCGCGCATCGCCGCTTGGAATTCCGACACGTTGCCGGTTTATGAGCCGGGACTTCAGGAGGTAGTTGAGTCGGCCCGTGACAAAAATCTCTTTTTCTCCACCGACATCAAAGGTGCAATCAAGGAGGCTGATATCATTTTTGTCAGTGTCGGTACGCCGACCAAGCATTATGGCAAAGGTGCCGGTCGTGCTGCCGATCTCAAGTATATCGAAGCTGCCGCTCGCATGATTGCCGAGGTAGCCGAAGGACCCAAGATTGTCGTTGAGAAGAGCACTCTCCCCGTCCGAACAGCATCGGCCCTCCTGACTATCCTGCGATCCAATTCCACCAAGGCCACCTTCCAGGTTCTCTCCAATCCGGAATTCCTGGCCGAAGGAACGGCTATTGAGGATCTTCAAACCCCTGATCGCGTGCTGATCGGTGGCGAACAGACCCCGGAGGGGCTTGCCGCGATTGAGCAGGTTGTCGCCATTTACGCCCGGTGGGTACCTAGGGAAAAAATTCTCACGACCAACCTCTGGTCATCCGAGCTTTCCAAATTGGTGGCCAATGCTTTTCTTGCACAGCGTATTTCCTCAATTAATTCGATTTCCGCGCTTTGCGAGGCCACAGAAGCCGATGTGGATGAGGTGGCCCGCGCGATTGGGCATGATTCACGGATCGGTCCCAAGTTCCTGAAGGCCTCGGTCGGGTACGGCGGTTCCTGTTTTCAGAAAGATATTCTTAATCTCTCCTATCTTTGTGAGCATTTTGGACTTCCTGAAGTCGCCGCCTACTGGGAGAGCGTGGTGAAGATTAATGACTGGCAAAAATCCCGCTTCGCCTCCCGTATAATCACTGATCTCTTCAATACCGTCAGTGGCAAACATATCGGCATCCTTGGTTTCGCCTTCAAGAAGGATACCAACGACACCCGTGAGACAGCGGCGATCGCTGTCTGCCGCGATCTGCTTGCCGAGGGAGCAAAGGTTTATGTCTATGATCCCCAGGTTTCCGAGGAGCAGATCCGTGCTGATGTGCTCGGTAAGAAGGAGAACGAGAATCTCATCGTGGTGAAGAGCGCGCTGGAGGCCTGTAACGGTGCCCATGGCGTTGCCGTTCTCACGGAATGGGATGAGTTCAAGTCACTTGATTTCCAGAAAATCTACGATGGCATGCTCAAGCCTGCATTTCTCTTCGATGGGCGCAATATCCTGCCTCACGCCAAGCTCAAGGATCTGGGATTCCGTGTCTTTGCCATCGGAAAATCCTTCTAGGGAAGCACCTTAGAACATTTGTATCATGGTGGGCAGAAAGTTTTCGCGCTGAGACGCGGAGAGCGCAGAGGATGCTAAAAAAAAGTCCAAGCGTCATCTCAGAGTACAACTCTCTGCGCCTCAGCGGGAGAATCTCTTCTTATTTCTCTCCGACAAGAATGTTCGGAGCGAAATAAATATACTTTAGACGTCCAGATTGCGGACGTTGAGGGCATTGTCCTCAATAAAGATGCGGCGAGGCTCCACGACATCACCCATGAGGATATCGAACATGCGTCCGGCTTCCAGGGAGTTGTCATCGTTGAGCTCCACCTTGAGGAATCGACGCCTTTCCGGATTCATTGCGGTTTCATAGAGCTCTTTGGCGTTCATTTCACCAAGACCCTTGAATCGCTTGATCTGGACACCACGGCGACCGACTTCCTTGACGATTTCCAGAATGCGGGGAATGGCAAGGATATCATGGGTGGTCTCCCCATCCACAAGCTGGAAGAGGGGTGTCTTGCTGTCGGCATAGTGCTCGATCTTAAGCCCCTTCTTGGCGAGTTCGGCAATGAGGCGCTCGATCCCCTTCGATTCATGAATCTCAACAAGACGGGCGCGACGACGACGGGCGTTTTTGACGGCCTTGCTGATTTTCTCCCCGCCTCCATTCTCATCGGCATCACTACTCTCTGACTCGAAAAGATTGAGGTCGATATTGCGGGTCGTGAAATCGCGCAGTTCGGCTTCATTATGAAAATACTCAACACTCTCTTCATTTCCTGTGCGGATAACGACGAGGTAAATGGGGAGGACGCCTTCGGTGGAACGGGCACTGAGATAGGCTTCAAATTCACCGCCGAGTCGGCGGATGGCCAAACTGGATTTCTCCAGCCTGTCGAGCAGTTCCAGAATCTCTTTGAGCTGTGAGGAGGGGATTTCCTTTTTGTCGGAGAAATTGACGAGTTTGAGTTCCTCGGCACCGAGCGAGATCAGGATGCGGTTGAGTTGCACATCGTCATCGACATACTCCTCGCGCTTCTTTCGCTTGATCTGGTAGAGCGGAGGCTGGGCGATGAAAATATGTCCGCGACGGAGGAGCTGCGGCATCTGGTTGTAGAAGAAGGTAAGGAGCAGGGTGCGGATGTGGGAGCCATCCACATCGGCATCGGTCATGATGATGATGCGTCCGTAGCGGAGCTTTTCGATGTTGAAAGCTCCCTCCTGATCGCCGTCACCGATCCCAGTGCCGATGGCAGTGATCATGGTCTGGATTTCGGTGTTCTGGAGCACCTTGTCCAAACGGGCTTTCTGCACGTTGATGAGTTTTCCGCGGATCGGAAGGATTGCCTGGAATCGACGGTCGCGACCCTGCTTGGCGCTTCCACCTGCACTGTCGCCCTCGACAATATAGAGTTCAGTGAGAGCCGGATCTCGTTCGGAGCAATCAGCCAGTTTTCCGGGCAGTCCCCCACCGGTGAGGGCGCTTTTGCGGACGGTCTCGCGAGCCTTGCGGGCTGCTTCACGCGCGCGTGCCGCAGTGAGGGCCTTTTCAATGACCTTCTTGGCAACGGGAGGATTCTGGTCAAAGTGATCCATCAGCCCTTCGTAGACGGCAGAGTTCACGACACCTTCTACCTCGGTATTGACCAGCTTGACCTTTGTCTGGGACTCGAAGCGTGGGTTGGGAAGCTTGACACTCAGAACCGCTGTCAGTCCCTCGCGGACATCATCACCGGAAAGAGCCGGATCCTTATCCTTCAGGATGTTGTTTGCCTTGGCGTACTGATTGACCGCGCGCGTGAGTGCCGTGCGCAGACCGGTAAGGTGGGTGCCGCCGTCGGGGTTTGGGATGGAGTTGGCAAAGCAGAGGATCTGATCGTTGTATGAATCATTGTACTGGAGAACAACATCGACATAGATTTCGTCTCGCTTGCTGGATATGACAATCGGCTTGGGATGGAGAATCTGACGGGTTTCGCTCAGCTGACGGACGAACTCCACGATACCATGCTTGTAGTAGAAGGTCTCGCTGCGGGGACGATGTTCCTCGTCGTCACGCTCATCGGTCAGGACGATTTCGATGCCGGGGTTAAGGAAGGCAAGCTCGCGAAGACGACTGGCAAGGCGCTCAAACTTGAACGTGACCGTGATCGTGAAGATCTCGGGATCAGGCAAGAAAGTGACGAAGGTGCCGGTCTGTTTCTTGTTTTTCAGTTCGCTCAGAACGGTCAGTTTCTGAGTGGTCTTACCTTGGGCAAACGACATGAAGTGAACCTGTCCCTCGCGCATGACCTCGACTTTGAACCAGGTGGAGAGTGCGTTGACGCACTTGGCACCAACACCGTGAAGACCACCGCTGTACTTGTACGCCCCCTGGCCGAATTTTCCACCCGCATGGAGGTTGGTCAGAACAAGTTCAAGCGTCGGAATCTTGAACTTGGGATGCACCTCGACCGGGATGCCTCGCCCGTTGTCCCGGATGGAAACGGAGCCATCCGAGTGGATGGAAACGTCAACCCGTGTACAGTAGCCGGCGAGATGTTCGTCGATGGAATTGTCGAGTACTTCAAAAACACAATGATGGAGTCCTCGCTCATCGGGATCACCGATGTACATGCCGGGGCGTTTGCGAACTGCTTCCAGACCCTCAAGTTTGTCAATCTGGGCGGCACCGTAAACATCGCCTCCAGTAGTGTCCTGTTTCTCGGGAATATCGCTGTCGTCGAGAGGAATGATTGGTTCGGAAGGAGGGGTTTTGGCCATGGGAGATGCTGGAGATTTTCGATTCCTTCCGAGGGGGAAGGAGAGCTGTTTGTAACTCAGTTGAGGGTAGGGATGGCAGGGGTATCGGGCAACGCTTTTTTCTGTTTTTCAGAAGATCAAAACGCAGGATCTGGGGCATTGGAATCATGAAACCACAAGATGTGGTGGGAGGTAATATTGGAAGATGTCAGGGATCATAGAATTGAAATGAAC
>Ga0302155_10001403_pt1 | contig 17497 bp, 16 predicted proteins | sample I_Bog_N3_1_FD_193508 | JGI IMG/M metagenome (GOLD analysis project Ga0302155, IMG submission 193508) | Peat permafrost microbial communities from Stordalen Mire near Abisko, Sweden - I_Bog_N3_1 | ecosystem: Environmental > Terrestrial > Soil > Wetlands > Peat | place: Sweden: Abisko, Stordalen...
CAATGAGCAGCAACGTGGTGTGCTGTTGCGCTTCACGATGGCCACGGCAAGCTTGTTGTCACAGGTCGCTGAGCGGGATATTGATCAGCGCAATCGGAAAGCACTGTAAAGCTGCTGTCTTCACGACGACATTGGCCCTTGAGCCGCTTAGGCGTACTACCGTTGCGACCATCGGTCACTGTCAAAGGAAAGTGCATGACGCTTTTTTTGAGCCGAAAATGCACATGCAGCAAAGTGGACAGTCGGCAAAAATTGAAGAGGTCAGCAAGTTCTATCATCCCGCAAGAAATGCAAAATTCTATTTCTCTAAACAGCTCTCCGAAAGTCTTGTGAGCTATTTTAATTTGTGCTTTACGGTGGCCGATGCCGCGCGAGTGGATAACAAGACAACAAGAGAGCGTGGAGACGTCGCCCAATCAATACAGCATGCACGCGACTTGGCTATCAGCATCGAGCATCAACTGGTGAAGAAGCTGACGCTAAGCTAAACAATTAGCTCTGAACTCAACGCTTACCGCCCGCAGGCTAGCCGCATTTCGACGTTGGCCGCACGCTGGAAGACAACAAAAATTTCCATCATCTCCGCTTGCTTGACGCTCAGATCCTCACGCTTAGCATTAAAAGAGGTGCGACCTTGTAGCCTTGCTCCTGCAGCGGCGCAGCTCGGTAAGCAAAGCTTCCTCTTGCTCACCAATGATGATCGTCCAGCGCTTGTGCTCACCGCTCTTGATACCCCCTTGTCCACCGCTGGAACGGTTTGTGCCCGTGTAGCGCAACTTGTTTACGGTCGCTTGCAGGGCTAGCATTCGCCTTGAGGCGGACGTTGATATATTCCGTGACCTCCTGGGCCGTGATGTGTCGATGTAAAAATCGCTACTCGAGTTCTGAGCGTCTACGCAGCAATCTCCAACACAGGGACTTTTCCGATTCTCGGCGTCGCCATTGGTGGCATTGAAAGTTAACGCAGAACACTGCGCGATAAATATTGTCTTTACTGCAATATTTTTATCCGGCGACATCAATGACAGGCTCAACCTCCCACGATAGTGCTCACGCGCTGGAGATTCTGGCGTTGATGTTATTTTTGACTGTTAGTAACACATAGGTTACCATAAATGACATATGCAGTTCACGAGTTGCTATTAGAGGACAACACCAGCCCCTATGCAGAGTGGTTCAAGCAATTATCGCCAGATGTGGCCGCCAAGATTACCGTTGCCAAGCTCCGTATGCAGCAGGGTAATTTATCGCGCGTTGAATGGTTTCGTGGAATTGGCGAGTACAAGATAGACAGTGGTCCCGGATACCGGATCTATTTGGCCAAGGATGGATTGAAGATCATTGTCTTGCTGGGTGGTGGACAAAAACGTGCGCAGCAAGCTGATATTGATCGTGCAGTCGCACTGTGGAATGACTACAAAAAACGTAAACAATGAAAGGAATGCTCATGGCTCTGACCAGAGATTTTAAAGATACGGTGATTGCACGGGTCAAAGCGGACCCCGATTTTGCCAAAGCATTGTTGGATGAAGCGGTGACGCTTTTTTTGAATGGTGAAGCAGAAACGGCAAAATTAATACTGCGCGATCTCGTCAATGCGACGATAGGATTTGAAGAGCTTGCCGTAACGGTGGCCAAGCCAAGTAAAAGCGTGCACCGCATGCTCTCTGCTTCGGGCAATCCAACGATGAGCAATCTTGCAGCGATTTTTGCGGCGCTTAAAACAGCGCTCAAGGTTGAAATCAAAGCCAAAGTCGTTTCAACTTAACGATGGCCCTGATCAAGGCCGATACCTAAGACGGGCAACATCTAAGTCGCCGCACTCCAAAACGACAAAAGCCAGCACAAGGCTGGCTTTTTCAATTCTGGTGGGAAGTGGCAGTTTCGAACTGCCGACCCCTGCAGTGTGAATGCAGTGCTCTACCCCTGAGCTAACCTCCCATTTATTCATGCGGGCAGAACCTGCACAAAATCACTTGCACGTATTGCGTGAAGCGGCGCGTATTATGGCACGAATTTAACGGCTTGAGCAAGTAGCTTGCTGCGCCGTTACTTTTTCCCCAGATAATCCAGATAATTTAGACTGCAGGCTCGGCCGAAGCCGGTTCTGCGCGCCATACACAAGCGCCTTTCATGGCCTTGTCGAGACCGTCGAGCAAGGCTTCATGCTGGCCTTGCTCTTCTTCGCTGGCAGCCAGCACCAGCACATCGGCCAGCGGTACCAGCTCGATATCGACGCCGCCCTCCTGCTGTTCGCTGCCATCACTCAAGTCCATGGTCAGACTGTTTTGACCGCGTGTCATGGCCAGATAAACCTCGGCCAGCAAGACCGCATCGAGCAAACCGCCGTGCAAGGTCCGGTGGGCATTGGAAATGCCGTAGCGGTCGCACAGCGCATCAAGCGAGTTGCGCCGACCGGGGTGCTGCTCCTTGGCCATTTGCAACGAGTCGACCACATTGTCGACATGTTCCTTGAAGGGCGCTAAGCCGAGCAGCTTGAATTCGGCATCGAGGAAGCCGACGTCAAACGGGGCATTGTGAATGATGATCTCGGCGTCGCGCACGTAATCGCGAAAAGCATCCACGATCTCGGCGAACTTGGGCTTGTCGCGCAAAAACTCGGTGGTCAGTCCGTGCACCGCCAGCGCACCTTCTTCGGAGTCGCGCTCGGGATTGATGTAGAAGTGCAGGTTATTGCCGGTGAGCTGGCGATTGAACAGTTCGACGCAACCGATTTCAATGACGCGGTCGCCGCTGCGTGCATTCAAACCTGTGGTTTCGGTATCGAGGACGATTTGTCGCATGGTTTCTTCCTGGTCTTAGCGTACGGTTTCAACGCCGCGATTGGCCAACTGGTCGGCACGCTCATTGCCGGGATGGCCGGAATGTCCCTTGACCCAGCGCCAGACGATCTGATGCTCGGCCTGGGCGGCATCAAGCGCCTGCCACAGGTCGACGTTCTTGACCGGTTCACGTGCAGCGGTTTTCCAGCCTCTCGCCTTCCAGCCGTGGATCCATTCGCTGATGCCTTTTTGCACGTACTGGCTATCGGTGTAGACGGTAACGTCACAGCGGCGATTGAGCGCGCCCAAGGCTTCGATGACGGCCTTGAGTTCCATGCGGTTGTTGGTGGTATTGCGTTCGCCGCCGCAGAGTTCTTTTTCGCGGCCGCCGGCAATGAGCAATGCACCCCAGCCACCAGTGCCGGGATTGCCCTTGCAGGCGCCGTCGGCGTAAATTTCAACTTTTTCCAAACTTGCTTGTTCTACGTTTTCCATACTGACTTCTTGATTGAGCTGTTGATGTTGCTAAATAAATAATTTGCGCTGGGTGCCTTCAGCGCCCAGGCGGCATTCTATCCTTGTGGCTGCGATTGGTGGCAGGCACACCTTTGGGCACCTTGACCTTGTGCTTGCGCCAGGCCGGGCCGATCAGTCGCATTCCCTTGACCCGCTTGATCGCCTGCACAATATAGACGGCGCCGAAATAAGGCCACCAGCGGTCACCGGCTTTTTCCATGAAGCCAAAGCGTTGCAACCATTTATCGGTGTCACACGGCGGCGCGTAACAGCCGAAGTGGCCGCGATTGACTTCCATGTTGAGCAGTTTGAGCCAGTCCTTGAGACGCGGCAGCGCGATGAATTCGCCGTCCTGCGGCAGGAAATGCGCGCCGGTCAGGCGCCCGATACCTTGGCGTGCGCCCCACAGGCTGAGCGGATTGAAGCCGCAGATGATCACCTGCCCCTCTGGGATCAGCACACGTTCGACTTCGCGCAGCACTTGATGTGGTTCGGCACTAAATTCCAGCACGTGCGGCAAGACCACCAGATCCAGACTCTGGCTGGCAAAGGGCAATTCCGAAAAATCATGCGCCACTACCAGCGGCACCGAGCGCCCTTTTTGCAGGGTCTGCGGCACGCTGGTATCGGTCAGCCAGCGATAGGGCATGCGATTGGCGTTGAGCGCGTTGATCTGCGGCAGGCCGATCTGCACCGCATTGAAACCAAAAATATCGGTGGTCAGCACGTCCAGGTGCTTTTGCTCCCAGGCCCGCACGTAGCTTCCTATCGGCGTCTGCAACCAGGTGTCAAGGTCTATAATGCGCGCAGGCATATCAGGCTCTCGGGGCTCCTGAGGGGTGCCGTTATCGCTTGCCTTATCTGTCTGCTTCGATTCGGTTTGTTTCATTGACCTGCCTTCATTTCAGCCATTCATTCGCTACCACGACCATGCCAGCCACGCCGACATCCGCACTGAGTGTATTAACGATTCCCGCCTTTAACGATAATTATCTGTGGTTGATCCATGACGGTGTCCATGCAGCAGTGGTTGATCCGGGCGATGCCCCACCGGTGCTTGCGGCACTCAAAGCACATGGGCTCACGCTGGTCGCTATTCTACTGACTCATCATCATGCTGACCATGTCGGCGGCGTGCCCGCATTATTGCAACACTGGCAAGTGCCGGTCTATGGCCCCGCCGCCGAAGACATTGCCAACGTCTCGCAGCCGCTGTGGCAAGACGATCTGGTGCAGTTGCCGGAACTGGCGCTGACACTGCAGGTGCTTGATGTGCCCGGGCATACCCGTGGCCACATCGCTTATGTTGCCGCACAACAGGGTTGGCTATTTTGCGGCGACACCTTGTTTGCCGGTGGCTGCGGACGTCTGTTTGAAGGCACGCCAGCGCAAATGCTCAGTTCGCTGGCCAAGCTCGCCGCCTTGCCGCCGGCCACCCAAGTCTATTGCGCACATGAATATACCCTGGCCAACCTGCGCTTTGCGGCAGAAGTCGAACCTGACAATGCAGCCTTGATCGAGCGCATTGCCACCGAGCAAAACAAGCGTGCACTCAACATACCGACCGTGCCATCCACCATTGCCCTGGAGAAATCCACCAATCCGTTTCTGCGTCACGAGCAAAGCACCATCATCAAGCGCCTGAAAGCCGCCTCCCGCCTGCCTGACACGATGTCACAAAGTGACCCGACAGCCATTTTTGCGGCACTGCGGGAATGGAAAAATACCTACAAATAGCAGCAGATAGCGTTTTTTGAACAAAGCTCAACCGAATCAAGGGCTTAAGTTTAGCCAAGCGGCTTGTCACAATAGAGATTTTTTACTTGACGAGTGAAAAGGGGCTTACGTACACTGCCGTCTATTCTGCAATTTGTAACGGCTTGCAAGCCGTTTTTAAACAAACAGGCGGTTTTGTCGTTTTTTGCTGACATTACCTGGCAATGCGCTGTTGTTTCCATTTGTCCCCATCTGATTCAGCCTTCCTGACTTGCGTACAGGAAGTTGAGTGAACATTGTGCGACCGATGGGCTCAGCCGTTTTCGCAGTAACAGAAACAGGACTCCGTACCCATGCAGCGAATATTCAAGAAACTAGCGATAGCCGCGCTTTTCTCTCTAGGTACCCCGCTTCTCGTTTTCGCCAACGACATCTCGATCTACCCCGCTCCATTTAACGCCATCGACCCGAACAACCCCGTCGGCAGCAATCTGCCTGGCATGGATGACATTGATATCTGGGCGCGCATTCGCAAGGGTTTTGGCATTCCCAATCTGGAAAATCCGCTGGTCGACAATCAGACCCAGTGGTACAGCTCGCGTCCCGATTATATTGAGCGCACTACCGTGCGCGCCTCGCGCTATCTGTTTCACGTTGTGCAAGAACTGGAAAAGCGGGGCATGCCCACAGAACTGGCACTGCTGCCCTTCATTGAGTCGGCCTTCAATCCGCAGGCGCTATCGACTGCCAATGCCGCCGGCATGTGGCAGTTCATTCCGTCGACCGGGCGCAACTTCAATCTGAAGCAGAACATGTTTACCGATGAGCGCCGTGACGTGCTGGCCTCCACCGATGCGGCGCTGAATTATCTGCAAAAGCTCTATGGCATGTTCGGCGACTGGCAACTGGCGCTGGCCGCTTACAACTGGGGCGAAGGTTCGGTGCAGCGCGCCATCAACCGCAACCTCGCTGCCGGCTTGCCGATCGACTTCAATACCCTGTCGGCACAGATGCCGCTTGAAACCCGCAACTATGTTCCCAAGCTGCAAGCGGTCAAGAACATCATTGCCACCCCGGGCGATTTTGGCATTGAACTGCCGAAGGTAGACAACCAACCCTATTTCGTGACCATCGGCAAGACGCGCGACATCGACGTCAAAGTCGCCGCACAACTGGCGGAATTGTCGCTAGATGAATTCAAGGCGCTCAATCCGCAGTTCAACCGCCCGGTCATCATCGGCGGCGATGATACCAAGATCCTGCTGCCGGAAAGCAATGCCGAGAAGTTCAAGGCCAATATTGCCAAGTTCACACAAACACTGTCATCGTGGACCTCACACACCGTCTCCAGCGCCCGTGAGCGCATCGAAACCATCGCCAGCAGGTTCGGTACCACACCCGAGGTGATTCGTAGCGTCAATCAGATTCCACCACGCATGCTGCTCAAGGCTGGCTCAACCATTCTGGTGCCAAAAACCGAGGCTTCGATGGAATCCGACATCACGCAGGAAGTGGCTGACAACGCCCATATGGCCGTCACGCCTGACGTGCCAGACACGCGCCGCATCTACGTCAAAGCCAGCCGCCGTGACACGCTCAATTCGATCGCCAACCGCTATCGTGTGAGCGTGGCCCAAATCAAGCAATGGAATGGTTTGCGCCATGATGTCCTGGCCAATGGCCAAAGTTTGCAATTGCAAGTGCCTTACCAGGCTGCACCGGTGCGCGTGCGGCAGATCGTGCGTGCGCCCGCGCGTCCCATGCGCAAAGGTCCTGTCATTGTCAGAAATACCCGTCACGTCGCGCCAATACGGCACGCTGCCAATGCTGCGCCGATCACACTGGCGTCAGAACGCGGCACCCGCAAACAGTAATCCCATTTGCAGACAAGGCAACGGCCGGCACGGTATTAGTGTCGGCCGTTTTCGTTTGTGCTTTACGCCTGATAAAACACCGTTAGCGGCGTTACGTCTCCTTCCCTTCGACGTTTTGTTTGGTGCTCTTGGCCAAATTCACATCTCGGCATTTCACTTATTTTATTGCGCCGCAAAATAAGATATCAACACGCCGCCCGGGTCTATTTCTGCTCTCAATTGCCCCCATAAATCACGCCTCATGCGCGAATGCAGAGGCCCTCATCTTGCCGCAATGCGGCACGTGAGCTTGCGTCAACTTCTTTTATTTCGCCAAAACCGGTGCTATTATTCAGTCGCGCAAACGTTTGCGCAGACCAAATGACGGTATGCTTCAGAGCGAAGATGCTGTCGTACATAACGAATAATCTGGAGACTTTGATGAAGACACGTATTCGCCTCAAGTTGATTGCCGCCGCTGTGCTGGTTTGTGCACTGCCACTGACGCCAGCGCTGGCGCAAACTGCTGCCAAGCCGAAGATTGCGCTGGTGATGAAGTCGCTGGCCAATGAGTTTTTCCTGACTATGGAAACCGGTGCCAAGGAACATCAAAAAGCCCATGCTGCACAATACGACCTGATCGCCAACGGCATCAAGGATGAGCAGGACACGGCCAATCAAATCAAGATCGTCGAGCAGATGATCGTTGCCAAGGTCAATGGCCTGGTGATTGCACCAGCTGACTCCAAGGCACTGGTACCGGTGATCAAGAAGGCGATTGATGCCGGCATCATCGTCGTCAATATCGATAACAAGTTCGACGACGCCGCACTCAAGGAAAAGGGCATCGTAGTGCCGTTCGTGGGACCGGATAATCGCAAGGGCGCCAAGCTGGTCGGCGACTACCTGGCCAAGCAGATCAAGAGCGGCGACCAGGTCGCGATCATTGAAGGCGTGTCGACCACGATCAATGCACAGCAACGCACGCTGGGATTCCAGGACGCCATGGCGGCTGCCGGCGCCAAGGTGGTGTCGGTACAGTCGGGCCAATGGGAAATTGATGCCGGCAACAAGGTGGCCGCGGCCATCCTCAATGCTCATCCTGACATCAAGGCGTTGCTGGCCGGTAATGACAATATGGCGCTGGGCGCTGTCGCTGCCGTACGTGCCGCCGGCAAAACCGGCAAGGTCGCCGTGGTCGGCTATGACAACATCAACGCCATCAAGCCAATGTTGAAGGATGGCCGTGTGTTGGCAACCGCAGATCAATTTGCATCGCAACAAGCGGTGTTCGGCATCGAAACTGCACTCAAGGCTGTGACCGAGAAGAAGCCGCAGAGCAGCCTCGGCGGCGTAGTGGAAACCAAGGTGGCATTGGTCACCAAAGACAGCAAATAACAGCTGAGAACTGAGTAGAGGACGGGCCCAGCGCCCGTCCGGCATCCCCGCTTTTTTCAGTATCCGTACTTCACACCACAGCCTGCGCTGCTGGAGTTGATATGTCCCAAGAATTGAAGCAAACCCCGCCGCTGTTAAGTCTGAGCGGTATTGGCAAGACCTATGTCGAGCCAGTACTGGGTGACGTCAGCATTGCCATCCGTGCCGGTGAGATCCTGGCATTAACCGGCGAGAACGGCGCTGGCAAGAGTACCTTGTCGAAAATCGTCTGCGGCTTGGTCACGCCCACCGACGGCAGCATGCTGCTCGACGGCCAGGCTTATCAACCATGCTCGCGCAGCCAGGCCGAACAGCTCGGCATCCGTATGGTCATGCAGGAATTGAACCTCATCCCGACCCTGAGCATCGCTGAAAACCTGTTCCTGAACCAGCTGCCGCAACGCTTCGGCTGGATCGACAAAACCCGCTTGGCAGCAGCCGCACGGACCCAGATGGCCGCCGTCGGACTGACCGATATCGATCCATGGACGCCGGTAGGTGCGCTCGGGGTCGGCCATCAGCAAATGGTTGAAATCGCCCGTAACCTGATCGGCACTTGTCGCTTGCTGGTGCTCGACGAACCGACCGCCATGCTGACCAGCCGCGAAGTGCAATTGCTGTTTACCCAGATTGCCCGGCTGCAGGCTGAGGGCGTGGCGATCATCTATATTTCGCACCGGCTCGAAGAGCTCAAGCAAGTCGCTGACCGTATCGCCGTGCTGCGCGACGGCAAGCTCGTCTGTGACGATGCCATTGGCGGCTATAGCAGCGAGGCGCTGGTGCAACTGATGGTTGGCCGCAGCGCCGCAGCGGAACTGGACCTGGGGCAGCGCCAGATCGGCGCACCCTTGCTGCGGGTGCGCCAGTTGGCGCGTGCACCGGTAGTGGCACCGGCCTCATTGGACCTGCATGCCGGTGAAATTCTCGGCATCGCCGGCTTGATCGGCTCCGGCCGCACCGAGTTGCTACGTCTGATTTTTGGCGCCGACCGCGCCGATCAGGGAGAAATCTTCATCGGCGATGCCACGCAAGCAGCCCGGATCGATTCTCCCAAGGCCGCCATTGCCGCCGGCATTGCCATGATCACCGAAGACCGCAAGAGTCAAGGTTTGCTGCTGTCGCAATCGATCGCCGTCAATGCCACTCTGGCTAAACTGGGTCAGGTCAGCCGCCTGGGCGTACTCGACGACGCCGCCGAAACGGCCGTGGCCGAAGACTACATCCAGCGTCTGCGCATCCGTTCGCGCAACGGCGCGCAAGCCGCCGGCGAGCTGTCGGGCGGCAATCAACAAAAGGTAGTGATCGCGCGCTGGCTGTATCGCGATTGCCCGATCATGTTGTTTGACGAACCGACTCGCGGCATCGACATCGGCGCCAAATTCGACATTTACAAACTCATGGCTGATCTGTCGCGCCAGGGCAAGGGCTTGCTGATCGTTTCCAGTGACCTGCGCGAACTGATGCTGATCTGTGACCGTATTGCCGTCATGAGCGCCGGCCAACTGGTCGACACCTACGAGCGCAGCAACTGGAGCCAGGAAGCCATTCTGGCCAGCGCCTTCAGCGGTTATGTCAAAGCTGCAGCCACCACCACCGCATGAGTCTTATCATGACGACATCTCACAGTTCCTCCCCCACCATGACCACCTCCTCCCGCACCTCCTCCCGCACGTCTTCCTTGCTGGCCGGCATGTCCGGACTGAAAAACTATCTCGGCCTGATCTTCGCCCTGCTGGCCATGTGCGCCCTGTTCGCCTGTCTGAGTGAAAATTTCCTCACCCTGGCGACTTTCAGCACCCTCTCCAACGACATTCCAACGCTGGTCGTGATGGCTGTGGGTATGACCTTTGTGCTGATCATCGGCGGCATTGATCTATCAGTCGGTTCGGTCATGGCGCTGGCTGCATCGATGCTGTCGATGGCCATGGTGCGCTGGGGCTGGCCGTTGTTTGCCGCCAGCGCGCTGGGTATTCTGGTGGGCAGCCTGTGCGGCATGCTCACCGGTCTGATTTCAGTGGGCTGGCGCATTCCCTCCTTCATCGTCTCGCTAGGCGTGCTGGAAATGGCGCGCGGCATGGCCTATCAAGTCACCAATTCACGCACCGAATACATCGGCAGTGCGGTCGACAGCATCAGCTCGCCAGTCTTGCTGGGTATGTCGCCGGCCTTCATCGCCGCCATCGTGATCGTCGTCATCGGCCATCTGGTGCTCACCCGCACCGTGCTGGGACGGCATTGGATCGGCATCGGCACCAACGAAGAAGCGGTGCGGCTGGCCGGCATCAATCCGCGTCCCAGCAAGATCCTGGTGTTTGCGCTCATGGGGCTGCTCGCTGGTGTGGGCGCCTTGTTTCAGGTGTCGCGCCTGGAAGCGGCCGATCCTAACGGTGGCGTCGGCATGGAACTGCAAGTGATCGCCGCCGTGGTCATTGGCGGCACCAGTCTGATGGGTGGGCGCGGCTCGGTCATCAGCACCTTTATCGGCGTCTTGATCATTTCGGTACTCGAAGCCGGTCTGGCCCAAGTGGGCGTGAGCGAGCCGATGAAGCGCATCGTTACCGGTCTGGTAATCGTCGCCGCCGTGGTGCTGGATACCTATCGCCGACGCGGCGAGCGCAGTAACCATTAAACTAAGCGTTTTTACCGAACAACCATGGCCACCATCAAAGACGTCGCACGCCACGCCGGAGTTTCCTACACCACAGTGTCGCACGTGCTCAACAAGACCCGCCCGGTCAGCAGCGACGCCCGCGATCGTGTGCTGGCGGCAGCCGAAGCGCTGGCCTATGTGCCCAGTGCTCTGGCACGCTCGTTGCGCAGCAAGGCCACCGGCAGTATCGGCCTGATCATTCCCAACAACACCAATCCCTATTTTTCGGAAGTCGCACGCGGCATCGAGGATAGCTGCTATGCCGCCGGATACAGCGTCATCCTGTGCAATTCCGACGATGATCCTGCCAAGCAACGCGACTACCTCAACGTCTTGCTGACCAAGCGCTGCGACGGTCTGATTGTGGCCACGCTGGCACAGACCGATGGCGAACTGCTGCGCAAGATGAAAATACCGACCGTGCTGCTGGACCGCGCGCCCAAAGACATGGCCATCGATTTGGTGGCCGTCGACAATAACGCCGGCGGCGCGCTGGCGGCGCAGCATCTGATGGCCATCGGACGCCGTCGTATCGCCTGCATCGCCGGACCGCAAGAGCTGGACATTTCCATTGAGCGGGTCGCCGGTCTGCGTCAGGCCTTGCATGCCGACGGTGTGACTGTGCCCGATGCCTGGCTGCGCTATGCCGACTTCACCAGTGCCGGCGGCTATGCCGCAGCACGCGCCTTGCTCAGTACGGCAGACCTGCCCGATGCAATTTTTTGCTGTAACGATTTGATGGCCATCGGTGCCCTGCGTGCTGCCGCCGAACGCGGCATCGCCGTACCGCAAGCGCTGGCAGTGGTGGGCTTCGATGATATCGATCTGGCCCAGTTCGTACACCCGCCCTTGACCAGTGTGGCGCAGAACACCCGCAAGCTGGGTCAACTGACCGCGCAATGCCTGCTCGAACGCATTGCCGATCCGAGCCGTCCGGTACAGCGCCAAACGATTACGCCACAGCTGCATGTACGCGGCTCGAGCGTCGCTTAAGCAACAGGATTTACGCCATTTTTACCAAGACAAGATCAACATGATAGTCATCATCGGCAGCATCAATATGGACCTGGTATTGCGTGCACCACGTATGCCGCTTCCCGGCGAAACCATGAGCGGCGGCCAGTTCAGCACCATTCCCGGCGGCAAGGGTGCCAATCAGGCGGTGGCCTGTGCACGCCTGTCCAGCGATCAGGTCAAGGTCGCCATGATCGCCTGCCTCGGTGATGACGCCTTCGGCGTACAACTGCGCGCCGCCTTGCGTGCCGATGGCGTCGATGACAGCCATGTCAGCACCATTGCCGATGCCGCCTCAGGCATTGCCTCGATCTTGGTCGACGACAGCGGCCAAAACCGTATCGTACTGGCCGGCGGCGCTAACGATGTCTTGAGTCCGGCCCACATCGATGCCGCTCAAGCCTTGATTGCGCAGGCCAGCATCGTGGTGTTGCAACTGGAAACACCGCTGGAAACCGTACGCCACGCCATCAAGCTGGCGCATGCCCTGGGCAAGACGGTGGTACTCAACCCGGCGCCGGCACAAACACTGCCGGCTGAGCTGCTGACCCAGATCGATTATCTGATCCCCAACGAAATCGAAGCCGCAATGCTGGCCGGCATACCGGCTGCCGAGATCGTCGACGAGTGTCAACTCGACACGTTGGTGGTGCAATTACGCACCGCCGGCAGCAGCAATATCCTGATAACGCTGGGCGCCAAAGGCGTCTATGCGGCATTGGAAGACGAAACCCGCCACTTCGCTACGCAAGCGCTCCAGGCCATCGACACCACCGCTGCCGGTGATACCTTCATCGGCGGTTTTGTGGCGGCGCTGGCTGACGGTTACAGCCAAGCCGATGCCATCGCCTATGGCCAGCGCGCTGCCGCCCTGAGCGTCACGCGCGCAGGGGCGCAAACCTCAATTCCTTATCGTAGTGAATTGATCGATTGATCGACGTGCACGGAAAGACAAGCTCATGAAAAAAACTCCCTTGCTCAACATCGCCCTGTCGCAATTGATTGCCTCCCTGGGTCACGGCGACAGTATCGTCATTGGCGACGCCGGTCTGCCGGTGCCGCCCGGCGTGGCGCTCATTGATCTGGCGCTTACCCGCGGCGTGCCGGGTTTCATCACTACCCTGCAAACGGTACTCACGGAGATGCAGGTCGAACAGCACATCCTGGCCACCGAGCTCAGCGAACGCAGCCCGCAATTGGCCAGCCAGCTGTCCCAGCTTGGCCTGCCGGGCCAACAGGTGCTGCAGCATGAAGACTTCAAGCTACGTATGCGGCAAGCCAAGGCTGTCATCCGCACCGGCGAATTCACGCCCTATGCCAACATCATCCTGATTGCCGGCGTAGTTTTCTAAATGTGATGCGATTGCCAACACTACCTACATGGGCAAAGTGGCCGGTTCATCCCGAGCGAGCCGGAACACACCAACCAGCTGCGCCAACGATGCACTCTGCTGCTGCATCGTTGTGGCCGCACTGGCGGCCTCTTCCACCAGCGCGGCATTTTGTTGTGTGCTCTGCTCCATCTGGCCAATGGCTTGATTGATTTCTTCCAGGCCGTTGCTTTGCTCGCGGCTGGCCTCGGAAATCTCGCCGACGATATCGGTGACACGTCTGACACTAGCGACCATGTCGGTCATGGTGGCGCCAGCTTGCTCGACCAGCAAGGTGCCGGAGCCGACCTTCTCGACCGAATCGCCGATCAGTTCCTTGATCTCCTTGGCAGCTGACGCCGAGCGTTGCGCCAAAGTACGCACTTCGGACGCCACGACAGCAAAGCCGCGGCCCTGCTCGCCGGCGCGTGCTGCTTCAACGGCTGCATTGAGCGCCAGGATATTGGTCTGAAAGGCAATGCCATCGATCACACTGATGATGTCGACGATCTTCGCCGACGACGCGTTGATGGAGTTCATCGTTGCCACCACATCGCGCACCACATTGCCACCGGCGATGGCAATATTGGAAGCAGAGGTCGCCAATGCATTGGCCTGGAGCGCGTTGTCGGCATTTTGCCTGACCGTGGAAGTGAGTTCTGCCATCGCCGATACCGTTTCTTCCAGGGAGCCGGCCTGCCGTTCGGTACGCACCGACAGATCGGCATTGCCGGCGGCAATCTGCGACGAGGCACTGGCAATCGCGCCAGTGCCTATACGTACCTGCGAGACGATTTTCAGCAAACCGTCATTCATGTCGCGCAAGGCAGCCAACAACTGGCCGGTTTCATTGTGGGCATCGGCTTCTATCGTGCTGCTCAGGTCGCCATCGGCCACCGTGCGCGCAATGGTGACTGCCTTGGCCAGCGGCGCTGTGATGGAACGGGTGGTATACCAGGCAATCAGCGCTCCCAGTAGCAAGCTGGACAAGGAAATGACCAACAATAGCGTTTGCGTCTGCCGTGCTTGGGCGCCGGAAAGGTTGACGTTATCAGCCATGCGTTGCTGCTCAAACGCGATCAAGCCATCCACCGCTGCGAAATAGGTTTGCTGGGCCGGCAACACTTCGCCAGACATCTGAGCAGATGCATCGCTTTTTTTGTCCTGCAATATTAGCTCGGCGAAATGCTTGCGCACCGCGACAAATCCTTGCCGTGCCATCAACAGATTGGCAACGTACTGCCGTCCCGGGCCGTTGTCCGTGCCGGCATCGATTTCCTTGATGGCCGCCACGATCACCACAGCGCCGCTCTCGACGCTATCGAATTCGGCCTTGATCTGGAGCAGATTGCTCGTCAGCAAGACGTTGCGCATGCTGATGACGGCCTCGTTGACCTTGTCCTTGATGCGATGCGCCAGAATCGTCTTGGGATATAGATCGCTATTGGTCAGCGTAATGTTGGCATTGAGCGTAGAAATACGGCTATAGGTAAGAAAAATCACCGCCAACAACAGCATCGTGATGAAACCGAAGCTCAATGCCAATTGTTGCCCTATACGGAGTTTTCTGTATGTCATTTGATTTCCTCAACGATGGTGCGCTATGACTATCGACTATTGGCTATCGATAAAAAATTCTTACCCTAGCCGATAGCTGCACCTGCAATTGAAAAAATCAAATTTAAGACTATGCCAGGACAGCACTGTAAAGTTGTGCTGGCGAGGACTACAACTACTGTGCCGGAGAATCCATTTCCACCGGATCCTCCGCATAGGTCGCCGCCGCCAGCAAGCGCTGCGTATAAGCGTGCTCTGGGTGCTGCAGCACCGCCTCAACCGTGCCGCTTTCAACCACCTTGCCGTCTTTCATCACCAACACCTGGTGCGCCATGGCACGAATGACCGCGAGGTCGTGACTGATGAACAGATACGCCATGCCGTACTTGCGTTGCAATTGCGCCAACAGTTGCAAGACCTGTTGCTGCACGGTGACGTCGAGCGCCGATGTCGGCTCGTCCAGCAATAACAAGGCGGGCTTAAGCACCACCACGCGAGCAATGGCGATGCGCTGACGCTGGCCACCTGAAAACTCGTGGGGATAGCGTTGCAGTATGTCAGACGACAAACCGACCTCTTGCAAGGCCTCGATCACGGCGTCGCGGCGCTGTGCCGCGCTCAGTTGCGGTTGATGCAGCGCCAGTCCTTCAGCGACGATCTGCTCCACCGTGCGGCGTGGCGACAGCGAGGCATAAGGGTCCTGGAATACCACCTGCATCAAACAACGCAGCGGACGCACGGCGCTAGCAGACATGGCGCTGATCTCCTTGCCATCCAGGACGATGCGCCCATCCACGCGCGCCATCGACAGGCGCAGTAGGGCCATGCCCAGCGTCGACTTGCCAGAACCCGATTCGCCCACGATGCCAAGGGTTTCCCCCTTGTGCAAATGCACACTGACACCATCGACGGCAACAAATGGTCTCTTGCGCAACCACCCCTGTTTGATTGAAAACGTACAATGCACTTGTTCGCCGCTCAACAACAGCGGCGCATCTGCTGCCATGGCATCGACATGACGTACCGGCTGACTGGCCAGCAGCTTGCGTGTATAGGCATGCTGCGGCGCTGCGAACAGGTCTGCAGTGGCCGCCACTTCCAGCAGCTTGCCCTGCTCCATCACACCGACCCGATCAGCAAAATGGCGCACCAGATTCAAGTCATGTGAAATCAGCAGGACCGCCATGTTTTCATCGCGCTGCAATTGATTGAGCAATTCCAGAATCTGTACCTGTATGGTCACATCCAGCGCCGTGGTGGGCTCGTCGGCAATCAATAATTTCGGACGGCAGGCCAATGCCATGGCGATCATGGCACGCTGCCGCTGGCCGCCTGAGAGTTGGTGCGGATAGGCCAGCGCACGCCGCGCCGGTTCGGCGATGCCGGTTTTGTCCAGCAAGGCGACACTGCGCTGCGCCGCGGCTCTGGCGCTCAGGCCTTCGTGCTCCATCAGCACTTCGGCGATCTGATTGCCGATGGTAAACAAGGGATTCAAGGCCGTCATCGGCTCTTGAAAAATCATGGCGACTTCCTTGCCACGAACGCTGCGCATGGCGCTTTCACTTTTTTGCAGCAACTCTTCACCATTGAACAAGATACGTCCGCCGTAGCGCGCGTCCTGATTCAGTCGCAACACCGACAAGGCGCTGACAGTTTTGCCCGAGCCGGATTCACCCACCAGGGCGAATTTCTCACCGGCGGCCACCTCGAAGCTGACATCGTCGACCACCAAGGCGTCGCCGAAGCGTACCGACAGGTTTTCCAGTCGCAACAGCGTCATGCTTTTCTCCGTACATCGAGGGCGTTGCGCAAGGCGTCGCCGATATTGGTCAGCAACAGCAAGGTGAGCGTCAAGACGACAAAGGTCGACAGTGCAATCCACCAGGCATCCAGATTATTTTTTCCTTGCGCCAGCAACTCGCCCAGACTGGGCGTCGATGGCGGCACGCCAAGGCCAAGGAAGTCGAGGCTGGTCAGCGCCAGAATCGCCCCGCTCATGCTGAACGGCAAAAACGTCACGACTGACGTGAGACTGTTAGGCAAGACATGGCGCCAGATAATTTGCAGATTGGACAAACCCAGTGCCCGTGCGGCCTGAACAAAGTCCAGATTGCGATTGCGCAAAAAATCGGCGCGCACGTAATCGGACAAGCTCATCCAGCCAAACAAGGACAGCAACACAAGCAGCAGACCGATGCTAGGTTCAAAGATGGATGAAAAAATGATCAGCAGATACAGCTGCGGCATGGAGCCCCAGATTTCCAGCACGCGTTGCGTCAGCAAGTCGGTGCGACCGGCAAAATAGCCCTGCAGCGCTCCCGCCAGCACGCCCAACAATACACCGGTGAGCGTCAGCGCCAGGCCAAACAGAATCGAGACGCGAAAGCCGTAAAGCAAGCGCGCCAGCACATCGCGGCCGCGATCATCGGTACCGAGCCAGTTTTCTGACGAAGGCGGCGCTGGATTGGGGGCCTTGGCAAAATAATTGAGGGTGTCAAAATGATAGCGGTTGAGCGGATAGATAGCCCAGTTGCCGTCTTTCTTGAACTGCTGTTCGATGAAGGGATCGAGATAGTCTGCCGGTGATTCAAAGTCGCCGTC
>Ga0302155_10001407_pt1 | contig 17457 bp, 16 predicted proteins | sample I_Bog_N3_1_FD_193508 | JGI IMG/M metagenome (GOLD analysis project Ga0302155, IMG submission 193508) | Peat permafrost microbial communities from Stordalen Mire near Abisko, Sweden - I_Bog_N3_1 | ecosystem: Environmental > Terrestrial > Soil > Wetlands > Peat | place: Sweden: Abisko, Stordalen...
GATCATGCCCACACGCAGGCGCAGTGCGCGCAATTCGCGTTCGCTGCGGCCGAGCAGGATATCCCCGACGCTGATGAGGCCTTCGTCGATGGTTTCGAGTCCGTTGATACAGCGCAGCAGGGTGCTTTTGCCGGATCCGCTCTTGCCGATGATGGCGATGACTTCGCCGGCCTCGATCTCAAGGTTGATGCCGTTGAGCACGGCATTGTTGCCGTAACTTTTTTTGACGTTCTCAATGGCGATGAGCGACATTGAATTTCCTTTCTAAGAATTGGCTGTATTTGGACAGCGGCCAACACAGGACGAAGTACATCAGGGCGACCAGGCCGAAGACCGTGAACGGTTCGAAGGTCGCATTGGTGATGATGGTGCCAGCCTTGGACAATTCCACAAAGCCGATGATGGAGGTGACGGCGGTGCCCTTGATGATCTGGACGCCGAAACCGACGGTCGGTGCAATCGCGATGCGCAATGCCTGCGGCAAGATGATGTGACGCATTTGCTGGAAGCGATTCATCGCCAGGCAGGAAGAGGCTTCCCACTGGCCGCAGGGAATGGCATCGACACAGCCGCGCCAGATTTCTGCCAGGAAGGAGGCGCTCCAGAGTGTGAGCGCCAGACTGGCCGCGAGCCAGGCAGGAACTTCGAGGCCGAACAAGGCCAGGCCGAAGAACACCAGGAACAATTGCATCAGCAGCGGCGTGCCCTGAAAAACTTCGATATAGAGCCGAATGCAGTGGCGCAGGATGGCGTGTCTGGAATTGCGCATGAACAGGAGAATCAGTCCCAGCGTGCCACCGAGCACAAACGACATGAGCGACAGGGCCACAGTCCAGCGTAGCGCCAGCAACAGGTTGCGCAGAATATCCCACAAGCTAAAACTGATCATGCCTGGCCTTTGCTGAGAATGACGATGGGCTTGACGGCGCTTGCTGTCGGACGGTGCACGATGAAACGTTTGCCGATATAACGTAGCAGTTGCCGCAAGAGTATGGCCATGGCCAGATAGATCAAGGTGGTCACGAAATAGGCTTCAAAGGCGCGGAAATTGCGGCTCTGAATGAAGTTGGCGGCGAACGACAAATCCTCGACGGCGATCTGCGAGCAGACCGACGAACCTAGCATGACGATGACGATCTGGCTGGACAGGGCCGGCCAGATTTTTTGCAGGGCTGGGCGCAGGATGATGTAACGAAACACCTGCAGGCGCGTCATCGACAGGCTCAGTGCGGCTTCGATCTGACCGCGTGCAATGGCGGCAACGCCGGCGCGGATGATCTCGGTGCTGTAGGCGCCTAGATTGATCACCATCGCCAGTATCGCAGCTTGCAGTTCGGTAATTTGCACGCCGGCGCCGGGCAGACCGAAGAAGATGAAAAACAGTTGCACCAGGAAGGGCGTATTACGGATCAGCTCGACGTAGGCGCTGACGATGGGCTTGATCCAGGCCGGCCCCTGGGTGCGCGCCCAGGCGCCGCAGATGCCCAGCGCAACGCCGGCGACGGTGCCGATGAAGGTGAGCCTGATGGTCATCAGCAGGCCCTGTTTGAGCACCTCGGCATAATCCAGGACGGCATGAAAATCAAATTGGTAACTCATTAAATTCCCGCTACGTAATGAAGCAAATCGGCAAGGCTTAGAGGCTGTTGCGAAATAAGTGAGGCTAGGCGCTGCGACGAAGACAGTACGGGTAGTACGGCAAGGGGCAGCAACAACGCCACGGTAATTTCGCAATAGCCTCTTAATCTTGGAGGGCTACTGCTAGCGCGCAGCAGGGCCCGCTATGCGACCTCCACAGAGAGAAAATGCCATAGCGGGAAATGCATGCAATCGTGTTTGCCGACCAGGCGCCGGGCAGCTTCGTTTGGCAGCGCCTTGCGTGTGTCGGCAGCGATGACGGACGTGACACCGGCGCGATCTGTCTAGCGACCGGTTGGGCGGCGTCTTTCAATAGAAATGCAGTGTATGCAGAAGTGCTGCATTTGAAAATTACTGTTTTGTTATTGTGCTTATGCTTTGTAAGTATAGAAGGCGCTGACGTGTCAGCCTTCGTTCATGATGTCGGTAAAGGCACGCAGGATGGGAGAATTGTTTTCTTTGAGGAAGATGAATTCGACATCGTGGATGTCGGGCAGATCGGCATGCGGATGCAGCACGACGCCGTTGGGGCTGTTGTATTTGGAGGCTTCGGAGACAATCGAGTAACCCATGCCGGCGGCCACCATACCCAGCGTTGTGCCGACGTCGGCGCCAACCAGGATCTGCTTCGGCGTTAGACCCGCCGCCATGCATTGCTGGATCAGGTAGTCGTGATAGACCGGCGAGCGTTCGCGAGGAAACCAGACACAGGGTTCCTCGCTCATGTCGCTCAGGCGCGACGGCGCTTGCCTGGCGTATTTGTGATCGCTGGCGACGGCCAGTACCAGGCCCGAGCGCAATACCTTCACACCCGCGAGTTGCTTGTCTCGGGTATCGCGAAAGGCGATGAAGCCGCCATCCATGCGCTCTTCCTTGATATCGATCAGTTGCCGTGGCGACAGCGTGGGTTCTAGCATCAGCGCGACATCAGGGTAGGTTTCGCGAAAGCGCCGCAGGCGCCGCAGCAATTCGGGATGGGCGGTGTGATTCGGTGAAATGCCGATGCGCAGTGAGCCGAGTTTGCCGGAGGCGGCGCGCAGTGCCCGTTCCCTTGCCAGTTCCAGATCGGCCAGCAGCTTGCTGCAGTCTTTCATGAATTGCACGCCGGCCACGGTGAGTTGCGTTCCCTTGATGCTGCGCTGGAACAACTGGGTGCCGAGTTCTTCTTCAAGGTCGTGAATCTGGCGGCTCAACGCAGGTTGAACGATATTGAGCTTGCGCGCCGCTTCGGCCACGCTGCCATGTTCGGCGACTGCCAGAAAATAGCGCAGATGTCGTATTTCCATAATCGGCTTTATACCTCGTAGGTATGTTCTCTATATAAAAACAGTAATTTTCAAGCCCAGGCGATTTGCCTACACTCGGCCCTGATGATGGGAAACTCTCTGTCTGAGTGGCGGTATTGCAGCTGCTCTCATTGCGCCACGCCTGGCAGACGTGCGCTACTGCTTTTTCTGCTTGCCATCACTGCATCTTCAACTGCCGCTGACGCCAGCGGCGATTGCCGCTCACTCAATATTTTACGGTACTAACTATGAATCTGATCAAAGAACTTGCAAGCTTGAGCACCGAATTCATGCACATCCGACGCGATCTGCATGCGCATCCCGAACTCGCCTATGAGGAGCACCGCACCGCTGACGCCGTGGCCAAGCGTCTCCAGAGCTGGGGTATCACCGTTCATCGCGGCATAGGTGGAACCGGGCTGGTCGGCATCATTTGTGCCGGGAGCGGTAAGCGTGCCATCGGCTTGCGGGCGGACATGGACGCCTTGCCGATACAGGAGGCCAACACCTTCTCGCATGCGTCGCAACACCCGGGAAAGATGCATGCTTGTGGTCACGACGGCCATACGGCCATGCTACTGGCAGCGGCCTGGCATCTGAATGCAACGCGCGAGTTCGACGGTACTGTCTACCTGATTTTTCAGCCCGCCGAAGAGGGTGGCGGCGGCGCCGCACGCATGATCAAGGATGGTCTGTTCGACAAGTTCGAGATGGAATCGGTCTACGGCATCCACAATTGGCCTGGCCTGCCGCTCGGTTTCTTCGCGGTCAATCCTGGCGCCATCATGGCGTCGAGCAATGAGTTCAGAATCACCTTGCATGGCAAAGGTGCGCATGCGGCGTTGCCGCATACCTCGCATGATCCGCTGGCCGCCATGGCGGCCTTGTCGCAGGCCCTGCAAACCATTTTGACGCGCAACAAGCGTCCCGCCGATGCGGCCGTATTATCGATCACGCAGATGCATGCCGGCGAAGCCAGCAACGTCATTCCCGACTTTGGCTGGATCGGCGGAACGGTGCGCACCTTCTCGCTGGCAGTGCTCGACCTGATCGAAACGCGCATGCATGAACTGTCGGAACATCTGGCGCGTGGTTTCGGTTGCCGCGCGGAAGTCAGCTTCAAGCGCAACTACCCGCCCACCATCAACCATCCCAAAGAGACAGCCGTTTGCGTCGAAGTCATGCGTGCCATGGTGGGCGAGGAAAATGTCGACGCCGAAACAGACGCGCCGCTGAGCTCGGAAGATTTTTCCTTCATGCTGCAAGCCAAGCCGGGTTGCTATGCGCTCATCGGCAACGGCGACGGGCGTCATCGGGATTTTGGCCATGGCATCGGGCCGTGCATGCTGCACAACACCAGCTATGATTTCAACGACAATCTGTTGCCCATAGGCGCGAGCTACTGGGTGAAGCTGGCGCAACGGTTGCTGCCGATTGGCACTTCCGCACGAAACTCCGCGAATGTCGATTGAATTCAAATCTATTCCTGAAAAGCAAAAGCCTGAATCGATTCAGCAGGAATATTCAGGCTTTTTCTTTTACATTCAATAGCTTATATTCTTGGCGCAGAAAAGGATGCAAATTAACGCCATGTACAAGCGCTGTACGGCTTCCACGGAAATACTGGCGAAAAGCTGCCATTGACCCACTAGCGCGGACTCGTTCTGGCGCTGCCTCGGCGCTTATTTCGCATGAACAACCCGGCTATGATGCCACGCAGCCAGCGATTGCTGACATCGTGATGGTAGCGCGCATGCCAATGTTGCTTGACCTCGAACGACGGCACCGCGAACGGACAGGAAAACACCTTGAGGCCGCTGAGACGAGCCACGGTCTCACCGATATGCCGGGGCAGCGTGACCAACAAGTCCGTGGTCGAGACAATCGGGCCAAGCCCCAAAAATCCTGGCAATTCTAGCAACACCCGACGCCGGATCTGCTGCTGGCGCAAAGCCTCTTCCAACAGCTGATAGCCGGTGCCCGCCGCAATGCCGATATGTGCTTCTTCCTGATATTGCCGCAAGCTCAGACTCTTAGCAGAAGTTTTACCCGAGGCTTGCTCAATGCGCGGATGTGCAGGATTGAGCAGGCACACCCAGTCTTGCGGAAACAAGGTTTGCTGATACATACCAGACTCCAGCCAAGGTGCATAACCGATCGCCAGATCGGCCTCGCCGGTTTCCAGCGCTCGCGCGGTAGCACCGTCCATACGTGCGGCTTCCAGTTTGATATGCGGCGCCACCGTGCGCACATGCGCCAACAATTGCGGCAGCAAGGTGATGTGGCTGGCATCGGTCATGCAGATGCGAAAGCGCCGTTGCGCCGTCGCCGGCACGAATTGCGACTCCCAGGCCGACAACCGCCGTAAGGATTCAAGTATCTCCCGGCTCAGCCCTATCAGTGCATCCGCGTTAGGCGTTGGTTGCATGCCTGCCGGCGTGCGCACGAACAGCGGGTCATGAAAATGTTCGCGCAACTGCCTGAGCCAGATGCTCACCGTGGGTTGTGCCAGGCCCAGCTGTTCGGCGGTCCGGGTCACGCTACGGGTGCTGTAGAGCACATCAAAGAGTTGCAGCAATTTCGGGTCGGGCAAGGCTGCGGAATAATTGTCCATGATCATTCGTCGTTGCGACATGTATTGCAATTTACAATATAAACATTTCAATCATTGTATTGTCAATAGCTGATGTGCGCCTTACAGTCTGCTTCATGGTAGCGCTTCAACTTGTCCAAAAAATCAATAAAGGAGACCTCGTGAAAATCTGCATCCTTGGTGCGGGCGCACTCGGATGCGCCATCGGCGCAGCATTGAGCGAAGCCGGCTCGGACGTGTGGCTGATCAATCGATCACAGGCGCACGTTACGGCAATGAACGAGATCGGACTGATGCTGATCAACGGCAGCGGCGAGCGCAAAGTGGCGGTACGCGCCGCCACCACATGCGCTGGCATCGGTGCGGTCGATCTGTTGATTGTGCTGGTCAAGTCGTTTCACACCCGCGCAGCCATTGACGGCGCAACGGAGGTCATCGGTCCGCATACAACGGTGTTGTCACTGCAAAACGGCTTGGGCCACGAAGACATTCTCGCCGAAGCTGTCGGCCGCGAGCGGATTCTGGCCGGCAAGACCTACGTCGGTGGCGTCTTGCTCGGACCGGGGCGCATCATTTCCGGTACTGCCGGCAAGCAGACCTATATCGGCGAGCTCGACGGCAGCATCAGCTCGCGCGCCATCGCTATCGCTGACGAGTTCAAACGTGCCGGCCTAGAGACCGAAATCAGCGCCAACATCATGGGTACCATGTGGGACAAATTGCTTGTCAATGTCGCTACCGGCGCATTGAGCGGTATTACCCAGTTGCCCTACGGGCCCCTATATGCCGTTGCGGAAATCAAATCTACCGCATTGACCGCCGTGGCCGAAGCGATGGCCGTGGCCAAGGCCGGTGGCGTCATGCTGGGCTTCACCGAACCCGAACAGGCATGGGAACGTGCGGCGCAAGGCTTGCCGCCGGAATTCAAAGCTTCGATGCTGCAAAGCCTGGAAAAAGGATCGCCAACCGAGATTGATTTTATTAACGGTTCGGTGGTGCGCTGGGGTCAACGTTATGGTGTGCCAACCCCAGTCAATGCCACGCTGGTCGCTTGCATCAAGGGCATCGAAAAAGCCTTGGCCTACCAACAAATCAAGGAAAACGTATGAGCACCAAAGCCTATGTCGAACATGTCGCCATCTGGGTCAAGGATATCCATTGGCACATCAAATTTTTTCATGATGTGCTGGGCATGACCATGCGTGAAGTCCAAGGCCCATCCGAGGCGCCGCAACAATATTGGACGCTGGGCGGCATGCAGTTTATCGCCAGCAGCGATTTCGCCGGCCCGGAAGGACGCCTGGGCCATCTGGGCATCATGTGCGAGGACCTGGAAGCGGCACTGGAAGCTGCCCGCGCATTCGACGTCACCGAAATGACGCAAGGCCGCAACTGGCTGCGCTTGCCGGATGGGTTGGCGGTGGAACTGATACAGGCCAGTGCGGGTGCTGTTGCGCAGGCTTTGGCGATCAATCCGCGCGCCTAAAAAAATAAAACAAGGAGATCAAGCAATGAACAAAGAACGTTATTGGGATGATGCCCAGGTCGGCGACGAATGCGTCAGTCCGACCTATACCGTCACCAAGGAGCGCATTCTGGCGTATGCCGACCTGACCGGCGACCATACGCCGGTGCACGTCGATGAGGAATATGCGCGCAACAGCCATTTCGGTGCCTTGGTGGCGCACGGTCTGTTCGGGCTGTCGATTGCCGACGGTTTGAAGACGCAGAGCGACTATCGTTTTCTGCCTGGTATGTCGCTGGGCTGGAGCTGGGACTTCCGTGGCCCGATCAAGGTCGGTGATGTGCTGCACGTCAAGTTTCGTGTCGGCAGCATGCGCACGTCTAACAGCAAACCGGCATGGGGCATCGTGGTGCTGCCTGCCGAACTGATTAACCAGGACGGCATCGTGGTCCAGCAAGGCGAGCACCGCCTGATGATCCGGCGGAGGCCGTCATGAGCCAAGCTGCACCATTGGCCGGTTTTCGTGTCATCGACTACAGTCATTTTTTAGCCGGACCTTATTTATCGCGCTGCCTGGCGGCGCTGGGTGCCGAAGTCATCAAGGTCGAGCGCCCCACCAGCGGCGACGCCGGCCGGCAGCATGCCTATTTTGTCGGTGGGCAGAGTGGCTACTTCCTGCAACAGAACATGGGCAAGCAAGGCTTGTGCGTCAACTTGAAAGACCCGCGCGGTCTGGCAATGCTGCACAAGTTGACCGACAGCGCTGATGTCTTCGTCGAAAACTACCGTCCCGGCGCGCTCGACCGCTTAGGCCTGGGTTATAAGCAGCTGGCTGCACGCAATCCGGGGCTGGTGTACTGCTCGGTCTCGGCCTACGGTCACACCGGACCGGATTCGCATCGCGCCGGTTTCGGCCTGATTGCCGAAGCCAAGAGCGGCATCATGCAGATGGTCGGTTCGCCCGACGAAGCACCTCCACTGTTGCGCATTGCATTGGGTGACATGTATACCGGTATTCACGGCGTGGCCTCGGTATGCGCGGCATTGCTGGGCCGGGTCAAGTCCGGCCGCGGCCAGCATATCGATATGGCGCTGTATGACTGCCTGGTATCGATGCACGAGTACGCAGTGCAGTGCTATACCTTGTCCGGCGGCCAGGAAGTGCCGGTGCAAAGCGGTCATGATCTGCCGCAATCGACGCTCTACGGAGTGTTCAGCGCGAGCGACGGCTACCTGGTCATTGCCGCCCAGGTCGACGATGCCTGGAAGCGTCTGGCGAGGCTGATCGGCAATGACGCACTGGCCGCCGACACACGCTTTCACAGTGCGGCTGGACGCAACCAGCATAGGCATGAAATCCTGCCGATTGCACGCGCCTGGAGCAGCGCCCGCACGGTGGCCGAATGTCTGGCCGCACTCGACGCCATCGATGTGCCCTGCGCCAAGGTACAGCGCATCGACGAGGTACTGGCCGATCCGCAGGTCATTGCACGCGGCATGGTGATCGAACAGGAGCACCCGATTCTGGGTAAGGTGAAACTGCCAAATCTGCCGTTCCGCTTTTCCGATTGCGATACCTCCCAGCACATGCCGGCACCACTGATGGGACAGCACAATCAACAAATTGCCGCCGGTCTAGGTTATTCCCAGTCCGAGATCGATGCCATGACAAGCGACGGCGTGCTTTACGCCGAAGCTGCAGTGGCGCAGTTTGCTGCCGGCAAGATCTTAACCGAAGCCGCCCATGACTGATCGCTATGCTGTGATCGGCAACCCCATCGGTCATACCAAATCGCCGTTGATTCACGGCAGCTTCGCACTGGCATGCGGGCAAGACATGACATACAGCGCCATTGAGGGGCCGTTGGACGGCTTTGCCATAGCCGTCAAGGCGTTCCGCGATACTGGGGGGCTTGGTATGAACATCACTGCCCCGTTCAAGTTGCAGGCCTACGAGCTTGCCGACGAATGCAGCGAACGCGCGCAACTGGCTGGTGCTGTCAATGCCTTGAAGTTTGAGGCGGGTCGCATGCTCGCTGACAATTTCGACGGTATCGGCCTGCGCAACGACATTGAGCGCAATCTCGGCGTGGCCATTGCCGGTAAGCGTGTGCTGCTGCTCGGCGCAGGCGGTGCCGCACGCGGCGCGGTATTACCGTTCCTGGCGCAACGGCCTGCTGAAATCGTCATTGCCAACCGCAGCGTAGACAAGGCCCTGGCACTGGCGCAACGTACACAAAAATACGGACCGGTGCGCGGCTGCAGCTATGCCGATATCGGTCATGCACACTTCGATCTGATTGTCAACGCCACCTCGGCTAGCCTCAAGGGCGAGCTGCCACCGCTGGCGCCAAGCGTGTTTGCATCCGATAGCCTGGCTTACGAACTCTTGTACGGCAAAGGGCTGACACCCTTTCTGCGGCTGGCGCAGAACGCCGGCGTAGAGCGTCTGGCCGACGGCGTGGGCATGCTGGTCGAACAGGCCGCCGAAGCATTTCTGTGGTGGCGCGGGGTGCGTCCCGAGACGCGCGAGGTAATTCAAAAACTAAGCATTCCCTTGGGCTAAGCCTCTTGCACAGGAGACTATCATCAACATGCAAACCAATACCAAACCCGTGAAGACCTTCCTGATGCTGCATGGCATTAATCACAACATGTTCGGCAAGCGCGACCCGGCACAGTACGGAACGACAACGCTGGCTGAGATCGATGAACAGCTGCAAGCGCTCGGCCGCGAACTCGGCGTACGCGTGCTGAGCTATCAGACCAATAGCGAAAGTGACATGTGCCGCCGAATACATCAGGGCTTCATTGATCAGGTCGATGGTGTGCTGATCAATGCCGGAGCCTGGACCCACTACAGCTACGGCATTCGCGATGCGCTTGCCATTCTCACGGTACCCATCGTGGAGCTGCACATGTCTAATATTCATGCACGCGAAGCGTTCCGTCATCAGTCCGTATTTGCCGAGATCGTCAAGGGACAGATCTGTGGTTTCGGGGTTGACAGCTATCTACTGGGGTTGCGGGCCGCAGTCATCGCAGCGGCGCAGTTGACGTTGTCATCAGCGTAAAAACCAAGATGAATTACGTATTATCGATTTTGTTCTTGATGACTGCATTTCTTGCCGACGGAAGGACTCGAACCCTTCAGTGGTGGGGGCTAGGGGAGGCAGGGGTTATTCATCAATGACTTGGTATCCTCTGATCCCCTTGTTTACTCTGATTTCGCAGTGGCTATTACATCAGTGTAGGTGGTGGCAGAATGCTTCGCTTTTGTTTGCCGGCTGAAGGGATGTCCGTTTCCAATAGTTTATTAACCCAGAGCAAGGGGGAGGGTGATCGCTTACTATGCTGATACCCCTACAGCGCCCTTGGATATGATGGGAATATCCTCAGGGTAATCCCATCAAGCTAATCCCCAGCAATACTTCCGAGATACGGCATATTTGCACCTTTGATGGGCTTGCTCTTCGATATTATTGCAGTCTCGGAAGGAGCGGGTATCAACGTTTGCGCAGGGACTGACAGATAAGCACGAAAACTATCCGCCGTCATCGGACGTCCGAACAAATAACCTTGGTATGCGTGACAGCCTTGCCGAGCAAGAAATGCCCGTTGCTCTTCTGTTTCCACGCCTTCTGCGATAACCACCAATCGTAGGCTTGAGCCCAGGGTCACGATCATCTGCGTGATGGCAGCGCCATCTTGGTCAAGCAACACATCGCGAACAAAAGACTGGTCAATTTTCAGTTGATCGAGTGGCAACCGCTTCAGATAGGATAGGGATGAATAACCAGTTCCAAAATCATCCAGGGAGAAGCCTATGCCGTAACATTTCAATGTCGTCATTTTGGCGATGGTGTCGTCGTAGTTGTCTACCAACATGGTCTCGGTCAATTCCAGTTTCAGCTTGTGCGGATTTACTCCTGTCTGTTTGATCGTGTCCATGACCTGCTGAACAAACTCGGGATGACGAAACTGGCGAGCACTTACATTGACCGATATGCTGAAGTCATCCAGAGTGAACTGCTGCTCCCATTCCACCAATTGATGGCAAGCCATCGCCAACACCTGCAGGCCAAGAGGAATGATCAGTCCCGATTCTTCCGCAACGGGAATGAACTCACTCGGTGATAACCACCCGCGCTCGGGATCGTACCAACGCACCAGCGCCTCAGCCCCGAGCAAATTGCCGTTGCATGAAATCTGCGGCTGGTAATGCAAAATGAAACCGTTGTGTTGCAAGCCTCGGCGCATTGCACTTTCGAGTTTTGAGCGTGCAGTAACCGTGTCTTGCATCGCTGGTACGAAGTTGCGCAGGACATTTTTTCCGGCAGCTTTCGCCTCATACATGGCCAGATCCGCTCTGCGCAACAACTCGGTCACAGTTTCGCCGCCGCTGCCAAACATCGCCACACCGATACTTGGACTACTGTAGTAGACATTATTGTCAAAATCATAGGGCGCATTGAGGTGAGTCAGAATCCGCTCGCCAATTTGCTGGGCAAACTTCGTCGCTTGGTCAATTTGCGGCCCAAGATCGGCTAGAATAATGACAAATTCATCGCCGCCAAGGCGCACCACGGTGTCAGTGCTGCGCACACAATCCAACAGTCGTTGACTAACATGTTGCAATAGTTTGTCACCAGTTTCGTGACCGGCTGTTTCATTGATGGTTTTGAAATTGTCTAGATCGATAAAAAATAGCGCACCGTTACTATTGGTTTTGCCGATCGAATCCAGATTTTTCTGAAGTCGCTCATGTAACAGGTAACGATTACCCAATTTGGTCAACGGATCGTAATGGGCTAATTCCCGGATTTCTCTTTCTGCTGTTTTTCGATGGGTAATATCGGTCATGGTGAAAACATAGTTGGTGACACTACCGTCAGCCTTGCTGACCGCAGTCATCGTGCACCACACCAGATAGAATTCACCGTTTTTACGTTGCGTGTACATTTCACCGCGCCAGTAACCTTGTTGACGCACCTTCTTCCACATGTCTGCATAGGCCGGCTCAACTTGGCAATTTGCATGCAGAATTGAAAACGATTCCCCAAGAACGTCTTCGGCGCGATAACCAGATACCACGGAAAATTCCTGGTTCACACGTAAAACACGTTGTTCGGCATCGGTGATCAGCATCGCTTCATGCGCTTCAAATGCGGTAGCGGCAATGCGCAAATCTTGCTCCAGCTTGTTGCGCTCTGAGATATCTTTGCTCGTCGCGCATACGTAATGCTCCCCGTTGATCGGCACCTGCGAATAGGTTACCTCCACATCAAAATACGATTTATTTTTTCGATGGTGAACGGTCTCTACTGTGAGGATGTGAGCAGGCGAGGCCGCCATTTGATCGCGTATATTGATGCAATTCCAGCTCGGTTCCCATTGCAGTATATGCATGCCCTTGATGTCTTCCCGTGTATAGCCAAGCATACGGATGAATGACTCATTGAACTCAATCAAACTTCCGTACTGGTCGATGATACAAACACCATCGGTAGCCGCGTGAATCAATGAAGCTATCTTTTGCTCGATATAGGAATATTCGTTATTTTGGCTGCAAGAGTCATGCCGTTGCTGAAGCTGCACTGGGTCTGCTGTACCGGTCTTGCTGAGGATGTTTCGGACTATCATGATGAGCTCGATTTCAGTCGTTGCATTACATGCTCGGAGGATGCAGGTGGAGCAGGATCGCCAAAAACCCGGAGGTCGGTTGTACCCCTTTCGCAGGGGCACAACCTAGCCGAGTTCTCTGGAGCCAGCGTTGCCGACATTAACGAACGTGTTGAAGCGACAACCAAAGCGCAGTTGGTGCGGACCGAAGCAATTCGGCGTGCACCGAACTCCTTCGCCGCGCTACTCGGATCATTTTCCTTGTGGATTATCCAACTCTGCTACGCCGCTGCTGCGATCGGCATAGGCAGCCTGGAAACTAGGGCGAAGCTGCCAGCGTTTCCAGTATGCGTCCAGATGTTCGAAGCGCTCGTCCAGCGGTGTGGCGTTGACCGGAAACTTGGAAAAGGCGATTGCGGTTGCCAAGGTCATGTCCGAGAAGGTGGGCTCGTCTCCACCGAGTATCCACTTGCGGCCGTCCGACAGATGCTGGTTGACCAGGGAGGCATGTGCCAACGCTTCCTTGCGGCAATGTTCACCCCAGGCTTCATTCTTGGTCAGTTCAAGCTTGAATCCCAGTCCGGTATGCAGTACATGGAAGGCGGTGACGATCCGGTAGAGAATATGCACCCAGATTCGGTTGTCCCACATGTTGTCCAGACCTTGCTGCAAGGCATCTGCACCCATGATCTTGCGCCCAGGATAGGCTTGATCAAGATAGCGCACGATGGCGGCGGTCTCGGAAATAAAGCTGCCGTCAGCCAGTTGCAGCGTCGGTGTTTCACCCCATGGATTCATCTTCAGGTGCGGCCATTGGCGCTGCTCGCCGCCCGGCGTCATGTCGTAGACCTGCTCATCGAACTGATCGGCAATGCCTTTTTCGTGCATGAACAGACGCAGGCGCTGTGGGTTGGGGAAGGCCGAAGGCGAGGTAAAGAGGCGGAGTTTGTTAGTCATGATCGTGATTCCTATAGTGGTGGAAGACAAGGTGGCTAGCTTCAGCGAAGTGCGCCGGTAAGCTTGCAATATGTGTTTTCGCAAGCAGTGAACGGAGTATATGGACTTGTTTGTTGACGATAAATGGGGCTAGAATCAATTCATTTATTACATTTAGGAATGAGCGATGGCAGTGGTCGATTCGATTCAGCTCGGCAGTATCGAGCAATTTTGTAAAGCCGCAGAGTTGGGTAGTTTTACTGCGACCGCGGAGTTCTTCGGCATCACCCCCGCAGCGGTGAGTAGGTCGATCAGCAGGCTTGAACAGCATCTGGGAGTGCGCCTGTTCTCGCGTACGACGCGCAGCGTTAAAGTCACAAACGAAGGCGGGCTTTTTTGGAAGGAATGCCAATTAGCGCTGGACCAGATCGCCGAAGCCGAACGTGCCATCACTGGCGGGCAGACAGTGCCCAGTGGGCTGTTGCGCATCAGCGTAGGTGCTGCTTACGGAACGCATCGCTTGCTGCCCCTAATGCCCCAATTCACGCAGGCTTACCCGCAGATTGAAATTGAGCTAAGTATCTCTGACCGCATCGTCGATTTTGTTGAGGAGGGATTCGATATTGCGATACGGGTGGGCATTCAGCGCGACTCCCGGCTGGTTGCATACAAGCTCGAAGACGCATATTTGGGTGTCTTCGGTACGCCGGAATATTTGAAGAGAAAGGGCACGCCACTTTCTCTCAATGACCTTGAAGCTCACGATTGCATTCAGTACGTATCGCCGAATACCGGGCGTCCGATGGCATGGATGTTCAAGGGCGGAAAAGGAGAAGAGATTGATCATTTGGTGCGGAGCCGGATGCGGGTGCTCAACGATGCGCTTGGTTGTGTGGCATGGCTCAATGCCGGGGGCGGACTCTACCAGACCTACAATTTTGCTGCTGCCGCTGCCATCAAGCGCGGAGATCTGGTGGAAGTCCTTCACGATTATGCTGGGCGCTCCCGGCCATTCTCTATTTTGTATCCGCAGAATCGCCACCTATCTGCGAAGGTGCGTGCATTCATTGATTTCTTACGGGCCACGCTGAGTATCCAGTCAGCTTGATCATTGGAAATTCTTAAACATCGAGACAAAGCTACAATGCCTGGTCCCGCTGACATGGCGGGTTTTCATTCCAACCCCGGTCCGACGATAGATGTCAGCGACATGATGAATGACTGTCGATTCTCAATGCTGGCTTGGTTTTGAATGAAAACAGCGATGTATTTCTGTTGAGTTGCTATTGCATTTCTATTGCATTTCTATTGCATTTCGCATCAAGGCGATATTCCATGGAGCCCTCTTTCATGGCGCTGTTAAAAACGGTATCAATTCTCAAGCGCGATGAGTGTATCTGCCAGGCAATTATTCGTCGCCGCGACTTCCCTAGCAAGACCAAAACCTTTGAAACAAAATCCGATGTCGTGAAATAGGCCCACATGATCGAGCGTGACATGGATCGTGGGACCTAGCATGACAGTTCAAAAGCCTACCACGCACTGTCCACTAATTACTCAATGCAAACGGGGTCATCAGTCGCGGCGTATTTTTTGCCAGTCCCTGGTAGCGAACTTTCGTGATGCCAGCCTGAAATTTCAGCACTCTGAATGGATGGTCAACCTGGGCATGCACGCCATATAGACATCCAAAACTTCCGGCAACCGTGGACTTGGCTCACCCCGATCATTTCAATACTGCATTTGAAAGTCGCGGCCCATGCATGCGCTTCATGAAGGACCGTGACCACCATTCATTCACAAAAGTAATAAATGAATTGATCTTACTTCCATTTATCTGCAACAAATTAACTCTTATATTAAGAGCATTACTTGAGCGACACAACATTTCAGGTTCACCTGAATGCTTCGCTGAGGAGTGCCACATTCCCGTTTCAACTTAAGGAAACATCATCATGACAATCAGATTACACCCCTTCACCTTGCCCTCGGTATTCCCTATTCCCGTGATTTCGTTTCTCTTAATCGTTAGCGTCGGCGTGGCGCTCTTGCTTGCTGCACCTGTCTTTGCGGACACTCTTCCTGCTCGACTACGGGGCACCATTTCCGCAATTGACGGAGACGGAATTACGATTAAAGAGCGGGATGGCCAGACATTCAGGCTAGAAACTGGCCCCGGTACGACATACGCCGATGTGGTTCCTGCCAGCCTCAATGAGATCAAGGTCAGCGACTACATCGGCTCTGCCGTAAAAGGACAGAGGGATCACCTGATCGCAGTTGAAATCGTGTTGGTCCCTGAAAGCATGCGCTCAGGGCGGATAGGCTATTACGCATGGGACCCGCTGCCTGACACGTCGGGCATCCAGGCGTCAGGCACCACAGAAACGACGATGACCAACGGCTTGGTCTCGCGCGTGTCGACTATGACCAGCATGCTCGTGGGCACCAACATGACAAATGGCAGTGTTGTCGCCAACCAGAGCGACTCGGCGGGTCGTACACTCACCGTGAATCTCGTAGGCGATAAGCCCGCGAGCATTCTGGTTTCATCCGCAGCACCTATCGTCCGCTTCGTCCCATCGGACCGATCGACAGTTTCGGTGGGCTCTACCGTTGTCGTCTGGACTCAACCGGGCAACCTGGCAAGGCTTATCGCCGTGGGTAAGGGCGTAACGCCGCCAATGTGAGACGCACGTCGGTGTGACTTTGGATGACTTTTAAATAGGGGGAGAACCACGATCAATGGCGCGATCCAATTGACGTAGACCGGAAGACCGAATGTTCTAAAACTACCTCCCATCACTCAGGAACAACCTGACTCCGGTGAAGTGTGGATTGAGCAGGAGGCGATTGACCTCAACTTTTTCGATGTGACCTAGCGTAATGGTGCTGCGCCAATTGCTCTTCCCAATGGCTCAGGCTTGAGGCAGCCGACCGTGTGAGCGCCATTGGAGCGAACGTGACCGGCATCTCGGTGGATGACCGCGTTGCCTACATTCTGAGATCAATCGGTAGCTATGCCGGTGGCCGTCTTTTATCCGGCTGAGCGGCCCATTTGTCTGCCCGACAGTGTAAGTAGCGCCGTGACAGCAGGGATTGTCAAATCGCCGACGATGAACGTCTTTTTCCTTGCGGATGCCGCAGCGGCGCACGCCGCGCTAGAGGGAGGCTGCTCAATCGGATCCATTCTACTCAAGCCATAGGGCGCAGTTGCGGGTGCCGTTCTGTGGAGTCGCAGACAGTGGCGGCGGCGACGAAAGACGGGCTCTTGGCATCGATGAATAGCGGCGTATGAATTATCTCGGCATCGATGAATTTTGAGTCGTCACTTAATATGCAATTTCCACACACACTTCTAGCATCAAATACAGGAGATACAAAATGTCGGTTTTGACAAGAGACGTGCTCGAGGATGGAAGCTACGCGAACAAACTCGGCCTACCAGCCGATCTGGTTTGGTCCCCGGAGCAGCTAGACGAGTCGCTCGCGTCGACCTTGGCTGACCGTCCTGCGGGAGACATCTGGGTGTTCGCATATGGCTCCTTGATGTGGAACCCCTTACTTCACTTTAACGCCCGCGAGAACGCAGTTCTTGAAGGGTGGCATAGAAGCTTCTGCTTGAAATCGGTAGCAGGACGGGGCTCTGTCGGTACTCCTGGACGAATGCTTGCACTCGAACCAGGAGGCATCGTTGCCGGAATTGCGCTACGTCTTGCCGGGGAAACGGCCTATCGTGAATTGAGGATTCTGTGGGCGCGAGAGATGGCTTCTGGGAGTTACATTCCTCGATGGGAGCAGGTGACGCTAGCCGATGGACATCTCGTTAGCGCACTCGTGTTCGTCGCGAATAAGAGCCACCCGCTCTATGACAGAAACACGAGTGCAGGCCAGGTCGCTCCGTTTATTGTGCATGC
>Ga0302155_10001421_pt1 | contig 17363 bp, 7 predicted proteins | sample I_Bog_N3_1_FD_193508 | JGI IMG/M metagenome (GOLD analysis project Ga0302155, IMG submission 193508) | Peat permafrost microbial communities from Stordalen Mire near Abisko, Sweden - I_Bog_N3_1 | ecosystem: Environmental > Terrestrial > Soil > Wetlands > Peat | place: Sweden: Abisko, Stordalen...
AGACTACACCGATTTTTACGCTTCGATTTTTCATGCCACCAATGTGGGAAAACTGTTTCGGCCCGACAATCCTCTGCTGCCGAACTACAAATACATTCCGATCGGGTATAACGGGCGCGCGTCCTCTGTCATAGCGACAGGAGGAGCCGTGCGGCGTCCTTGCGGACAGACGCGCGACGGAGAGGCGGATCCGAAGTTCGTGCCGACCACAGCTCTCGATTACGAGATGGAAGTTGGATTTCTTGTGAGCGCTGGAAATTCTTTAGGGCAGGCGATCCCGATCGGCGAGGCAGAAGAACATATTTTCGGACTTTGCCTCCTGAATGACTGGTCAGCGCGCGACATTCAAGCTTGGGAATACCAGCCGCTCGGTCCTTTCTTGGCAAAGAGTTTCGCAACTTCGCTGTCGCCCTGGGTGGTGACGATGGAAGCGCTTGCCCCGTTTCGAACGCCCGTGTTTGCTCGGCCCGCAGGCGATCCCGCGCCACTGCCTTATTTGTTCGACGCGTCTGATCAGGAATACGGCGGTCTCGAAGCGTCACTGGAAGTTTCGCTGTCATCGGTACATATGCGCAACTCAGGTGTCGAGCCCGTAATCTTGGGACGAAGTAATTTTCGCGATATGTACTGGACGATGGCGCAGATGTTGACGCATCACGCGAGCAATGGCTGCAATTTGCGTCCGGGTGATCTGCTGGCCAGCGGAACGGTGTCGGGCGCGGCGAACGATGCGCGGGGATGTTTGCTGGAGCTGACATCCCGCGGTAAGAACCCTGTCACGTTGCCGACGGGCGAAGAGAGAAAATTTCTCGAGGATGGAGATGAAGTAATTCTTCGGGGATTCTGCGAGCGCGACGGTTTCCGCCGCATTGGGTTCGGCAGTTGCCAGGGAAATATATTGCCCGCTTTTTCGAACGGACTTTAGGGTAAATGTCGGATCTGAAGGCTACTTTGCCTTCTGCGCCGGAATGAAGTCTTGCATAGTCGCTTCTCGCATCAAGTCCGGCGGCAAGAGACCCTGCGCCAGAATGAAGTCGTGAAATTGCTTCTGGTTAAACTTGGGTCCGAGCGCTTTTTCTGTGTCTTTGCGCAACTGAATTAGTTTGGTGTAGCCGTAGAAATAGCTGTTCGCCTGCCCCGGAGCGCGATAGGTGTAGCGCTCGACTTCTTCCTGTGCGAAAGCGTGCGACTGGACGACATCCTGTTCAAGCACACGAAAGGCGTCGGCGGTCGTGATCTTACCGGACTGTAACTCCGGATCAAGAAAGGCCCGTGCGGCGCGCAACAGCCGGTAATCGAGCGACACCAGTTGCCCTTCGAGCGGCATGAAGGGCCGGATGATGTATTCCGAGTACAGTCCCCAGCCCTCAACGTTGGTGCTATTGAAAGCGTAGCGCACACGCGCCAGCGATACGCCGTGTTCGAGCATGGAATCGAATTGCAGTTCGTGTCCAGGCCGCGCTTCGTGGGCCGTCAGCGTCCAGGCGGCGGCGTCGAAAGTGAAGTCGTCATATTTTTCGGATGCGGTCTGCCCTGGTCCTGCCGGAATATTCAGCGGAAGCACGAACACTCCCTTCTGCCCGGTGTTGTGGAGGAAGGGCGGCGGCTGCATGTGGGGAGCGGGTTGCTGCGCGGTTTCTGCTGCGGTTGCGATGCGAATCTTGGCTGGGCGATCGGGCAGCGACACGATTTGCTGGTCGACGATAATTTTTTCAATTTGCTTCAGGCGCTCTTCATAAAACGGCAGAATCGCTTCGCCTACCAGTTGTTGTTTCTTCAGTTCGCGAATCACATCGCGATAGTCGCTCGATGGCAGGTTGCGCTGTTTGGCGATCTGAGCCGCAATGGGCTTCATCTCGTCCTGAATCTCGGTGAAGGCCTGATGCGCCATGGTCGAAATCTGGCTGGGTGGAATGTCGATGCCGTAGTCCTCAAGCGCAAGCGCGTATTCTTCGGGAGGCAAACGGAAATCGGTTCGCGCCTTCGGCAGAACGTTGGCGCGCACCCACGCGTCGTAGTCGGCGAGTTGCGCTTTTAGTTTGGCGAACGGTTCCTGCCATCCGGCGAGATTGTACTTCTGCATGAGCGCCGCGATTCCGTCTACGTAGTTGGAATTGCGGCCCATTTCGGTTTCGATTTCCACCAGCGCGGGATAAACGACCCCGGGCTTCGCTATCTGCTCCATAACGCGCTGCTTCAGAATTTCGGTGAGTGGCGTGTATCCCGGTTCCAGGCCGGCGTATTCGCGTATGCGAACCACTGCCGCGGGGCGACGCTCGGACGGCGTCTGCTCGTCGAGCAGAATCCGTAATCCGCCGAAGACCATCGAACTGGCATTGAGAAAAGGGACTTCGTGAGCGCGGGCGAAGTCTTCCTGTTTGAAGTTCAGCTCGACTTTGCGAATCATAATTTGCAAATCTTCGCCGACTTCTTCCGGCTGCTTTTCAGCGGACGCCGCCTTTAACTGCGCCAGCGCGGCCGCAGTCTCTTTTCGCTGCTGATCTTCATCGGCCAGAGTGGGCTGTGAGATTTTCGTATCGAATTCGCTTAGACCCTGTCCTGACGCGGCCTCGGGACGGTGCTTGAACTCGACGTTGGTTAGAAGATTCGCGTATTTGTTGCTGGCGGCGATCCACGCTCGGTTGGAGGATTGAGCGGTGTTGTGATCCGCGGGCTGCGATTGCGTGAACGCTGGCACTGCGAGAACCGCGACCCATGAGAATGAAAGCAATTTCCGTAGCAAGAGTCCTCCTGAAACGACCGAAGTGAGAAGCCCAATTCCGCCGCGACCCGCGCGCAATCGGAATTCTACGACATCCCGGCTACGATGTGGTTTGCGTCCAAGCAACGAGCGCACGCATCGGGCTCTTTCTGCTGACGGCTGGGTGTTCTCTACCGTGTATGCTGTTTCGGATCGTTCGCTCGTCGTACGCTCAAAGTAATTGTTTAAACGAGGAGGAGTTTGGACGACACAAAACAGACCACCGGATTGCACGATGCGATTCCTCTCTCAGCCATTCCTCAGGAAGGGCACGGTCCGGCTGTGTTTGCCGGCTTTCTGGGATGGACATTGGACGCCTTCGACTTTTTCCTGGTCGCGCTTTCGCTCACCGCGATTGCCCAGGAGTTCCACCGCTCCGACAAAGAAATTGCTTTGTCGATTACCCTCACCCTCGTCTTTCGCCCGGTTGGCGCCCTCATCTTTGGAGCGATGGCCGATCGCTATGGGCGCCGTATTCCGTTGATGATCGACCTGGTGTTTTATTCGCTCATCGAGGTGTTGACTGGGTTCGCGCATAGCTTCGCTGCCTTTCTCGTACTACGCGCCTTATTCGGTATCGGGATGGGCGGAGAATGGGGCGTGGGCGCTTCGCTCGCAATGGAAAAAGTTCCCCCACGGCTGCGCGGCTTTCTCTCGGGCATGCTCCAGCAGGGGTACGCGCTGGGCTACTTGCTCGCCGCAATCTGTTTTTACGTTGTCTTTCCACGCTGGGGCTGGCGTCCCATGTTTTTTATTGGAGGCCTGCCTGCGCTGCTCGGACTCTTCGTTCGTTTCAAAGTCAAGGAATCTGAAGTTTGGCGGAAGACTCGCCAGCCGGATTGGAGCAGCCTCGGTCGAGAGATTGTGTCGCACTGGAAGCTGTTTCTATACCTGACCCTCCTGATGATGATGATGAACTTTGCATCGCACGGAACGCAGGATATGTTTCCAACCTTCTTGCAGCGGTTTTGGGGGATGGGAGCGAAGCAGCGCGCCGGGATTACGGCGATCTCGATGGTGGGGGCGATCCTCGGCGGGATGCTATTTGGCTTTTTGTCAGATCGCTGGGGACGGCGCAGAACCATGATTACGGCGCTGATCGGCGCGATCGCGATGGTTCCGCTGTGGGCCTATTCGCCTTCTCTTTTGCTGCTGGTTGTCGGAGCGTTCCTCATCCAGTTCATGGTGCAGGGCGCGTGGGGAATCATTCCGGCTCATCTCTCCGAGTTGTCGCCCGATTCGGTGCGCGGATTTCTTCCGGGGTTCTCCTACCAGTGCGGCGTGCTGCTTGCCAGTTCGGTCGTCTACCTGGAGCCGCTTCTCGCCGAGCATACAAGCTATGCCAACGCTATGGCTCTCACCGCATCGGTGGTGTTTACGCTAGCGGCGGTGGTCGTAGCTCTGGGACGGGAAAAGAAAGGCATCCAGTTCGGCTCGGAATCGCTGTGAAATCATTGTTGCAACGAGTGTAAGTTCCCGCAGTCCGAACAGTCAGGCAGCGTTTGAGTCAGGCCAGCTGTTTGCCGCGCTCTCGAACCCTTTGTCGGGCGCGCGAAGCCACGCCAAACCGCCCGTCCGCATCCAATCCCATCGCAACGGAGTCGACCTTCCCGAACCGGGATCACCGGATCATTTACGATTCTTTACCCCAAGATGAACGAAAGAATGTTTCTATAGTATGAGAGTGATATGAGAATGCCTGCAAACGGGAAACTAACTTACGCATCATATTTGAGCGGGCTGCGAGTGAGTTCCTGCACTTTCCGAATTGACGGCTGAACAGCGATAATTACTACCGTTGCCGATTACACTCAAATTCACCGCTTAGGCAAATAGGAAGCACATCGACAGATGCAAGAAGACCGGATGGACCCAAAAACCCCCGCTTCGCCGACCGAGCCCGAGCATGACGCATCCACGCCAGCCCACCCTAAGTCCAAACGGCAACGCGTTATTGTGTGGGTGATTCTGCTGCTGGTATTCGCAGTCGTCTTTGTGCTCGTCCTGCGTCATCACGACGATTCGCAAGCTGCTCCGACGGGACGGCGCACCGGCGGAACCGTGACGATTAACGCCATGACTGCGCAAAAAGGAAATATCGGTGTCTATCTGGATGCGATCGGCACGGTAACTCCTGTTTATACGGCCACGATTACGAGTGAAGTAACTGGCCTGGTGAGCCAGGTTCATTATCAGGAAGGCCAGCTCATCCAAAAAGGCGCCCCACTAATTGATATCGATGCGCGGCCTTACGAGGCGCAGTTGATGCAGGCGGAAGGCGCATTGGAGCGCGATACGCAAGTATTGGCGCAGGCGCAAATGGACTTGGATCGTTACCGTGAGGCGTGGGCGAAGAACGGCATTCCCAAGCAGACGCTGGACGATCAGGAAAAAATCGTGTTGCAGGACCAGGGCACCGTGAAGAACGACCAAGGCACAGTTCAGTATGACAAAGTGCAAGTCAGCTTTTGTCACATCACCGCGCCCATCACCGGGCGCGTAGGCCTGCGGTTGGTGGATCCCGGCAATGTGGTACAGGCAAACAGCACCACGGCGCTGGCTGTCATTACGCAGATCGAGCCCATCACAGTCATTTTTACCGTCGCAGAAGATAGCCTCGGCCAAGTGCAGACACAAATCCGCCAGAAAAAGCGCCTGCAAGTCGACGCTTATGATCGTGGGCAACAGACCAAGATTGGCACAGGAAAACTCTTGACCTTCGACAATCAGATCGATACCACGACGGGCACCGTCAAAATGCGGGCGCTCTTCGATAACAAGAACGACTCCCTGTTCCCCAACCAGTTTGTGAATGCGCGCCTGCTCGTGCAAACGCTGCAAGGCGTAACGTTGATTCCTACCTCTACGATTCAACATAACGGCCAGACAGCATATGTCTATGTCGTCCAGAATGACACGGCGCAGATCCGCAACATCAAAACCGGTGTTACGGATGGTGGCACAACCGCGGTTGAAGGAATCAATCCCGGAGATGTACTAGCCAATAGCAGCTTTGAGAAACTGCAGAACAATTCGAAGGTCGTAGTTTCGAAGAAGCCCCTCCCCGCAAGTACGAGCGTGGGTGCCGCACCGTGAGTCTTAGTCCCTCCCGCCCATTCATCCTGCGGCCGGTTGCCACCTCACTGCTGATGGCGGCGATCATGCTGGTCGGTATCGTTGCCTATACGCAGCTGCCGGTTTCTGCGCTGCCGGAAGTCGACTATCCGACCATTCAAGTCGTTACATTCTATCCCGGCGCGAGCCCTACGGTGATGGCGACGACGGTGACGGCGCCGCTCGAGAGGCAGTTTGGCCAACTGCAAGGGCTCAGCCAGATGACTTCCACCAGTTCCGGTGGGACTTCGGTCGTGGTGCTGCAATTTTCTTTGACTCTGAACATTGACGTCGCCGAAGAAGAGGTGCAGTCGGCGATCAACGCTTCGCAGAGTTATCTGCCTTCGAACTTGCCGGCCCCACCCGTATACAGCAAGACGAATCCAGCGGATGCACCCGTCCTTACCCTGGCAATCACCTCGAAAGATGTACCGCTACCTCAAGTCGAAGATCTGGTCGACACCCGGCTCGCTCCAAAACTGTCGCAGTTGAATGGCGTGGGATTAGTGAGCATTAGCGGTGGCCAGAAGCCCGCGGTGCGGATTCGTGCGAATCCCCATGCGCTCTCGTCGTACGGAATCAATCTGGAGGATCTTCGAACCGCGCTCACCCAGGCGAGCGTAAACGCGGCCAAAGGTAATTTCGATGGGCCGCGGCAGGACTATCAGATCGACTCGAACGACCAACTGGTCAGTAGTACTGATTATCGTAGCGTTGTCGTCGCTTACCGCAACGGCGCGCCCGTCATGCTTACCGACGTAGCGGAAATCATCGATGACGTCGAGAACAACAAGCAAGCGGCTTGGATGAACGAAACTCCTGCCGTCATTCTTAACGTGCAGCGGCAGCCCGGCGCCAACACCATCAGCGTAGTAAAGAGCATCAAGTTGCTGTTGCCCCAGCTGGAAGCCAATCTTCCTGCCTCCGTTGACGTCACTACCCTCACAGATTTGACCACAGCGATCGAGGCCTCAGTCTCCGACGTCGAATTCGAATTGATGCTGACCATCGGACTTGTCGTATTGGTCATCTTCGTTTTTCTGCGCAGCCTCTACGCCACCATCATTCCCAGTGTCGCGGTCCCACTGTCGCTGGTGGGCACTTTTGCCGCGATGTATGCGCTGGGCTATAGCCTCGATAACCTATCCCTGATGGCACTCACGATCTCCACTGGATTTGTGGTAGATGACGCGATCGTGATGATCGAAAACATTTCGCGCTACATCGAGGAAGGCGAAGCTCCGATGCAGGCGGCCCTGAAGGGCGCGGAACAGATCGGCTTTACCATCGTTTCGTTGACGGTTTCTCTGATTGCCGTGCTTATCCCGCTGTTGTTTATGGGCGATGTGGTGGGCCGGCTGTTTCGCGAATTCGCCGTCACGCTTGCCGTCACTATCGTGATCTCAGCGGTAGTATCGCTGACCCTCACGCCGATGATGTCCGCGCGCATCTTGCGCCATCAGCCCAAGGAACAGCAGGGCCGCTTCTACAAGGCCTCCGAACGCGTCTTTGAGCGCATGATCGCGTTCTATGGACGGACTCTAAAGTTCGTCCTGGAATATCAAACCGCCACCCTGCTGGTAGCGCTCGGCACTCTGGCCCTTACCGTATTTCTCTACATCATTATTCCTAAGGGATTTTTCCCGGTGCAGGACACTGGCGTGATTCAGGGCATTTCGCAGGCTCCCGAAACGATTTCGTTTGAGGCGATGGCGGCGAAGCAACAGGAAATGGCAAAGGTCATTCTCGCCGATCCTGCCGTCCAGAGTCTTTCGTCCTTTATCGGAGCCGATGGCACCAACACCACGCTCAACAGTGGACGCATGTCCATCAACCTGAAGCCGCTGGAAGATCGCGGGCACACCAGCGCGTCGGACGTCATTCGCAGGCTGCAGTCGAAGTTGCAAAATGTCCAAGGCATGATGCTCTACATGCAGCCGGTGCAGAACATCACAGTCGACGATCGAGTGAGCCGCACCCAGTATCAGTACACGCTTGAGGATCCGGACGCCAACGAACTGAACGACTGGACGAATCGCTTCGTCGCGAAGTTGAAGTCCCTTCCGCAGTTGGAAGATGTGGCCACCGATCAGCAGACGGGCGGTCTCGCAGTATCGCTGGTGATCGACCGAGCGACGGCTTCGCGGCTCGGCATCGCACCCTCAACCATCGACAACACCCTCTACGATGCTTTCGGACAGCGCCAGATCAACACGATGTACACGCAATTGAACCAGTACCACGTGATCCTGGAGGCGCAACCGCAATTTCAGCAGGATCCGAATATTCTGAAGAATATTTATATTCAAGCGAATGCATCGTCCGGAACTTCAGGCCCGGGTGCGTCCACATCTTTCTCCTCTTCGGGATCCGCCTCTGCCGGATCGAATGCCACTACTACTTCGGTGCTCTACACTCCAAGTTCCGGCGCACTGTCGAAGATCACGAACGCTCTGTCGCCTTCCACCAATTCTTCTGGATCAAGTTCCTCGGCGAACACCACCTCCAGTTCGGCGATGAGTAACTCTGTTCCGCTGAGCACGTTTACCCATTTCGAGCGCGCTTCCGAACCGCTTTCCATCAACCACCAGGGACAATTTCCGGCAATTACGGTTTCTTTCAATCTCGCGCCAAACGCCGCGCTGGGAAGCGCGATCACCGCCATCACCAAAGTGCAAAAAGACATGCACATGCCCCCCAGCCTGCAAGCGGATTTCCAAGGCACGGCGGCATCGTTCCGAAACTCTTTGTCGAATGAGGCCCTCCTCATTCTCGCAGCGCTCGTCACTGTCTATATTGTTTTGGGCGTTCTCTACGAGAGCTTCATTCATCCTGTCACCATTCTTTCCACGCTGCCTTCCGCTGGAGTGGGAGCGCTCCTGGCGCTGATGCTCTTTGGCCAGGACTTAAGCGTGGTTGCGATCATCGGCATCATTCTGCTGATTGGAATTGTAAAAAAGAACGGAATCATGATGGTGGACTTCGCGCTGGAAGGCGAACGCGAGCACGGAAAAAACGCGACCGACGCGATTTATGAGGCCAGCCTGCTGCGCTTTCGTCCGATCATGATGACGACCATGGCCGCCTTGCTGGGCGGCCTTCCTTTGGCATTAGGCAGAGGTATTGGATCGGAAATCCGGCGTCCCCTTGGCATCGCCATGGTCGGCGGCCTTCTTTTGAGTCAAGCGTTGACCTTGTACACCACCCCGGTCATTTATATCTTCTTCGACACGCTGGGAGACAGATTCTCGCGGTGGCGTGGCGGCAACGGGGCGCGCAAGGCTGATAAAGAAAATCCAACTCAAGAATCGAGCGGACCGGCGCAACCTGCGGAGCAGTCATGAATCCGTCGGGTTTGTTCATAAGACGGCCAGTAGCAACCACGCTCCTTACGATTGCCATCGCGATCGCCGGGGCACTCGCGTTTACCGTGCTGCCCGTTTCGCCCCTGCCGCAAGTCGACTTTCCTACTATTTCTGTGGGAGCATCGCTGCCCGGAGCGAGCGCCCAGATCATGGCCTCGTCGGTCGCGACACCGCTCGAACGGCAGTTCGGGCACATCGCGGGCGTCTCGGAAATGACCTCCGCCAGTTCTCTTGGCACCACGTCCGTAACCATTCAATTTGATCTCAGCCGCAACATTGACGGCGCGGCCCGTGATGTGGAAGCCGCCATCAGCGCGGCACGCACCTATCTGCCATCGAACTTGCCCGGCAATCCTACCTATCGCAAGGTGAATCCCGCCGATGCTCCGATCATGATCATCGGGCTCACCTCTAAAAAGTTCGATACCGGAAAGTTGTATGACGAAGCTTCGACCGTTATGGCACAGAAGCTCTCGCAAATACAAGGAGTAGGCCAGGTTTCGGTGGGCGGCAGTTCGCTGCCTTCGGTGCGGGTCGAAGTGAATCCGACTCAACTGAACAGCTATGGAATTTCGCTCTCTCAGGTCCGAGCCGTGTTGAGTACGCAGAATAGCGACTTGGCGAAAGGACAGTTAATCGAAGGCGAAGTTTCGGCCGACATCATCGCCAACGATCAGATATCAGCCGCCGAAGACTACAAGCCGATCGTGATTGGCTATCACAATGGAGCGGCCGTTCACCTCTCGGATGTCGCCGAGGTTGTCGATTCGGTGCAAAACATCCGCGCCGGTGGATATCTCAACGGCATACCGGCCGTTATGCTGATCATCTTCAGGCAACCGGGCGCCAACATTATTCAGACAGTCGAAAATATTCGCAACGAATTACCCGCCCTGAAAGCCTCGGTCCCCGAAGGTATCGACACCACGATTGTTCTGGATCGTACGACCACGATTCGAGCTTCCGTCAGCGACGTCGAACGAACCCTGATCATCTCGGTCGGGCTGGTCATTCTGGTCGTCTTCCTCTTTCTCCGAAACGGTCGTGCCACCTTAATTCCGAGCGTTGCGGTGCCCGTATCTTTGATCGGCACCTTCGCCGTGATGTATCTGTTCGGCTACAGCCTCGATAACCTTTCGCTGATGGCGCTGACGATTTCTACCGGCTTTGTGGTGGATGACGCGATCGTGGTGATGGAAAATATTTCCCGCCATCTTGAGCTCGGGATGAAGCCCTTCGAAGCGGCATTGAAGGGCGCGCAGGAAATCGGGTTTACCGTTTTCTCCATCAGCATGTCGCTGATCGCGGTCTTTATCCCAATTCTGATGATGGGAGGAATCGTCGGCCGCCTCTTCCGCGAGTTCGCCGTAACCCTCTCGACGGCGATTGTTGTCTCCATGGTGGTTTCCTTGACCACGACTCCGACGATGTGCGCCTACCTCCTCCGGGAAGAAAAAGATGTGAAGCACGGCCGGATGTATCGGGCCAGCGAGAAATTTTTCACCTGGATGCTCGACACCTACAGGGTTTCTTTGACCTGGGCATTGGACAATTCGGTACTGATGCTCGTCGTGCTCATTCTCACGATCGCCTTGAACGTCGTGCTCATCATGCGGATTCCCAAGGGTTTTTTCCCGCAGCAGGACACAGGTGCTATCGTAGGCGGCCTGCAGGGTCCGCAGGATGCCTCGTTCCCGCTGATGGATGATTCCGTCAAACAGCTGGTTGGAGTGATCAAGAGCGATCCTGCCGTCGCCAACGTGATTGCTTTCACCGGCGGGGGCGGCGCGACGAATTCTGGATTTATTTACACCGCCCTCAAACCCTTGAATGAACGCAAAATCGGCGCTGCCGACATCATCAACCGTCTCCGCCCCAAGATGAATCGGTTGCCGGTGGCGTCGGCGTTCTTGCAGGCCGCTCAGGATTTGCGTATCGGAGGCCGCGGCAGCAATGCGCTGTACCAGTACACCATTCAGTGCGACAACGTCGAAGATCTGTCGAAATGGGGTCCGATTCTTCTGGGGCAGATGAAAAAGCTGCCCGGCCTGCAGGATGTGAACTCGGACCAGCAAAATGGCGGACTGTCAGAGATCGTTACGTATGACCGGGCCAGCGCCGCTCGTGTTGGCCAGACCGCGCAAAGCTTGGACTCCTCGTTGTACGCGGCTTTCGGCCAGTCCGAAGTTTCAATTATCTACACCCAACTGAACCAGTATTACGTCGTCCTCGAGGTTGCACCCCAATACTGGCAGAGCCCGGAAGGCCTGAAGAGCATCTATCTGCAGAGTGGGAGCAATGGAAACGTGCCGCTGAAAACTATCGCGCAGCCGCAATCGGGCACCACTCCATTGGCGGTAAACCATACGGGCCTGTTTCCCTCCGTGACCGTGTCGTTCAATCTGGCGCCCGGTGTTTCGTTGAGTGACGCGACGCAGAGCATTGCTCAAATGCAGAACAGACTGGGCACGCCGTCCACGATTCGCGGTTTCTTTGCGGGAACACTGCAGGCCTATCAACAGTCGCTCAGCACCGAGCCGGTTCTTATCTTGACCGCGTTGCTCGCTGTCTACATTGTGCTCGGCGTGCTTTATGAAAGCTTGATTCATCCGCTGACGATTATTTCTACGCTGCCTTCGGCCAGTGTCGGCGCGATGTTGGCGCTGATGATCTTCAAAATAGATTTGAACGTAATTTCGATTATTGGAATCATTTTGCTGATTGGCATCGTGAAGAAAAACGCCATTATGATGATCGACTTTGCGCTGGTCGCCGAACGCCAGGAAGGCAAGAGCACCTCGGACGCGATCTTCGAAGCTTGTATGCTGCGTTTCCGCCCGATTTTGATGACTACGATGGCCGCTCTGTTCGGGGCCTTGCCGCTGGCTTTCGGTACAGGTACCGGGTCAGAGTTGCGGCGACCGCTCGGCATCACGATTGTCGGAGGGTTGATCGTGAGCCAGATGCTCACGCTGTATACGACTCCGGTGGTCTATCTTTTCCTCGATCGCTTGCGACTCCGCATGCAAGGAAAGACGCACGATGACTTTAGGGTTCCGGCGCCGGAAGCAAGTTAGGGTGGCTCTGGTTAAGTATCGCTTTGAAAGGGCACGGCTTCAGGCGTGCCCTTAGAGATGGGACTTAAGAGGGTCATTAGGGGTTTACGAGTTAGGGATGCAAGTTAAGGTGGAACGAAATGAAACGCAATAAAACTATTAGGAATTTGCGGCGAGTGCTCAATCGAATAGCCGGCCTCGGCATTGCCTGTTTGACAGTAGCTCTCTGCGGCTGCGTGGTGGGCCCGAAATATCACGCTGCAACTCCACCCCCTCCCGCTCCTAATTACAAAGAATCGCCGACACAGTTCCAGGAGAACGGAAACTGGACTGTCGCGCAGCCGGCCGACGCGAAATTACGCGGCAAGTGGTGGGAGCTCTTTAATGATCCCGAGCTCAACGCGCTGGAAGAACAGCTGGATATCAACAATCAAAACATCAAGGAATTTTTTGAGAATTACATGGCTGCTCGCGCCATCGTGCGTGAGGCCCGCTCGCAATATTTTCCCACACTGGCGGCGGCGCCCGCGATCAGCCACGCGCGCAGTTCGGCCAATCTGGGTGCGGGGAGCGGCACCGGGTCGAGTACGAACTTACAGAGTTCCACGTACAGCCTGCCGCTCGATGCTTCGTGGGCTCCCGATATTTGGGGAAAAGTTCGCAACACGGTGCACCAGGCGCAGTATGCGGCCCAGGTCAGTGCCGCCGATCTCGAAAACGAGCGCCTGACGGAGCAAGCCAGCCTGGCCGAATACTTTTTCGAGATTCGCGGACAGGACATGCTGCAGAAAATATTCAACGACACAGTTGCCGCCGATCAGAAAACGCTGGAATTGACCCAGTCGCTCTATCAGCTCGGAATCGACGATCAAATTTCAGTAGTCCAGGCGGAGACCGCGCTGCAAAGCGCGCAGGCCGGCGCTACCAATGTCGCGATCGCGCGAGCGCAATATGAACATGCCATCGCGATGTTGGTGGGCAAAGTTGCCTCGAATTTCTCAATTCCGGTGAAACCGATGACCACGGCGCCGCCTCCGATTCCGATTGGTGTACCGTCGGAATTGCTCGAGCGGCGGCCCGATATCGCAGCCGCTGAACGAACCATGGCTGAAGCGAACGCGACGATTGGCATCGCCTACGCCGCGTACTATCCGAATCTGAGTCTGACCGCGGCGGGTGGTTTTGAGAGTTCGTCGATCGGCAAGTGGCTTTCCTGGCCGAGTCGTTTCTGGTCGGTCGGCTCGTCGCTTTCGGAGACGATCTTCGACGCCGGATTACGGCGCGCGACCGTCCAACAATATGTCGCGACCTACAACGCCGACGTAGCAAGCTACCGGCAGACCGTACTTGGCGCATTCCAGCAAACCGAAGACGCTCTCGCGGAAGTGCGCATTCTCTCGCAAGAGGTCCAGCAGGAAGAGCTGGCAGTGAAGTCGGCTCAGACTTTTCTCCAACTTGAGGAAGTACGCTACCAGAGTGGCATTGATCCTTACCTGAATGTGCTGATTGCTCAGACCACGCTGTTAGCGGACGAGCAGACCCTAAATAATCTGCAAATAGAAGAAATGACCTCTGCCGTAGCGCTGGTGGAGGCATTGGGCGGCGGCTGGGATAATTCGCAGTTACCCAATCCCTCGCAAGTTACACAGAAACCGGACCGAACCGACTCGGCGATACAGCAGTAGGCATTGCCTGTGCAGCCACTCCACTGAACCACTGAACCTGCGCTTAGTAGCCACTCTTGGCATGTGGCCGCAGCAGAGTCGGTTGACGCGGCGCGCGTAGCTTCACTTAAAGTAAAGATCGTCACCCAGAAGCGGCAAGCCAACGTCTGTTAACCTTGAAGCATCAGATTCAGACTTACGGTTCGGTGTTAGAGCTGGGCGCTTTCGACGTGAGGTGCGACCGGCTTTTGTGCTCCTGATCCGTTGTCCCTTATGCGCTTTGCGTCCGCAATCGTCCTTATCAGTATCAGTGTCGCTGCCGCATCCGCTCAGCAAAATGTAATTGTCGCGCAACCCGTGTTTAACGGGCAAAAAGTAGATGCCGTCGATCTCATTGGCAATCCCCATCGCGACCTGGAACCGCTGCGCGCCGTAGTTCTTCAAAGAGCCGGCGCCACGTATTCGGAAGAACAGGTTCAGGCCAGCATTCGCGCGCTCGAAAAAGCCGGAAATTTTCCCAAAGTCACTGTAGAGGTCGTGCCCGACGCCGCCGGCCTTCGCCTTAACTTCTTGCTGGAGCCGGCCTATTACCTGGGCATCATCGATTTTCCCGGCGCGGTCAAGAAACTCCCTTACACCCGTTTGCTCGAGGTGAGCAATCTCTCCGATGAAGATCCCTACGACCCGGCTCGCCTTCCACTATCGGAGCAGGCGTTACAAGATTTTTTCCGGCGTAGCGGCTATTTCCAGGCGACGATTCGTACGAATTCCGTAATCGATGACCAACATCAACTGGTCAACGTCAATTTCGAGGTTGAACTGGGCCCGCAAGCGCGAGTGGGCTCTGTCGCTCTCGAAGGCACCGATTCCGCGGAATCGGCACGCCTGCTTCGTTCCGTCCGTTCTCTGCGCGCGCGACTAATGGGAGGCTTGCTGAAGCCTGGCAAACCCTATTCTGAAGATCGCCTGAAATCCGCCCTCGCCTTAATTAAGAAAACGCTGGCCCGAGAACGGCGGCTCGCCGGTAAAGTGGTCCAGGATCCTCCCAATTTTCATCGGGAAAACAATCGCGTCGACGTCTTATTCAAAGTGGACCTCGGCCCCGTCGTCACCGTACGCGCGGAGGGTGCGAAATTGTCGCGAATTCCCTATCTTTCCACTCGCGACATAAAGAAGCTGATACCGATCTATTCCGAAGGAACGATCGATCAGGATCTGGTGGACGAGGGCGAACAGAACCTGGTCGACTTCTTTCAGAAGAAGGGTTATTCCGACGTGAAGGTTACAACCACCTTCAAGCGGATGCCCGATCAGATTCTCGTGGTGTACGACATCGACCGCGGCAAGAAATATAAAGTGGAACACATCGTTTTCGACGGAAATAATCAGATTTCTGAGGAAGACTTAACCGGCCAGCTGGCCATCAAGAAGTCACACATCTGGACACACGGCAGTGTGAGTCCAAAATTATTGAAGCAGAGTGTTTCGAATATGGAAGCTCTGTATCGCGACCGGGGCTACGAATCCGCAAAAATCACATCGCGCATGGTGGACCACGAATCCCAAGTGGATGTCACCTTTGAAATCGAAGAAGGCCCGCAGACCGTGGTCGACAACGTGGAAATCACCGGCAACACGAGTGTTCCGGAAGCTCAGCTTACGGCTCCGAAAGGTTTCGATCTCAAGGCTGGAGGCCCGTTCTCGGCTCGTCGTCTGTCGCAAGATCGCAACCGCATATCGGCTACCTACCTCGAGCGCGGTTATCTGAACGTGGAGGTGAAAGCGACCATTGATCGCCACGACCAGGACCGCCGCGCTGAAGATCCACACCGTGTCAGCGTCATTTATGCCATTACCGAGCACCAGTTAGTCCAGGTCAGCGATGTGCTTTACCTCGGACAAAAGAAGACGCGCCTGACGCTGATTGAGAAGACGGCGAAGATTCCCCCTAAGCAACCCATGCGCAAAGGCCAACTGCTGGCGGCGGAAAGCCACCTCTACGATTTGAATATCTTTGATTGGTCGAGCGTCGGACCGCGGCGTCCCATCACCGACCAGACGGACGAGATGGCTTTGGTGAAAGTCCACGAGGCCAAGCAAAACGAGCTCACCTACGGATTTGGGTTCGAAGTCTCCAGGCGCGGGGGCAATATTCCCACGGGAACCGTCGCGGTACCCGGCCTGCCTCCTGTGGATTTGCAGGGAAAGCAGATTGCGCCCAGCGAGGCTACCTTCGCCAGTCCGCTCGGATCGATCGACTACAATCGTCGCAACCTGCGCGGCCTTGGCGAGATGGCTAGCGCTTCGATTCTGCTGGCGCGTTTGGATCAGCGAATCTTGACCAACTATACCCAGCCACGCTTCAACGGCTCGCAGTGGAGTTCGCTCAGCAGTTTTTCCATTGAACGTACCAGCGAGAATCCCCTCTTCACCGCTGGACTCGGAGATCTCGCCTTTCAACTTGAACGACGGATTAGCCGCAAGAATAATACGCGCTTACAGATTCGTTATGACTTCAATAAAACATTGTTATCGCACTTGCTTGTTCCGGAACTCGTCTTACCGCAAGATCGCAGCGTCCACCTCTCGACTTTTTCTGGCACCTTGATTCGCGACACCCGCGATAAGCCACTCGACGCGCATCGCGGTAGTTACGCGACGCTTAACCTCGGTCTTACGCCGGTTGCGCTTGGGTCTAGCGCGAATTTCGCCAAACTCTTCGGCCAGTACGCCCACTACAAGCCCGTACACTCGCTGGTGTTTGCGAACAGCGTTCGTCTCGGTTTTGCCGAGTCGTTTGCCGGTAGTTTTGTCCCCACCAGCCAGCTCTTCTTTTCTGGCGGTGGTACTTCGTTGCGTGGGTTTCCCATCGATCAGGCTGGACCGCAGCGCCTGGTCCCATTCTGTAATGTTCTGCAGAACCAGACGGGCTGTATCGACGTGCCTGTGCCTTTAGGCGGACGGCAACTCTTCATTCTGAATTCCGAGATCCGGTTCCCCTTGAAGATCATGAAAGAACTGGGTGGTGTCGGGTTTTACGATGGCGGCAATGTTTTTCGAACCATCAACGCGGGCGATTTCTCGGGCAATTTTAGCCATACTCTGGGGGTAGGATTGCGCTATTCAACGCCGATTGGCCCGATCCGCATTGACATCGGACGCAACTTGAATCCTTTGCCTGGGCTGAGCGCCACGCAATATTTCATTACGCTTGGCCAAGCCTTCTAGAACCGCTTTTTCGTTGCTCGGGCGTTTAGGGAGAAACAATAACAATGAAGTGGCGAAAAATAATCGGCTGGATCTTTGCAGTAGCCTTCCTTCTCGTGGTGGCCGTGGTGACGACCGGATACCTCATTCTGCGAAGCAATCGATTTCAGCAGTTCGCCATTCGGAAAGTTACACG
>Ga0302155_10001431_pt1 | contig 17318 bp, 14 predicted proteins | sample I_Bog_N3_1_FD_193508 | JGI IMG/M metagenome (GOLD analysis project Ga0302155, IMG submission 193508) | Peat permafrost microbial communities from Stordalen Mire near Abisko, Sweden - I_Bog_N3_1 | ecosystem: Environmental > Terrestrial > Soil > Wetlands > Peat | place: Sweden: Abisko, Stordalen...
CGTCCAGCATCAACTGCCGAAGATGGGTCACGGTAAACCTCCTGTGACCCGAGGCTTACACAGCCAATAATGCCCGGGGACAACCCATGCAGCAGCGTCCGTCGCGCCAGCGACTTAGTTCAAACGGCGTTTGCACCCGCCATGTCTTCTTGCCTTTACTTTGTCGCTGCATTGCGGACGAAGTGCCCGGTTGTCCTTAAGCTTTCTCAAACTGGCTCTGTGATTGGGTGTTCAAAATGATATCTGCCTTGGGCGTCAACTCCGGAAACTTGGATCTGGTTCTCCAGGAACTCCGCTCTGCGGCGCCATGGGCATGCTCCGAAGGCGTATCCCCGAGGCGGCAAAGATTGCGTTGCCGACCGCAGGCGCCAGGCCCACAAGGCCGGTTTCGCCCGCGCCGGCCGAGGGCAAATCCTTGCGGTCGACGAGCACGATCTCAACCTGCGGCGTATCGCTGAAACGGGGAACACGGTACTGCGCGAAGTGGGCGTTCAGAATGCGGCCATTGGCGAAGAGGATTCTCTCGAAGAGTGCGCCGCCGATGCCCTGAACAATGGCGCCCGTGAGCTGATTGCGCAAGCCGTCGGGATTCACAATGGCGCCGCAATCCCATGCTTGAACGATGCGGCGGATGCGCACTTTCTTGCTTCCGGGATCGATCTGTATTTCTGCGCAGGTAGCGACGTAGCCTCCTTTGTCCACTCCGCCAGCAATGCCAAAGCCGCGCTCAGGCGTTGATTTCGAGATACCCCATCCGAACTTGGCGGCAGCGGCCTGGAAGACGGCCTGCAACCTGGAGTCGGCCAGGTTCTTCAGTCGGAACTCTAGCGGGCCCATGCCCACCACGTGGGCCATGCTGTCCATATGCGACTCGCGCGCGAAGTGATTGGCTGTCGAGGCAAGGCCGCGATAGGAGCCCTGGCGCAAAGGAGACTTGGCCGCGTGGTATTGAATGAGCTGATTCGCCACGTTGTACGGAGTGCCGATGGCGGCTGGGCCCGAGTTGTAGTTGTGGTGCTCCCAGGCAACCAGGGTTCCATCACGCCGTGCGCCTGCTTTGATCTCGATGAGCCCGGCGGGGCGGAGATAGGCCCAGGTGAATTCTTCGCTCCGCGTCCAGACAACCTTGACGGGCTTGCCGGCTGCTTTTGCCAGTCGAGCCGCTTCGATGGCCGTCTCGCCTGTATGCTTGCCGCCATAACCGCTGCCCATGTCAGGTTGGATCACGCGCACCTGGGCAGAAGGCAGATGAAACGCCTGCATGAGTTCGTCGCGAACACCGAAGGGACGCTGGGTTCCGGTCCAAACGGTCAGCTTGCCATCAGTCCACTCGGCCACGGCGGCGCGCGGCTCCAGAGGCGCGTGGGCGATATACGCGACGGTGTATTGCTCTTCCAGCTTCAGGTCCGCATTTGGCATGGCCTGCGCCACAGAACCGGAGACGTGTTGCTGGCCATCGTCCCGGCCGCTCTCGGGATTGTTCTTCAGATACGCGAAGAGTTCCTGATTCGAGGGCTGCGCGGGCACATCCCATTTTGCCTGGATTGCCGACAGGGCGTGCTGCGCGGTGAAAGCATCGGAAGCAACCAATCCGATGAAATCGCCGTCTTGCACAACCTTCACGCCGGGGAGCTTCTCCGCGGCGCTGGTGTCGAGCGAGGCGAGTTTCGCGTTGAACCCATCAGGACGAAGTACTGCGCCAAACATCATCTCCGGCAAGGAAATGTCAGAGGGATACTTGTGTTTGCCGGTCACGAAATCACGCCCTTCGGCCTTGGGAACGGCGGCGCCGGCGATCTTCCATTCCGGAGCGGGCGTGAGGCTCTCCTCGCTCGAGACGGTCTTTACCAGCTTTTCTCCGCGAGTGAGCTCGCCATAAGCGAGCGACCGCGCATTCTGCGGATCGGCGACTTTGCCGTCGGCGGCTGTCAGGCTTGCCGGGGCCACATGCCAGCGCTCAGCGGCGACCTCCAGCAGCATCTGGCGAGCGGCTGCGGCCATGGTGCGCAACTGCGGCCCCATGGTTGGAGTGGTGCGGCTGCCAAAGGTACCCATGTCCCAGGGAGTCAGATCGGTATCGCCCATCACCATGGTGATAGTGTCGAAAGGAACTCTCAGTTCCTCGGCAACCAGTTGGGCCAGCGAGGTTCGGATGTTTTGCCCCACCTCAACCTTGCCGGTAAACACACTCACCCGGCCATCGGCAGCAATGTGCAGCCATGTGCTCAGCTCCTTCGGAAGCTCGTGGCCACCGGATGCCCGCCCCGACTCCTGCGCCCACGAGGATGCGTGGGTAAGACAGACCATCAACCCACCTCCCAGCACTTTCAAAAAGTCGCGACGGTCCAATCCGGCAATGCCGGGCCGGGTTGGCGAAATGCTCTGGCCGAATTCAGATGTGCGCTCATCGCGATGGTTCATCGGCTTGCCCCCTGGGCCACCAGGCGCGAAGCTCGCTTGACCGCCTCGACGATGCGGGGATAAGTGCCGCATCGGCAGATATGCCCCTCCATCGTCTCAACGATTTGTTCTTCGGTGGGGTTGTGCTGCTCATGCAGCAGAGATGTTGCACCCATAATCATGCCCGACGTGCAGTAGCCGCATTGGAATGCGCCCTCGTCAAGGAATGCCTGCTGAACCGCGCTGAGCTTCCCGTTCTGCTCCAGGCCCTCGATAGTAACGATCTTTGCCTTGGCCGCCGACTCCACTGAAACCATGCATGAACGAGTTTCTCGCCCGTCGAGCAAAACAGTGCACGCTCCGCACTGGCCTTCCCCACAGCCGTACTTTGTCCCGGTAAGATTCAGCCGGTTGCGCAAGACAGAAAGCAGAGTCTCTTCAGCAGGGGCGCTTACACGCAGTTGCGCACCGTTGACGTTGAGAACAAAATCGCCCATTTCAAACTCCGAGTGCGACCTGGCAGTGTGAATGTGCCTTTTTCAGAATACTCCACGTCGAATTGCGAATCTCCATTTCCGCCAAGGTTGCGTCGAGTGAGCCCCGGGTATCGGGGAACGCCCCAGGGTCTGGCAGACACCGAGTAGCTTGCGCGAAGGGATCGGTCAGATGAAGGAGCGGAAACCACCGCATTATTAACCGCCTCTTTTTGTCCGGCCGTAGAACGTACTATGCGAGTCGGGATTTACGCCCGTGTAAGCACCAAAGATCAGAGCTGTGAGCTTCAACTCCGCGATTTGCGCGCCTACTGTGCGGCCCGTGGGTTTACCATCTTCCGCGAATACGTTGACCAAGGCGTGTCTGGCTCAAAGAGTTCGCGCCCTGAACTTGACAAGCTAATGGGTGACGCCAGGAAGCGGAAGATTGAAGCTGTTATTTGCTGGAGATTTGACAGGTTTGCGCGCTCCTGTAAACACTTGCTCCTTGCGTTGGAGGAGTTTAGAGAACTCGGCGTTGGATTCGTCAGGTACATGGAGAACATCGATACCACATCGGCTCTCGGAAGGGCTATCTTCACGATTGTTGCCGCCGTCGCTGAGTTAGAAAAGAACTTGATTGTCGAACGGGTACAGGCCGGAATCAATCATGCCCGCGCGAAGGGAAAACGTCTCGGTCACCCTAGCCGGTATGTGGACCCCGACCGCATCCGGGAACTGCAAGCCTCGGGGCTGAGCCTGCGTCAGGTACCGAGGGATGACCCATGTTGAGCCGCCGGAAGATTGCAGACTTGCTGAGGCCCGAGCGATGTAGCTTGCTTATCTGGCCAGCACGGAATCCTGCGGTTGCGGGCCGGCCAAGGCGCTTACCGTTCTGTCGCGCATGGCACGGTTCCCAGCACACATTGAGAGTAAAAGGCGCACCACCGCGCAATTCGCCGGTTCGGCAACGACTATGCCGACACGGCAGAAGTTCAGCCACAACACAATCAGAAAACTAGCGAATACTGGTGCTGGGAGCGGATCCCGCTATGGACAGAGTGTGACGAGCGCCTGTCTTAGATCCGCGATGGCCTCAGCCGATCCAGTTTCCTCCACGAACTTGGGAACGATTCGATACGCTGCACCTCCCACCACGATTCTCGGAGCTTTCTCTCCTAGCTTCCTGCGGACGACTTTGATTAAATCTGCCGCGGATGGAAGGTTGGCAACCAGAGTCGCAGAAATACATAGGACGTCGGCCGAAATCTCTTCGATTGTGCTGAGAATTGTCGAGTGTGGAAGGTTGGTCCCGAGAAAGCGCACTGTCCATCCATTTTCCTCAAGAGCGTCAGCAACCAGATTGGCGCCAATCTGGTGCTGCTCCCCTGAAACGCCAGTTACGACCATATTTCCTCTACTGGGCGATATTGGAACAAGCCGGGGATAGATCATGGCGATCACATACTGAGCGATCGCACTCGCCATGTGCTCCTGTGCCACGCTGATCTTGTTCTGTTCCCAAAGTGAGCCAATGCTGCGCAGGGACTCGGTGATGACATCGGCGTAGATATCCACGTGGCGGGCGCCGTTCCGAAGCGCCTCTTCGACTATGCCGAGCGCGGCTTGACGTTGACCACTGAGAATAGCCGCGAGGAACGCACGTTCGGTGAGTCCAAGGGGACCATCAGGTGATTGCGTTTCGGAAGCTGTTGCTGTGCCGGTGCAAGCTTGCCGGCCGCACTCCAGGAAGGTGGAAACCGCAGCCCGCTCGGCCAGGGAGAGAACCGGGGAAAGATGCTCTTCAAGCTGCCCAAAGTTCTCTTCCAAAGAATGTGCATCAATTCCTCTGGCGCCAAGCATTCTGGCCGTCCAGCGTGCGTAATCTGCAAAAGCTTCGGGAGAGCCTGCCTGGATGGCCCCGGCTAGAAACTCGATATGGAAACACGCATCGGCAGTGCAGAACTGACGGCCGCGCTCCCCATACCGGACTTCCCATTCGGGATGGATCAGGAAGAACTGGTCAGAGACTGCCTGGGAAACGTTCTGCTTGACAGACAGAAGCCGATGCGCGAGCTTGAAACTGTCCGAAATCGACTGCGTCATTTGCTACCCCTCCAATGCTGCCGGAAGCAACGTGCAACTATGCGACTTCGAACCTGTTTCCACCTTTTCCCTTGGCGCGGTAGAGCGCCTCGTCAGCGCGAGCGACCAATTCTTCTCCCGTTTCGCCAATCCCGAGAGCTGCAATGCCCATGCTGACGGCGACCTGCCGGGGATATTCCGGGATCACCAAGATCCCTACCCTCTCCCGGATGCGTTCAGCGATAAGGATTGCTCCTTCTCTGGTAGTTCCAGGCAGCAGCAGGACGACTTCGTCGCCGCCAAATCGGGCCGCAAGTTCGTAGGACCGAAGCTGACTTTTGATGATGGTCCCAAGTTGAGCTAGAACCTGATCACCGGCCTTGTGGCCAAACTCATCATTGATCGGTTTGAAATGATCTACGTCGACAAAGATGACGCTCAGACTTTCATTTAGCCTATTGGCTCGCGCAGCCTCCCTTGGCAGGGTCTCTTCCAGCATGCGGCGATTGGCCAGACCGGTCAGGCCGTCTATGCGGGCAAGCTTTTCGATCGTTTCGTTTGCGTTCTTAAGCTCACGGTTCTTTTGCGCAGCTTCCCGAACCGCGATCGACAGATCGTTTGTAATCCTGAGTATCTCGTTTTGAAAGAGAGCATCGCGACGCTGCTCCTCAGTTGCCAACAGGAGAAAAGATCCATCGCAGCGCAGCAGTCGAGCATCCCATGTGACCGGACTCTGCTCTCCGTCAACCAGGTTCAGGTGAAAAGAGGCATCATTTGCGCTCTCGGATTCCGATAGCCTTATCCGCATGTGCTCGGCGTCGGAGCACACCAAATAATCCCAAAGCTTCGAGACGGTACCTCCGGCGAGATCGGCAGGGAAGATGCGTTGGGCGGCGGGATTACGCTCGCAAATTGTACCATCAGGTGACAGCAGCAAGGCGAATACTGTGTCGGAGTTCGTGAACCACTCGGAAAGAGCATCCGAATGGATTGCAATTGCATCTCTGAGCGTCTGGGCTGGTGCGGAAGGCTGGATGCTATGTCCCATGGTCAGTAAAGTAAACGCTGGATCCAGCTTCAGGCCCTTTGGGATGAACACGTGCGACGCGTGGTGCGACGCGCTGCGATGCCAGGCGCGAAACGACTCTTCGTCACTCCATCGTGTCAGTAGCAGGAACACGGAAGGGTCTGTGGTATCGGTCAGGACATCAAGACCGCAAAATCCGGGTGCCTTCTCAACCAATCTCGGGCGGTTGAGGAAGGCTTGGCGCACCTCCTCTTCCATCCCGTTGCGAACTCGAAACCGAGATATCACCGTAACCATCTCAAGCCGCCTTCGATCGCACTCCCGATACATAGATGTCGCGGTATCAGACCGCAACACTTCGCAAGACCTTTAATTATAGGTCTGTTCGGTCAGCGTTTGCTGATCCAGAGTGGAGACACGAGCATACAGGCCGGCGCGAGTTGTTTTGGCGGCTTTTTGCCCCTGGCCAGAAACCCTTCCGGATTTCCCGATGCCGGACCCTTGTTTTCCGGGCATTTCAAGATACTCTCCGCGCATGGCCGAAGATGATCCTTTCCGGCCATGCGGGATTCATAATAACGCTAAACAGAATCGAGGTGCGCCAAAGTCTCGCGATAGTTCCATGGCATCCACTGCATGGGACAGGCGGCCAGTTTCCAGGCGTGGCGCTGCAGCTCGACCAGGTAGTCGAAGGAGTTCACGCCACACAATTGGCAGGTGTGGATCAGGCTCATGAACAGATCGCCGACCTGCGCCCCGTTCAGGGTGTGGTAAAACACGGCGTCCCGGCGCCGCCTCAGGTGGCGCGGTCTTTTCTATTTCAAGCACAAATGTCACCCTACCTTGCTTCTCCCGTTGGCTCCGCATCCTGCGTGGGAATCATGCAATGATGGTCGTGAAGTTATTAACTCTAATGCTACGCCTGAAACACAACGCCGAGTTCACTGGTCATGATAGGCTCGACCGTTTTTGTGAGGGTTGATGCGTCGTATCCCAGGATGGATTCGAGGACCATCCCGTAATAGAGAGCAGTAAATCCCCAGAATCGTGTCTGGCCCAGCCCCTCGCCGGTCTCGGCGTTGTAGTACTCGCGAAGGACTGGATTCTTGAGTAGAGCCATATTGAACAATCGAGTAGCCAGCTCGCGAGCTTCGTCCCGATATCCATAGTGGCGCAGACCCTGGAAGATCATGTAGTTGGTGGGCGCCCATGTGGGACCGCGCCAATTGCACTCATGGTGTGAGCCCTGATAATAGTCGGGTTCGGTCTTTGCGTAGCTCGCCACCGGGTAAGTCAGCCAAAACTCCGCTGGATTGAGGAGATGCTCGTGGATCATGCGCTTTGCGCGTTTGGGCGTGGCCGCGCCGGCAAACAGAGGCATGAAGTTCGTGGCCGACTTCACATAGACGCGCTTGCCTGTCTTCTCATTGCGGTCGAAATACATCCCCTGCTGTTCATCCCAGAATGTTATGTTGATGAGCTTGGCCACATGGTCTGCATGATGGGTAAAAGCAGTGCTGTCCGCTTTGAGGTTCAAGTTCGAGGCGATGACTGACATGGCGCGCAGTTCGCGGATAAGATACGAGGCCAGATCGACACCTTCGATGTCAAAGGAACTGAGAGCGCCGCCACGAGACCACTGGTTGTCTGTGCCTGCGGCATCCGCTGAGTTCCAGACAGGCAGGCCGTTGTGGTCTGAATCATAGGAAAACCATTTGTCGATGTATTTGACCAGGCGGCCGTAGTAGTTGCCCCGCAGCCACTCGTAGTCATCGTGGTTCTGCTTGGTTCCGAGGACGGCCAGTTGCGCAAGAAAGGGCTTGAACTGCTGGCGGTCGCGCTGTTTGATCAGGCTGCGATTGACATAGCCGTCAGGCTGTTCGCGGTTGAGAAACTCCTTGAGATTGGTGAAGCAGTAAGTCCCGATGCCGAAGTAAGAAAGGTAGAGATTTTCAAAGTAGAGATCCCAGTCGTAGAACTCGTTGTAGGGATAGCCAGTAAGAAACGTGCCTTCGACTCCAGGAATGTGCCGCAAGCCGTGCGCTTGGATGTCGGCATTCACGGTATGAAGGCGGTGATTGAGTTCGGTCCAACTGCCTGCGCCGATTTCTTCAAAGAGGGCTTTTGCCGCGGAGGTAGTAGCAGACGGGACCGGCCCGAAATCAGGCGGTGCAACAGCAGCCGCAACTGATTGCGCGATGCTTCGGCGATTGATCGCTTCGTAACCGAGAATAGATGCGGAGCCGATCAGCACTTGGCGCCGGGTGATGGACATGGTCTAGTTCCTTTGCATTGAAAGTTGGATGCAATCAGCATGCCGATACGGGTCCGGCTAGCATACCAGCCTTGCCCGAAAGGAGTCACTTGTTGGCAAAGACAGCGGCATCTCCGTTCAACCAGCGGCGCCTGTCACCGTTGGGAAACGCTCGATTGGACGCCGTTTGCGGGTTGGGGGCTCAATCAATTGTAAAGAGAGAGAGTGCGTCATGGGCCGCACTCTCTCCTGCGCGCAATCCAGTCTTGATTGCGCGCAGGTAACTCAGCAATTTGAGCGGAGCATGATGCCAATGGCTTCCTCGCGCGGTTCAGAAGCCGGGCATATCCAGATTCGGCGGCATTCCTGTCGCCTCAGCCTCCGCGTCGGCTGCGTATTCAATGAGCAGATGGGCCAGATGACGCGCGCTTCGCGGCGAGAATGCAATTTGACCTTCTCCCTTGGAATCCGGCTTCAAAGCTGGGTGGTTGATCACGACTTCATTGGTATCATCTGTTCGCCATACTTCCACAACTCCCGCAACCCTGTCCATAGTCAGCCTCCTTTTCATCCGTCGAAGTAAGGTTGTTCAAAATCCTGTTGAACTCAACACAAACTGGTGTAACTAAGTCCCAGAGTTATGCCGCCAGAAAAGGCGGCACAACTCCAGTCTGGGGCAGTGCCTGTTAGAAGTTGAGGTGCGCAGATAACTGGAAGTCGCGCGGCGCGGTTCCTGGAGCTCCGATTGTTCCGAACGTCTTGGAAGGCGTTGAGACCCCGTTGACCAAGGTCGGTGCGCTATAGCCACCGCTGGGGCCTCCCCAGACCATTTTGTTCCATACATTGGTGCAATCCGCCTGGAATACGAACGCCATCTCGTGATAGATGGGGAACGAGCGGCGCAGGGAAGCATTGATATTCTGGTTACCCGGATTCATGATGTTGTATGGCCGGGTGCGGGGCGAGTTTCCAATCAGGTACTGGTGGGAGTTAGAGGTGCTGGAGATGTCCGCTGGCGCCTGAAATGCATTCGGGTCGACGTACTGGATGGTGCTTGCATTTTGGAACACGAAACCGTTGGGGCCTTTGCCATAGCTACCGTTGATGCGAGGAGATCCACTGTAGTTGGGGTTGAGTGACGGCATGCACTGGCCAGCATTGGGCGCTGCACCGGCGCAGTTTCCGCCGGAACTCCAGGTTGGCGTAAACGGCCCGCCGTTGCTGTACGTGTAGATCTCGGATAGTTGCCACCCGCCGGCAAGGTTCCGCACGAGCCATGAGTCGCTGCCGATGTGCCCGCGCCCGAAAGGAAGCTGGTAGACGCTATAGGCGTTGATGATGTTGGGATTGGAGATCGTCGTCCAGGAACGATCGATCTTGTCGGCTTTCCAGCTTTGCCCGTGCCCGTCGATCGCCGCCGCCGGAATGGCATAGCCGCTGCGGAACGTGCCGTCATCTCCGAGGTTCTTCGAGTGTGTGTAGTTGAAGTTGAAAGAGATGCCATGGGCCATGCGCTGGCTCAGCGTGATCTGAAGGGCATGATAGGCAAAGTTCTCGGTGAATCCTCCGCCCCAGCCATCCTGAAGGCTGCTGTATTGTGGAAATGCCGTCAGCATCTGGGCGATGGTCACAGTCGACTGGTTGGGAAATGCATTGGCCGCGGCAATAAAGAAGCCGGGGTTTGGCAGGCCGCCCATCGCCGCATTCATGGTGGCCACATTCGCCGAGGTTGCGGGGGCGGTCAGAAGTGAGGTGGGTTTCCCCGTTGCGCTCACGCCATTAACTGGGCCGAGAGCGGCAAGGTATTTGGGGTCGAGCTGATTGTTCCAATAGCCGCGCTCATTCGTCGCGCCGCCGTCCCAGGTATGATGGGCTTCGTCACCGGCATAGTTGACCTGGAGCGTCATGTCCTTGGTAATGGACCGCTCAAAGCCTGCGTTCCAGAAGGTATACTCTGGCGCGCGGCCCGATGCATACGGATCGTCATATCCCATGGAGGACGGAGTGACAAAAGCGCCGGTGCTGGTTAGATAGTTGCCCGAGCTGAGGATGGTACTGGCAGCGCCTGGAGTGGGAGCGGCCGGATAAACATATCCAGCGCCGAAGAGCGCTGAATTCGTGCTGTTCAGCCAGAACGAAGGGCCGGCAGCCGCACCGGAAAGAGTGTCGCCCGGCGCTACTGCATTGGTGTTGAAGCCAAGGGCCTGACCGGCTCCATTGGAAGCGCCTGGTCCGCCGGCAACACGTCCGCCGCCCGTGCCGCCGCCCTGCGAGTAGACAACGCCCGAAGCGATGCGAATCACTGTCTTCGAGTTGAGGGAATAGGTAATACCCGCGCGCGGTCCAAAGTTCTTCCAATAGGTTTGAATGGGTGTAGTGCAACCGCAGCTTGCGACTGCCCCTCCGTAATTTCCATCGAATTCGAGCGTGCCAGGAGTCCCCGTAGCCGAATTGATTGCGGTTGGATTCAGGAAGGAGAAGTGGTTGAACTTCTCGTGCAAGGGCGGCAGGTAGTCCCAGCGAAGTCCGACATCCAGGGTTATCTTTGAGCTCAGCTTATAGGTATCCTCGGCAAACGGCGCTATCGCCTTGATGCGGCTGTAGATGGTAGCCACATTTTGCAAAGGCAGGGTTGTTCCTGTTGTGCCTCCACTGCCGCTTGCGCCCACAGCGCCGAGCAGGAAGCTGGCGTAACCGTAGCCGGTATTGCTCTGATCGATATTCGAAGAGTTGGGTGAGTAATTAGCCGTCGCATATTGATCGAAGCCTAGAGGCAAAATGCCGGTGAAGGTCGCCGGATTGGCATTGTTGAGACCTTCAAATTGATAGGTGATGCCAAAGGTGAACTGATGCTTGCCCTTGAGCCACTGCACGTTGTCGATCATGGCGTAATTGTTGGGAATAGTGAGCTGTGTTGATACAGCGTTGCTGTCGGTCGTCCAAGTGGCCGGCGCAACCTGGGTGGTTAGAAGCTTTCCTATTCCGTTGACTGCGGTTCCTGCTCCGCTTCCCCCAAACGTTACGCCGGGGAACTCCTGGCCCGCCTGCCCTAGCGGCAGATTGGTTACGCCCATCGCGCCGATCGTGTAGTTGGCAACGCCCTGAGTTGCGTTGGTGATAGGCATGTAGAACCGTGTGTAACCGATCTTGAATTGGTTGGTTAGATGGTCCGTGATGGTATAGGCATCCTCAATGTTGTATTGCTTAGGAACAATGGTGGCAAAGTCGCCGACAGCATACGGCGGAGGCAAATACGGAGCCGAGTAATTGTTGGCATAAACGAACTGCCCCATGGCTCCAACAGATGAAATCCGGTTCTTCGGACTCAGGTCATAGTCCACGCGCCAGTCGTAAAGATGGCTGTCGCGCCCGCCGATTTGCGTGCCAAGGTAGTTATTGTTGATTACGGCAGAATTGACATTGCCTGCAAGATTCGCGTTAGGCGAGCCTGGATAGTTCGGCATGAACGACTGCATCTTGTTGGTGATTGCCGAGATTCTGCCGGGGGGAATCACGTTAAGCTTGCCGTTGTAGCTGAATGGCTGCCGCGTGCAAACGCCACCGCTACACGCGTTGCTGAGTGGATCGAAGATGATGGGGACATCGTCTACGCCGTTGTCGGAGAAAGCGGAAAAGTCACCCTGCTCCATCGCAGCGGTAGGAATGGTCGTTTGTCCAGGAGCATCGTTCAAGCGTGAATGATATCTATCGTACGCAAAGAAGAAGAACAGCTTATTTCCTGTGTGGGGAACCTGGCCGCCGACGGATGCGGAAAGCTCGTTCGCATGTTCGATATTCTTCCCCGCCGGAACGAGCTGTCCGGCCGCATTCGGCACTTTGATTTGCTTCTGGACGTACTGCCATGCATCCAGAACCGTGTTGCGGACGAAATCGGAAACCTGGCCGTGATACTTGGTGCCGCCTGATTTCATGGTAAAGTTCGATGCGCCGGCGCCCATATACTCCGCCGGAGGAACGCTGGTGAGAACCTGAAACTGATCGACGGCCTCAAGGCTCATGCTCAACGAAACCGTGCGGTTGTCGCCCTGCTGGTTGATGGTTTCAGAAGGCACGCCGTCCAGATACAGATAACCCTGATAGTTGGCGATGCCGCCAACAACGGGTGTGCGAGAACCGCCCTGGGCTCCGGGTACAAGCGTCGCAAAGGCAGTCGGATCACGTTGCTGTGTGGTGGACATGAGAATAGGGAGATTGGAGTAGTCCTGGTTCTCCATTACTGCGCCCAATACAGCGCTTTCTGTATCCAGGACCGGCGGAGCCGTTGTGACAGTCACCGTCTCCGATGCCGAACCAACGCCCATCACGGGGTCGAATGCAAGCGGATTCAGCGCATCCACGTTGAGATTCTCTTGATTCAAGGTCTTGAATCCCTTAGCTGCTACCGTGAGCGAATAGATTCCCACAGGCAGAGGGGAGATGGTGTAGATGCCCGCCGACGACGTCGTGCGTACTGTAGACACATTGGTTGCGGCGTTGGTTGCGGTTACCGTGGCGCTTGGGACAACGGCGCCGGTAGCATCCGTCACAGTGCCCGTTATGGTGCCTTCGCCGGCAGTCTGGGCTCGCAGCGCGCAGGGCAGCGCGCTTGTTAGAAGAATCAGCATCCCGGCAAAACCGAGACGCACTCGTGCGGACCTAATGGGACAGCACATCCTTGGCAGCATCTGTAGGACCTCCAAAATCAAGGCAGAGGAAGGGAAGGGGAAATTCCACTGCTGAAATATTTTCGAGATCGGAGTGTAGGCTTGCCGTCAGGGGAATGTCAAGAAAAATATTTAACGATAACGCGAACGATACAATAACTAGTTGTTTCAATACGATAGCCGCCTTCTGGAATATTCGCAAGGGTGCTTTTTTCGACGGCGGCGGAGCAGGAAGCGATCAGCTGAAGGGAAATAATTCGGTTGCTCTAATGGGCCTTTTCGCGGCGCAGCGAGGAATGGCGCACGACCAGTGAAGGCAGAAGAACCACACGCCGGGAAGATGCGGTTGCCTTGTCGTTAAGCAGCTTGAGCAGCAGCTTGGCTGCGCGGACTCCAATTTGGCTGCTGTGATGATCGATGCTGGAAAGTTGAACTCTACGGCTAGCGCCGTAGTGCAGGTTGTCGCATCCCACGAACGCAATATCCTGGGGAATTCGCAAGCCTGCCTCCAGCGCTACATCGATCGCCGACATTGCAATGGGATCGTTGTAGCAAAAGACTCCGTCGAAGGGCTTTCCGGCCAGCAGTTGGCGCATTGCATCGAAGCTCTGCTGCCAATCCAATCCATCCGTGGACAGGTAGGGAGTAACCAAGTCAGGGTCAAATTTAAGCCTATGGCGGCTGAGCGCCAATTTATAGCCTTCAAATCGCCCCACCCCCGTCGTAAACTCCAGGCCTCGGATATGCGCAATCCGCTTGCATCCCATCGCAATCAGATGTTCTGTTGCAATCCGGCCGACCGCGTGATCGTCTACTCCGACAAAATTTGTCCGGAACTCTGGGAAGAAGCGGTCAATCAGCACAAACGGAGTTCCCTGCTTCTCCAGTTGCCGGAATTTCGCGGAAGAAGTACTGCACGACGCGATAATCAAGCCATCGAGGCGATGCCCAAGCAGTTGTTCGATCGCCGCTTCTTCAATCGCTGGATCTTCCATCGACGAAGAGATCATGACAGCATACCCGCTTTGCCTCATGGTGGAGGACAGTGCTTGTAGAACCTCGGCAAAGAACGGATGAAGCAATGTGGGCACGATGACCCCAACCTGGCGACTCTCTCCCGTTACCAGGCTACGCGCCGTGAGATTCGGCCTGTAGTGCAACTCTTTCGCTTTGGACAGCACTCGCTGGCGCGTCTCTGCACCGACGTCCAGTCGGTCGCGCATGACTTTAGACACGGTCATGACAGAGACCCCCAGCGCCTGCGCGATATCTTTCATGGTGACTGTCGCCATTTTGTCTGCTCCGGGCCTTTGAAGCGCCGAATCCTCAGTGTAGCGCAGCATCAATCGCGGGACGAGTTGGCCGACATCCCGGAAGAGTCTTCTAGGCTCGTCGATCGCCAGGCCGCACTCGCATCGCCCTCGACGACCTGACTCATCGAGCCTGCCATCCAGGCGGATTGGCGCCTTACCCCAGCAGGATGATCTCGACTTGATTCTCTTCCGGCAACTGCTCGGCGGGAATAAAATTCCCCTCCAGCGGCGTTCCGTTGAGAACCAGTTTCTTCACGCCCTTTTGCACTCCGGCTGGATTCCTGACAGCGACCGTCAATTTCTTTCCGCGAAAGACGCGGGTCATTTTGAATTTCTTCCATGCGGAGTCACTCAATTGCAGCGTTTCTTGCGCTTCGAAACTCGCGGAGAGTGCACTCGGGTCGAAGCGCTCCATTCACACCGCGCCTCGTCAACCGTGTGCTCGGCCATTCGGTTACCATCTTTCCCCAGCTACCGCGCATTCGAAGCGCCAATAGGTCGACGACTGAATCGCTTGAGCTATTTCTGTACATCTGGGCGTATAGGCTGGCGCGATCCCTGCTGATTACCTCCGTTCCAGGGTACGCACGCAACCGGCGCTCGGTGCTTTCCGCACTGCGGTTCGCCAATAAATCGATCACCTTGCCGCGCTCCAGATCGCAAAGGATCGTTCCATAGCGGTGCCCCTTTCGCCAGGCCCAGTAGTCGATCCCCAACACGCGTGGCGTTATGGCTTCATCGACGGTCTTGCGCCGCAGTTGTCGCAGCAAAGTCGAATCTGATGCAAGTATGCCAAGTTGTTCGGCCAGGCGAGATCCGGCAGATCCGCCCAATGCCAGAGTGATCTGCTCGATCGCAAAGCTCAGGCGCGAGGTACGCCGCGCATAACGCGAGGCCGTCTTCGGCAACCGCTCGGTAAAGATCCGCTGCGGGCAGCCGTCCGAGCCGCAAAAGAATCGCCGCACTTGCAACTCGATGCGGACTGGGATGCCCTCCCAGGGAAGGTCGTTTAGCCGACGGCGATACCAACTGTGAATCCGGTCAGATCGCCGCTGGCAAACGGGACAACTGTTGGCCGTTCCTGCCGGCCGCAGGACCATGAGGATCCGGTCCCGGCCCTGAACCTGCAGCAGATTCAATACAACCTCGCCGCCATCAGGCAGCAGTATCCTCTCCCCAATGCAGGTTGCGCGGAATCACCAGAACCTGTTCCTTTTTTATCCCCAAGCCTCTCCGCCGGCAAAGTGCCGACACTGGTTCACCAAATGTGAGGAAGAACCATTTTTGCACCGGCGCTGACATGTGGAAGGAATCTTGGACAGCCGGAGCTTGTATCGCTCTGAGCTGACGAGTTAAATAGGGGAAACGACGATCTGGCTGAAGCGTATACCAGCTGGTGATGGGCTTTCCCATCGGGTTAGAATGCCGGGGCCGATCACTTTGGCGGAAAGCAAAAAGAGTAAGCGTATAGGCTTGGCCGTCTGGACGGTCTGATTATTCTTTGCATTATACAAAAGTTGTAGTGCAAAGCCCCCCTGGAACGGCTTATTATGCGCAAACTGGGCATCATAGTGAATATCCCGGCTCAAAGCTGAGCCATCGGGCGCGCAGTTTGCGGCCGGGGCCGATTGAGGCAGGATGAGCCTGGATCGTGAAATATGGCAGGCCGAGGGCGAGAAGACGCGTTTTGAAATCCACTTTACCTCGAAGCAGCGAACCTCTCTCGCCCAGTCAGATATGCCCTGAATAAGCCTTGGCAGGAAAACAGCGTAAATTGGAGCAGCGCTCCTGATTGACTGAGAAAGCCGGTTGCGGATATGCGCATGGAGACAAAGAGTCCCGCAAGAGAGGGGCGGGGCCTGTGTGCCCCTGCACTGCGCTGTGCCGCGATTCTCGTTCTCTTTCCATGTCTCGCTTTGTCGCAGGCGCGCGATCTCTCCGGTCGCCGGCCTCCCCTGCGCACGGTGCAGGACATTTTCCGCCTGAGTAAAACCGAAGCCGCTAATGCGTACCCGATCGAGCTTGAAGCGGTGGTTACGTATTCCGATCCGGAGTGGGGTCTTTTGTTTGTGCAGGATCAAACCGGCACAACCTTCATCGATGTTCACGGCTCAAGCACAAAGTATCCTAGAGGCGCGCGCGTTCGGGTGGACGGCGTTTCGACGGCGGGGGATAACGGTCCGGCCATCGCTCAGGTCAGGATCTTTGTTCTGGGCCGAGGGGTACTCCCGAATCCGGAGCAGAGAAGCATAGCTGAGCTCGACACCGGAGCGGGGGAAAGTCATTGGGTGGTCACCGAAGGCGTGCTGCACCCGTGCTACAACAATTGGCCCCGCGCCTGTTTCCGCGTATTCGATGGAAAAAAACTGGTGTGGTTGGCCGTACCTGAGCCGGATAGCACGGCCGCGCAAAGCCTTATCGGCGCCACAGTGAAGGTGAAAGGTGTTGTCGGGCAGCATATCAACGATGTAACAAAGAAACGCGAAGCGGCGCAGCTTTTCGTCGAGAGCCTAGAAGATATCAAAGTTGAAACGCCCCCTTTGCCGCAGTTCTTTTCATCACCACCCACGTCCACCGAACAACTGCGCCCCCAAGATGCGGACCAACGCTTCGTGCGCCAGATTCATGTTCGCGGCATAGTGACGTGGCAGTCTCCCGGACTGTTTTCCGTCCAGGACAGCTCGGGCATGGTGTTTGTGGGAACCAGGAAAACGGCTACCGTCCAAACCGGCAGTACAGTGGACGCGATTGGGTTCCCAAGCCATGGAATGTTTGGCCTGGAGTTGTCGGATTCCGCAGTGCGCCTAGCCGTGGTCCAGTCGAACGCCGATGCCATCGTGCCGCTCCAGTTGACGGCGGCGGAGGTGGTCAAGCGCTCTCTCGACGGAAGGCGAGTACATCTGAAGGCGCACCTTATCAGTCAGAGCGCCAATGCAACGGAGTTCGTGTACCAACTTCAGGATGGAGAACAGCGTTTCAATGCTGTTCTGCTGCGAAGCGATGTTACAGGTGAGACGGTTGGCCTCCAACGCGACTCCGTTCTGGAGTTGACCGGCGTTGCGTTAATTCGGAGCGGAACCTCGGAGTGGCCCGAGTCCCTTT